>Ga0209918_1000578_pt1 | contig 23539 bp, 16 predicted proteins | sample SalPonD_shore_MG_FD_185712 | JGI IMG/M metagenome (GOLD analysis project Ga0209918, IMG submission 185712) | Salt pond soil microbial communities from South San Francisco under conditions of wetland restoration - Salt Pond MetaG... | ecosystem: Environmental > Aquatic > Marine > Intertidal zone...
CCGATCCCAGTCGGATCTACAGACTAATATGTACAGCACTCTGGCCGGCACCGAGTCCGGGTTGATGGGATACTGGACGTTCAACGACGCGTCCCCGTTTACCCCGGATCCCGAGTATTCGGTGGTACAGGATCAGACCGCGAATCACAACGATCTGATTCTGTTTGACGGGGCGAACATTGTGAATAATCCGGTGGGAACGACCGTCGAAATTCTCCCGGAGATCCGGGATGCGATCCTGGATGGGGTGGCAGGGACCACGCTGAATTATACGCCGCTCGTCCATGGCTGGCCGGTGCCGACCCTCTCGTTAACGCTCTCTCCCAGTGGCATGGGGCTGAGTGGTTACAGCCCGGGTGATTCGGTGTCCTGGACGCCCGCCAGCTGGCAGAACGAATGGAACGAATTTACGGTACAGGCGGAGAATTCCGCCGGGCCGGTCGCGAATACCTTCCGGGTGTGGGTGGATGCGGTGCCGGTGCAAACGGCTGAGCACAGCAACAGCGTGACCAAACTCACCGTGTTCAACAACGGAACCGTCGGCAAAATGGGCGATGATCTGGGCGTCGGATTTCTGTATAACGGGACGAACGGACTCTATGAGGGCAGCCTGATCCTGGGGCAATCGGAAACCCGGGTCTCCGGGGCTCTCTATACCCGGGAATACGGGACCTCCGGGGACATTCGATCCGTGTCCAGTGATATCGCCGGGTTTGACCAGGCCTACGCCACGGAATTTTATGACGGCCGGGCGGAGGACCCGTTGGGCATCACCGTCAGACAGCGATCCTATTCCAGTTCGACGGTGCCCGACCAGTCCTGCGTGATTCTGCAATACACGCTGATTAACACGACTTCGGTTGATCTGGCCGGGCTTTACGCCGGATTACTCACGGACTGGGACGTGGGGGATTATGCCCAAAACCTGGCCGGCTCCGCCAATGATTCCCGGCTGAGCTACGTGTACGATTCCTCCGGTGGAGTAACCAATTATTACGGAAATATGTTACTGACCGGATCAGTCTCGGGCCATACGGTCTGGCCGTCAACGGTCAATGCCGGGAGTGGCGATTCGGTGTTGTATGCCGGGCTGACCACCATGGAACCGGTGCCCTCTTCCCCGTCGGACATTCGGGGCGTGCTCGGAACCGGCCCGTACGATATCCCGGCCGGCGACAGCGTGGTCGTGGCCTTCGCGCTGGTGGGCGGCACGGATCTGACCGATATCCAGACCAATGCCACCTCTGCGTTGAATTCCTACCTGTCGATGCCGCCGGCGCCCCCGGTCCACCTGTCGGCGACGCCGGGCAACCAGGAAGTGCACCTCTCCTGGACGCCGAACCCGGAGCCGGATCTCGGGAGTTATCGCATTTACCGGCGCACCAGCAGCACGGCATCAATGCTCGTTAACGAAGTGACCGGCCGGCCGCCGGACACGGTGTACACCGATACCGGGCTGACCAACGGGAGCGCCTACTGGTATAAAATCACGGCGGTGGACAGCGTGGGCAACGAAAGCGGGTTCTCGGACGAAGCCGGGGCCACCCCGGTGGACATCACAGTACCGCCCCGGGTGAAATTCGTCTGGCCGCAGCAGGGGAATACCGCCACTATCACCGACACCCTGATCGTCCTGTTTGATCGCTCCATGGATGCCACCACCTTCAGTGGCAATATCACGGTCACCGGAAGCATGGCCGGCACAGTACCGGTCTCCATCCTGATTGCCGATTCCATCATCGGGCTGGTGCCCAACGGACGTTTCACTTCCATGGATCACCTCACGGTACGCCTGGGGCTCGGGATCCGGGATATCTGGGGCAATCCTCTCGATGGCGACGGTGACGGTATTCTCTATGGATCTTCCCTGGATGATTATGTCTGGTCTCTGGAGGTGTCGGCCGCCGGAGACTTCAACCGGGATCGCCGTATCGACTTCGATGATCTGATGTCCTTCCGGACGGCCTGGTTCGCCCAGCCGCAGGGCTCCTGGTGTGAGTTGTATCCCTTCTCCGGGTCGGTGCCCTACCTCCGGGTGGATCCGGACGGGGTGTTGAATTTCGATGATCTAATGGTCCTGGCCCGGATGTGGAATTGGGGCATGACGAGTCTGAGCAAACCGGTGGCCCGGGCCGCGCCGGCCAAGGTTGCCACCGGAGAGTCCCCTCTCCGACTGGCGGCGCATTGGAACAACACGGCGGACGGATGGACGCCCGCGGCACAGCAGGACTTCTCCCTGGAACTCCGCCTCAGCGAAGACCGGCCCCTGGCGGGATTGTCCTGCACCATCCAGCTGGATCCCGAGGTGCTCACCTATCACGCACTGGTGAAATCCGATAGCCTCCGCTCCGGTGATCGCAACTGGTTGCTGTTGGACCATTATGATGAGCAAACGCATCAGCTGACCCTCAACATGGTCAATTTCGGTGCGCCCGGCGAAAAATCTTCCGTCTCCTTGCTGGGCCGGATCAACGCCACCATCCTGCAGGAAACCGATGCCACCCTGGAAGGGTGGGTGGACGTTCGGGTGGCCGGCGACACCACCCAAAGCTACCGGCGGCAGGTACAGTTTGCCGTGAATACCGCCCGGCCGGGACCGGAGGAATTCGAACTGCGCCAGAACTTTCCCAATCCGTTCCGGGGACAGACCACCATCCGGTATGCCGTGCCGGTCCAGTCCGATGTCAGTCTGATGGTGTTCGACATGCAGGGACAGGTGATTCAAACCTTTATCCGGGGACCCAAATCCCCCGGGTATTACACGGAGGTCTGGAATGGCACGAACCAGGCCGGGCTCACGGTGAGTTCCGGGATGTATTTCGTGGTGTTGCGCACGCCCGAACACACGTTCCGGAAAAAAATCGTCTTTGTGAAATAACGCACGAAAGACAAAAGGATCTCTCCAATGAAATTAATACATCGGAAACTGGGATTGCTTCTGTTCGTGGTTTTACTGGCAAACATCGTCTTTGCCCAGGGAGAAGCCGGCGGGAGCTTCCTGTTGATCTCGCCCGGCGCCCGGGCCGGCGGGATGGGAGAAGCCCAGGTGGCGCTGGCCAATGATGCCTATGCCTCCTATTGGAACCCGGCCGGGCTGGCCTTTTCCCGGGGACAGGAGATCGCGGCCATGCACATGAACTGGCTGCCCGGCCTGGCGGACGATATCTACTACGAATTTCTCGCCTACCGGATGGATCTGGGAGACTTCGGCGCCCTGGGATTTCATGCCACCTACGTCAGCCTGGGGGAAATAGTGCATACCGGGGCCACGGGACCGGAGGAACTGAGCACCTTCACCAGTTATATGTGGAACCTGGGGGTTTCCTACGCCCGGCAGATCGGGCCGCAGCTCAGTCTGGGGGTGACCGTCAAATATTTCCAGCAGTACCTGGCGCCGGCCCGGGTGCTGGATCAGGAAGACCGGGACGCCGTGTCCGGCAATATCGCCTTCGATATCGGGGTGTTGCGGCACGGGTTCGGCACGGATCGCATCTCCCTGGGGGCCTCCGTCACCAATATGGGCTCGGCGATCAGTTTCCTGGATCAGCAGCGCGCCGATCCGGCGCCCACCCGTTTCCGAACCGGAATGAGTATCGATATCCTCCAGCGCCGGAATATGTCGCTGGTGGTGGCCTACGATGCCGGCAAGGTGCTGGCCATGCGGGGGGCATCCGGCCGGGCGCTCCCCCTGTACCAGGCCCTGTATAAGGGCTGGGGTGGCAATGAAGAAGGAGTCTTCTGGGATAATGTCATGCACAACGTGGGCGCGGAAGCCTGGCTCTTCAACACCCTGGCGCTGCGGGCCGGGGCGTTCTATCAAAAGGCCGGTCACGTCTATACCGGGAACGGCTCCCCCATTCCCACCGTTGGCGCCGGCCTCCGGCTGAAGGGCGCGGGCTTCGACTTCGGCTACGTGCTGGCGGATAAAAACCATCCGCTGGCCAATACCATGCGTTTCTCGCTGAACCTGCAGTTCTGAAAACCCGGGCATCCGGCGGCGGCAGGAGCCGGAAGCCGCGGCAGGGCTCTTCACCGGTCCTGTAAAAAGAGGCTCCGGAATCCTTCCCACTCACGGAGGGATTCCGGACGCGAGCTCCCGGGAAGAATCCGGTAATATTCTGCCGGATTGCGCCGATATTATACCATCATTGCGAAAAACATGGCTATGTGAATGAAAATGCGAGGATTTGACATATGAGAAAACTGGAATTCCTGCTGGCGTGTAGTCTGATCGCCGCCGCTGCCTTTGGTGCCCGAAAACCGGACTGGGTCCAGAAGCGGCCCGTCAATCCCGCATTTTACGTCGGCATCGGCGTGGCCCAGAAAGCGGGAGAGAACCGGGACTATATCCAGCAGGCCAAGAACGCTGCCCTCAGCGACCTGTCATCCGAGATCACCGTCAATATTTCCAGCGAACTGGTAGCCACCGCCGTGGAGCAATCCGGTCTCAGCGAAGAGCAAGTGCGGCAGGAGATCAAGGCCACCACCCAGTCGGAACTGGAAGATTACGAACTAATGGATACCTGGGAAGATCGCAGCGAATACTGGGTCTATTACCGGCTGTCCAAGTCTCTCTATGCCGCGAAAAAGCAGGCCCGGTTGGACAATGCCGTCAGTCTGGCCAGCGATCTGTACGGCAATGGACAGGAGCGCCAGGCCGCCGCCGACCTGGCCGGGGCACTCCAATATTATTTTCAGGCGTATACCCCGATACAAAAGTATGTGGCGGAACCCCTGGAAACTACCTACCGGGGACGCACCATTTACCTCAAGAACGAGCTCTACACCGCCATTCAATCCGCCCTGGCCGGCGTGGAGTTGGTCCCGGTCCGGGAGAAAATGGAGGCCACTACGGGCCGGCCGCTCAAGCAACCGGCGGAAGTCAAGGCCGTCCGGCATGCCGGGACCGCCGCCCCGGCGACGGTGATGAACCTGCCGGTGTCGTTCGAATTTCTCCGGGGGAACGGCGAACTGCTCCGGGAAGTCCGCACCGATCGATCCGGCCTGGCCGCCTCCCGGGTGACCCGGATAACGGCCCCCGATAAAATCCAGATCATCCGGGCACGGGTGGACCTCGCCGGACTGGTGAACCTGGACAGCACCACCGCCATGCTCCGGGGGATTATCAGTGGATTATCGATCCCGGAAACCCGGATTCTCCTGAACGTCTCCGGGTTAAAAGTCTATGTCTCCGGGAAGGAATCGAATTTCGGCTCGGCTCTGGACGTGGCCTACGTGGAACCGGTTCTGAAGAAAGCACTCGCCGACCGCGGGTTCTCCTTTACCGATAATATGGCCGATGCGGATTACGTCATCGAGTACGACGCCGGCAGCCGGAAGGGCTCGGTGGTCTACGGACAGCACGTGGCCTACGTCGATCTCAATATCTCGGTCCTGGACCTCCAGAGCGGCGAGGAGATCTACAAGCAGTCCTTCCCGGAGGTCAAAGGCATCCACCTGGATTACGACCGGGCGGGGTTGAAGGCGTTCCAAAAGGCCGGCGAGGAAGTGACCCGGGATTTCGTCCCGGCGTTTCTGGCGAAAATCGGGGACTGAGTCGTTACCATACATGGAACCTTGAATTTTACAGCCTGTCCCGCCTGGCCGGGAATTACGGCCCCGACTTGACAAAGTCATAGCATTCGGTGTTGCGTCTATCGGGGGATAAGCCCGCATGAAACCAATCCCACGCAAAGAACGCAAAGCCCCTCTACACCACCCATAAAAAAGGCAACTGATTTCACCGCGGAGCCGACGAGCACACCGAGCCGCCCCACCCCGAAAAACCATTAGCCACAAAAAGCACAAAGAACACAAAAACAACCCAGGCCACCGATGGATACAACCGCTCCACGCAAAGAACGCAAAGGGACTTACCCCAAGAACGCAAAGCCCGTCCTCCCCCCACAGCGACGATAACTGATGGCACCCCCGAGGCGCTGAGCACACCGAGCCGCCCCGCCCCGAAAAACCATTAGCCACAAAAAGCACAAAAATCACAAAAACCACAAAAGAGTTCACGCCGGCCAAAGGCCCGGTTGGAAAAACCCGGCTCTTGACGGGCTCCTGACGGGGATCCCACTGATTGACGCAGAAATGAAGTAATATGTCTCATCCGAATCCGGCGCAGCCGGATGGATTTTATTCCGCATAGCCCGGGATGCAGTCCGCTGGTGGGACGAAATCCCGGGCGGTCGTATCGGGGCCGGGCACTCATTTACGCTTCTACGCATTTACGCATCAACAAAATCCTGCCAAAAGCGCCAACCATGAAACACAAAAAATCAACTGAGTTCACCGCGGAGCCGACGAGCACACCGAGCCGCCCCACCCCGAAAAACCGTTAGCCACAAAAAGCACAAAAAGTAATTCACGGATTATGGAAAAAGAACAGAAGGTATAAGAAAAGAGAGGGGCGTCCGTCGCGGGGTTGGGTGAGGAAGGGAACGCATTGACCCATCCACGCATCTACACATTTAAAAAAATCACCCGTGCACCAACGGTGGACTTTTTATCCTAGGCAAGAACCTATTTAAAGGGGTTAGGGGGCTTCATATTTTTAAAATTGGATTTAACGGTTTGCTTGTAGCCACAAGCTGTCAGCAACGGGCCGTTCCTGTCCTTTATGTCACATAGATACTGATATTTTATATTTTGTTGTCAACTGACAAAGAGTTTACGTCAGGGGTGAATGGTGTGTCGGCATTTAAAGTTTTACAAAAGGGAAGGGATTTTTTCTGTATTCCTGTCGGTAGTGTGTGGAAAATGGCAAGCTATTGCTGCAAACTTGGGTTTGACTGGAATGTGTGTTTTGCCGCATGTGCTTGACAGAGTGCGGTTGGCTTTTCACATTATTTTTTCAACAGTAATATCAATCCTTAACGACTGACATCTCAAGTTTCTTCCCAACATTGAAACGTTTCATTTCATCTGGGTCAAAAGGGTAAGGCGAATTTTTATTGCTCAGTAATTTTTGTTCAATTAAATAAAAATCAAGGACCAGGAAGGCAAACATATACACTACTGCCCATATCCAATCCCATTGGTTCACAAGGTTATTAGCTACGATGTAGTTTATATAAAAAACAGCGATAGGGATATGGCCAAAAACAGTGGCTGCAAGGCCGGGGTTATAGAAATATTTTAGTTTGATATTCGTATAAATGCCATGGCTGATAAATTGAATAATTGAACCTACAAGGATTGGCGCTAAACCCAACCAAATCGAACCGGGGAAAAAGACCGGAAGCAAAAAGAACACATATGCAAAAAGAAGGTTGGCCACCATGGACGAATTCTGGTTCAGTGGATAGCGGTCCGGTTTTTCACTTGACATCATAGCCATATTAGCGACCGCTGGAAATCCACCCGGCCAACTGTATTCTTCAAATTGATGCAGAAGAACAACAATAAAGTTGAGAATAAGAAGCTTTTGTAAAAAGATCATCTCATTCCAGGCAAACATCAGGGAGGCTCCCGCAACTACTGCTGAAAAAAGACCAATGTCGTGCCAATGACGCCTTAGAAATTTTAAAGAACTCATTTTGGTTTCCATGCTTTTTAGTATTTGAATAGTTTAACACTTCTTATCGTCAAGCTCGTTCAAGCTTCTTTCTCGCCCCCACGTTCAGATGGAGAAGAAAGCCTAGAGGGTCCGCGGCTGTGCAGCCTGTCGGGCATTCTCTTCGGATTATTCCACGCGATAGAGATGCACACCTTCGCTGGCCAGTTTCCACTCCTCCTTCCATCCGTCGAGAGTCCAGGTGTTGGAAACTATCCGTGTTCCCTTCTTCAGCTCCTTCAAGAATTTGGATTTCAGACGGTTGTTCACCGGCTGTAAGAGGAATAGGGATACCACCGTGGCTTCAGAAATGGAAAACCGGAAAAAGTTGCCCCAAAGCACACGGATACGGCCTTGCATTCCCGTCTTTCGGACGTTATGCCGGGCCATAAGCCAGCGGATAGGGTCCGCCTCAATTCCGACGGCGCGGCCCCCGAAATCTTTGGCGGCTGAGATGAGCAGTCGACCATCCCCACATCCCAGATCGTAAAGAACATCCTCCGGTTTCATCTCAGCGAGGGTGAGCATCTGCTGGACTTTCTCGGCGGGAGTCGGATCGTATCCAGCCCCGATTAAGAGCGCCCAGTACTTCCAAATTGGGTACAAAATGACGGCCGTGAAAAGCAACCAGAATAACCACATACGATTGCTCCTTACTGAAAATTTTATTTGTTTTCAATCATATGTTTGCTTATATATTCGTCTTTTTATTATATTTTTTTTGGTATACCCTCACTGGCTGCGACGCTCAATATTTTTCTTAACGCCTCCGCGTCTCATCTCATCCTGGTCAAAGGGGTAAGGTGAATTTATGTTAGCGAGTAATCTTTGTTCAACTATATAGAAAATGAAATAGAAGACAACAAACCAAGCAACTGCTAACAACCAAACTTTCGAGTCTACCAGGCTATTTGCGAGAATATACTGTATATAAATCACACCGATCGGGAGCCAACCAAAAACATTAGTGGCAACACCAGGGCTATAGAAAGATTTTAGCTTCATATTCACATATATGCCGTGGCCGAAGAATTGAACAAATCCGTTAAAGACTGCGGCCAGGCCAAGCCAAATCACATTAGGGAAAAAGATTGGAACCAAGTAGAACCCGTATGCAAAAATAAGGTTACCTACCATGGAATTATTTTGGTTCAGCGGATACCGATCTGGTTTTTCGCTTTGAAATAAAATCATATTCATGACCGCTGGAAATCCACCCGGCCAACTGTATTCTTCAAATTGATGCAGAAGTACGACAATAAAGTTGAGAATAAGAAGCTTTTGTAAAAAGACCATCTCATTCCAGGCAAATATCAGGTAGCCTCCCGCGACCACGGCTGAAAAAAGACCAATGTCGTGCCAATGACGCCTTAAAAACGTTAAAGCACCCATTTTTGTCTGCTCGCTATTAATTTACTTGTTTTCCTTAATATGATAGTTTAAAAGTTAATTAACGCTTTCTAACATTTAGAACAACAATTATTGATAATGTCAATTAATAAAAAAGTATTAAATTTTCGATGCATTATTTTTAATGTGATCTGTAACCTTATAAAAAGTATCTATATCAGATTTTGAAAGACCATCTAAAAGTTTATTGTCTAATTGAGATTCAATTTTCAAATATTGTTCTATAACATGATCACCTTTTTTTGTAACCATCAAAAAATTTTTTCTGCGGTCATCATTATCAACCACTCTTCTAATAAGTTCCTTTTTTTCCAAAGAATCGACTATACGTAATATTGATGATTGGTCTTTTCCCAGAACTTCTGCCATATCCTTTTGAATGACCTCTTCCTTTTTTTCATAGATAGCAATAAGGAAACCGAACTGGTTAATTGTAAGTGGGGTATTGGACTGAGAATTAATTAAGTTTTTAAATGCACGAAACACTTCCTGTAACATTGATCCAAAATTCATAATTACAGATAATTCTTTTTCCCTCATACTATTTTCTCCCATACTATTTTTATTTAATCACTACAAAAATAAATTAATTAATTGATGTATACAATTATTTTGAAGTAAAAACAATTCTTCTTTATTCTTTGTCTTAAAATACAGTGCAAATTGCAGCTCTTTTGCAAGTCTTTGGTTGTATGGTCCGATTGTGGGGACTAGCAAATGTGCTGCAATGTGTGATAGCCAAAACGCCTTCTTCGGGAAAGTGCGGTGGGGTTGAGATTTAAACTTTTGGGTCGACTTGTGAGTCAGCAAAGTCAGTCGGTATCAAGTGACATATAAAGTGGTTCCCAATTATTTGTCCAAATGTCGTGTCACTGAATTATCTTGTCTTTTTTACGGCTTGTTGTTAACGGTTGCCAAACGGGTACAGTAGCCGCCATACCATTTCACCGCTTGCCAGGAGCCTTACGTTCTATCGCAATAAAATACTTACAATTTCATTATTCGTACCGACCCGCATTGGCATCCCCCAAGTGCCTGCACCCGATGTAACGATAACATGGGGGCTGTTGGCATCCTTTTGGTAATGTCCATAGTCTACGACAAACATGGCGTTTGTTATCAAGTTAGCCGGAAATATTTGCCCCCTGTGCGTATGCCCGCTTAATACTAAATCAACTTCTCCGCCATACTGGTCGATGTTTGAAGGGGTATGATCCATAACGACAACAGGCATATTTGTATTCAGCGAAGCGATAATTTCCGTAATATCTTTCCTTTTTATCTCTCCAAACCCTCCAATCGGCGACGGATCCACCCGTCCAAACAGAACCAACCGATCATCCACAATTACGTACTCATCATTCAGGAGCCGGATATTGCTCTCCTTAAGGAACCCAAGCATTTCGTTAAATGTGCTTCCCCCGTCATGATTTCCCAGACAGGCCCATACACCATACGTTGCCGTAATACTTTTCAGCAAATTAATCGCTTCGTCCGGGTTCCGTATTGCATGAAAATCATCGTTAAAAATATCACCGGCTATACACACGAGATCAGGCGCCAAATTATTGATGCCCCGGACTATACGTTCAAGACGTTTTTCTGAATTGACATCTCCTAAATGCAAATCAGCTATCAGCACGATTTTCATATCAGCCGACACCGGAGTCTCTTGCGTTTGAATGTTATACGAAACGTATTGAATCTGATTCGCGTGATAAATGCCATAACTCACCACCCCGGCGGTGACCAAAATCACCATCAGGCCTGCCCAAAATCGGATATCTTGCGGCAACGGATTGGGAAAGATTTTCACGATACTTCCGAGTAATAACACTGCGTCCGACAAGAGAAAAAGCAGCAACAGGTAGACAAAAATACCCATCCAATACGCGCCTATCCATCTCATGGTTTCCTTAATGATGGAAGGTAACGGCAAATAACCAAGAATGAGCGACAAAGCAATAAACAGGTATATACCGGCGTATATCGTTCCATTAATGTTTTGAAATAGCAGGCTAAGCCATTGGAATATCCTCCTCCCGATATAAAAGTTCGTACCGCCGTAAAAAGATATAATGAATATAACACCGAAAATGATGCCACTATTCACTTGGTAACCATTTCTTTCCATGCAGAGTTTTTTCTCCAATTTTATATCCCATTTGAACACGAGTTTCTTTGTTCTGCCGGGTATTCTGAGAGATGGCATCATCAATTGTTATTGAGTTTTTCTGAAACAACAGAACAATGCCTGAGCCGCCAAATTCAAACATTCCTTTTTCATCGCCGCGTTCAAATGTACCTCCTGTCAAATGGTTCGTAATACGCCCGACAAACAGAGCGCCAACTTCCATTTGAATTACTTTACCAAAATTTATTGTTTGCATAACCGTGTATTCTCTGGAGTTTTGCACATAGATATCGAACCATTGCTGTGAGATAGGGCGAACTGTGTGAAGCACTCCTTTGATTCTTTTATGGTATGTGATCTCTCCGTCGTCAACATAAGAATATCTGTGATAATCATCCGGTGTTAGCCTGAAGATCAGACATACCCCATTTTTAAATTCGCCGGCATGTATTTTATCTTGAAGCAATTCATCAACATCATACATCGAATTTTTTATATAAAAAATGCTGTCAGCCGTAATTGGATATGCCATCAACTTACCATCGCAAGGCGCAGCTAAGTCAGATGGATCGTTTGGGAAAGGTCTAAGCTCCTTTTTAATTTCCCGGGTAAAAAAATCGTTAAAGGAAATATATTTCACATCCTTATACTCTTTCATATTAATATTGTATCGTTTTACAAAGATGGGGATTAAAAACCTTGAAATTGGCCGATCCATTAAAAACCCAAAAACTTTGGAAACGGTTGGCTTTACCAATAAATGTAATAACACTCTGCCTAACAAGCTGTTATACAGGAAGTTTAGAGCTAAATTATCTTTAGGATATTTCATTGGTTCATAGATTCCTATATATCTATACCCCGCTGGACAAAAAGATATACACAATGACAAGCAGACCGATCAAGCAGCAAAAAAACTGAAAACGCAGCGTTGGCTTGGGGATTTTTATTTTTAGCACAAACGCAGCGGACAGAATAAGCAGGAGAAAATAATAAACTGGGGATAAAGGTATGTGGAAATAAACGCAGATGGAATATGTGATAGGAATTATAAGGGCCACGCTTGTAACAGGCAAACCTTCATAATGTGCACTCTTCTCATTCTTGCTTAGAAGGTCCAGTTCAAAAACATTAAAGTACGCCAGCCTTACAAGCGCAGATAAAAGATAAATGGAACTGATTAATGTATTAATCGCCATTCCGAAAGAACCGTAATCACGAGCGAAGGGAAAAGGGACGACTGCCGTATAACCGATAACTACCGGGAGTATTCCAAAGCTAATTATGTCCGCCAGGGAATCTATTTGTATTCCATAAGATTTTTCCTTATCAGTTCTATTTTTTAGTCGTGCGACATGTCCGTCCAACATGTCACATACGCCGGAAATCATTAGGCAGATAAGAGCGTAACTTATTTTTCCGTCAAGCGCGAAATGTATGCCCAATACAGCCGATATTACGCCGAGATAAGTTAATTTTACCCAGTAACCATAATATCCTATTTTTAACTGTACGTTTTTTCTGGGACTGCTGATAAAGTTCATTTATTACTCCTTATCATCTGGCATGCTCAAGTTTCTTCTCAATGCCTCCACGTTTCATTTCATCTTGATCGAAAGGGTAAGGTGAATTCTTATCACCGAGCCATTTTTGTTCAATTAGAATGAAATCGAGATAGAAGAAGACAATCATCCACGATGCTGCAATCAAACAACCCCACAAGTTCACCATGGACGAATTCTGATTCAGTGGATAGCAGTCAGGCTTTTCACTTGAGAACAAAACCATATTCGCGACTGCTGGAAATCCACCCGATCCACTGTATTCTTCAAATTGATGCAGAAGAACAACAATAAAGTTGAGAATAAGAAGCTTTTGTAAAAAGACCATCTCATTCCAGGCAAACATCAGGGAGGCTCCCGCAACTACTGCTGAAAAAAGACCAATGTTGTGCCAATGACGCCGTATAAATTTTAAAGTACCCATTTGTCTGCTCGTTATTAATTTGTTTGTGTTCCCTGACATTTATAACAGCAATAATTGACAATATCAATTAATAAAATAAAAAAGTAATAGATACTCTCACTTGTACAGGTGGGGTACTTTTATAGTTCAAGCGTTGCTTGTCCAGTGTCTTCCCGTCCCTGGAATTCGACATAGTGCTGAATTGTCGTTTCATCGAGGCTGACAGTGGACACAAAATACCCCCGACCCCAAACACCTTTGCCCTCCCCACCCTCACAGGTGCGGATTTCCCGCTGGATCAACAGGTCGTGCGTTTTATAAATTCTGTTCGCAATCTGAAACACAAAGCCCTTTTTACTTTGATGTATTCCGCTGGGATCAGAGTGGGTAAAGTTTTGAATCTCATTCTTGCTGATATCGATTGTGATCGAATTCAAATTCGTATTTTATTTTGAGTATGTTATAATGAAGCCGACAAATAACACAAAACCAAAGCGTATTTGTTTGAACATCGCATCTTCCCATTGATGAAAGCATAATCTATTTGTGATGTTCGCACAGTGATTCATGTCGGCTATGGTCATCCGATGTCAGAGCAGCCTAACGTTTTGAGCTGAGTGGCCGGGGGCTTTCAACACCGGTTGCTCACCACCCTGGCCCATCCTACACCTTCAGGACGTAACCCGCCAGCATCCCCGGTCTCCGCTCCAGCCTTTTATTCGGTGGCCCGTCAAAACGCCGGAACGAACCGATCAATTCGTTTTGGCAGCAGTGAAGCGAATTCCAGCGGATAACCGGCGAGCGCTCTTTATCTTTTAGACTTTCGCATTCGATCTCCCCATATCCATGAGCTTGCGCCCGCGAATTAGCAACCAGAAGATGAACGCTACTTCGCCAACGAATGTAAACATCGCCAGGTTCATTGAGTAATCCGGATTCAGCACCGTGCCGAAACCGTCCACGATGTATCCCAGACCTGAAATGATCAGGAGTATCCCAAAGACCCAGTGGATGAAGTCAGACTGCCAGGCTAGCAATCCTACAACACTGAGGTGGACGCCAAATATGATGAGACCAATCTGCCAGAGGGAATGAAAACTCTCAAAAAAGAACACAGCCCGAGCTGGATCCATTTCGCCTGCGGGCAATGTACTCAACAGGCTGTTGATCGCCACTGCCAGGATGGCCGCATACGCAAGACGCAACCAACCGCCTAGTAACGAGAGGCTCGGGTTCACACTGCGTAATACTATGTACAGCCCCCATGCCACAATCACATCCAAAATCGCAGTGATTATGAAACCGGCTGCGGCCATACGCACCAGACCTGCAGATTCGGCAATGTTCGCCGCGGTGGCACTCGGATCACCGGGGACTGCCAGATTCGCGATGACGGCAAAGTTAGCCACGGCAGCAGTAACCGCCATCGCCAGCAATCCTATTCCAGCGATAAGAGCAGCTGTACGTGGCTGCGTATCGCGTGGCGCAGTTGTCATTGTGTTCATTGTTTATCTCCTTATATTTGGCAGTAAGAGAGCGCCCCCTAACGATAGGCATCACCGGGGTGGATGGAGCGTAGCGGAATCCACGTCCGTGTGCATGCCGTTGTTAGCCATGTCCATACTAAGCCGAAATACCCGTTCCACGCTATGCTTTCTCCCACGGCTCCCTTTGCGAGCCCGGCCATAACTGAATTCTGCCCTGGCAGCGATAATGCGAACGTCTCCATCTATTTTTGTTGTGAATGACACTATCTGCCTAACGTTTGGTTCGACAAAGATAAAACCATAACCCTTTGGAATTACCTCGGTTTCAAAGAGTTTGTGAGGAAATTCAAGCCGGAAGGGGCTCTCTTTCCAAAAAGACAATTCATCAGTATCTCGGATTGCTCTTACTCTAAGATTAATCGATTTTACATCTTGTTTTACATTACCTTTGTTGTTTAGCACCAAAAGTAACTCAATGACGAACTGCTTATCATGGATCCCAACCGGATTACAAGAAATATCAAATTCAATTTGAGGAATGTCTTCTCGGTGTCTTTGAGCGCGCTCAAGCTCTCGCCTGTGTTCCTCCTCTCTTATCTTATCCTCTCTCTCGAGCTGTTTATCGTATCGCTCTTGTTCCGTTCCCAATTGTTCTCGGTATCGCTTCATCGTGAGGATTATGCTTACTATGGCTACTAATCCGCTTACGCATATTCCTGCTAACGCGATTAAATCACCTGGTTCCATAGTCCTCCTTATGCCGAACATATATTAGGCTGCCGAATGAACATGGTATCACACGCCACTTATCCAGTGCCTGCGTGTTCTGCGGCCGAACAATTTGTGGGTTATATCGACTTGCTGCTGCATAACACGCAGGGCAGAATGGCCATATGTTGTTGTATAACAATGGTTAACGCCTTAGTATGCTCCTCGTGTTATACCACTTCTGGTGAAACCCGTTTTGCTGCATAACGAGCTGATGCATTGTACCTGGCAATTTTGTTCTGCTGAAAAGGAAAGTGAATCTTTCGGCACGTTAGAGGGATTTCGGATTGAATGCAACAAAAAAATGAATTTTGCAACACCGATTATACATCCAAATCCTATTACGGTCGAATATTGGACCTAGAAACAGTTGATGACCGCAGGATTATTCCTCTACCCCCTATCCTCCCTTTGTCTGAACCTTGATTTGCAGGAGTTGCCTGATTACTTGATTTTTTGGCTGCGTATTCTCCGCTGGTCATTGAGCAATCCATGGCTCATGGCCATCATGGTTAAAGACGTGTCTCATTGCCCGGAGGCAGCATGAACGCATCCCGGCAGGGACGCCAAGCCAATAGCCCATCAATTCATTGATGGGCGCCGCTTTTCGAAGAATAGCACACGCCCACCATCACACCTCCCCCCGCTCTTCGCGAATGGGTTCGGAGACGAAGATCCAGATGTTATCGGGAAGAGGGGGATTGAGGGGGTGAGTTCGGGGAGCGGCCGGGCGGCACACATTTACGCCTTCACGCATCTACACATCTACGCATCAGAATAGTGCAAAATAATATGGAATGTACCGTCATTGATTTAAAAGATTAACCCGGGGCGACAGGAATTATTATTCATTTCATCATCAATCCTGGAACCAATTTTGCTCAATGTATACAGCAATCGGATAAAAGCCACAGCAAACCATCATATACGAAATTGGAGCGGGAAATGGTCAGTTACCGCGCACGCCTTACTACAGTTCAAATATTACATAAATTATTAAATTATACATAGAATATTGCACAAATACTTAAATAAAAATTTCGCAACTTATGAACCAATGGTAATCTGATAGTTTCAGCATGTGTCAATTTACACACCGGAAAGTGAAAGTTGTGTAGTTAAAAATACATGTTGAACGTAGTGTTTAACTAAAATTTCTAATATCTCCGTTAAAGAAAGGATGGGTTCTATACATTATGATACGTTTCGCAAATAGTTTGATGGCATTCCTGTTGTTGGGTGCTGGTTTCACGCTGGCACAAGACAGCCCGCCTGAGACACAGAAAAAGGAGCATCAGGCCAAGCGCACTCAGGCAATTGACGAGATATGGAGGTACCAGCACACTGGGAGCGGCCAATCGGACCGTGCTCAAACCGATCACCGTCCTCCGGAGAAGCGCCGGCCATATGCAACTCAACCAGATAGCCAGCGGCCGAAGAACAAATCCCCGGAGCACACCCCGCAAAACAACGGTCAGTTAAACAGGCGCCAACCGGAGACCCCTTCATCGCAAAACACTCCGCCGAACAATACCCCGCCGGATCGCGACTCGTTAAGAAACGGTCCGCCGAACAATACGCCGCCCAACACTCTCCCCTCCCGGAACGACTCGCTCCGAAACCATCCGTCGAAGAACAGCCGGAAGGACGTGCCGCCCGGTCTTGGGATGCGAGGTGGTTTTGGTGCAGTCAGTATCGATGGCGTTCTTTATAATTCGGTAGTACTCCGGCCGGAATTCGCCGTGGGGAAATTCGGCATCGGACTGGATCTGCCCATATATTTTAACGCGAACGGGGAGATCCGCACCGATGAATGGAACGACTTATCGGATATAACCGACAAGATATATTACCTGCGCTACGGGCAGCCGGAGGATAATTTTTATCTTCGGGCCGGAGCCTTATCCGGCGTGACCCTTGGCTACGGACTGATTATACGGGATTATACCAACACCATCAGGTATCCCGATGTTCGAAAAACCGGGGGACGTTTTCGGTTTCAGAGCGGACCGATCGGTCTCGAAGGATTTGTTGCCGATTTTAATGAATTAAACGGGCCCGGCCTGATAGGGGGTCGGATTACCCTGGAAGGAGCCGGCATCGTCCTGGGCGGAACGATGGTAAGTGATATGAATCCCTATCTCGGATTACCGGATGAAGACAACGATGGCTATCCCGACCGGGTAGATGATTTTCCACATGAGAAGAGGTCGTATATGGATTCCGATAATGACAAGATTCCCGATGAGAAAGATCTGGATCGCGACGGAGACGGGTGGCCGGACAATCCTGCGGCGGATCCTCGCTTTGAAGATGTCCAGAAGGATTTGCCGTTCGCTTTAGATCCTGATGGAGCCCAAACCAAGCCGGAGCCGTTTAATGTACATAACCAGAATACCCCGTCAGTTACGGAGGCTGGGGTGGATATCGGTTTTCCGCTGCCATTTTTGAACACAAAATATACCAGGGCGATGCTGTATGCTCAATCCGCAATGATATTCTATGGACGGAACAGCCTGTTTTCGACACAGCAGAACGGTTGGGGCATCGGTGCCCCCGGACTCAGTTTTGATACGCAGTTTCCGTTTAATGTCGACATGAATATCACATTCGAATATCGGATGTTCAGCGAGCATTTTATCGGGGAATTTTTTGATCGCACCTATGATATTGAACGGGTGGGTTATTTGCAGTCACCAGGTCAGGGCAATACTCACGACACATTACGGGTGGTCACGAAAGCGGAACGGATCCTCCCGCAAATGACAAAACCGTTGAACGGATATTTCGGAAGTTTATCATTCACCTTCTTTGATTGGCTGACACTCCGTTCGGTTTATCAGGACTATGGAAACCGGGTACATAACCGGTCATTCTATACGGATCTTCATCTGAACACCAGCTTGATTCCAAAGATTTCTACCGCGTATGTATATTACCGGAAATCCAATGTCCGGGGTAAAAAATTCTTTTCTATCAAAGATGAATCCACGCTTTGGGGGTACCGCATCGGTTATCAATTAGGGGGGAGTGTCCAGCTGCTATTAGGATTCCGGGAGTCGTACTTAGACAAGAACGGCAACGGAAAAATCAATGGCAGGAATGAAATAATCAGGACAACCTCTGTTGAAACCGAATTCACTTTTTAGTCAGAGAGAATCAACAGATCCCGAACGGGCGGGGGATTGGCACGGCCAGGCCAAGACAAAGAAGGCCACAAAAAGATAACATCAAGAACGCAAAGCCCTTCCACTCCCCCCCACAAGAAAAGAGAATTGATTTCACCGCGGAGCCGCAGAGCCCACCGAGCCGCCCCACCCCAAGAGATCTAAAGCCACAAAAGCATAAAATCCATCCACGGATTGCACAGCCTGCCCGGCCTGTCCCGGCTGGCCGGGAATTACGACCCCGACTTGACAAAGTCATAGCATTCGGGGTTGCGTCTATCGGGGGATAAGCCCGCATTAAAACAATTCATCTACCCATTCACGCATCTACCCATTCACGCATCTACACATTTAAAAAAATCACGCATGCAGCAAGGGCGGACTGTTTTTTCTTGGCAAGAACCTTTTTAAAGCGGGTTAGGGGGTTTGGTTCAGTGTAATGAGGGTGCGTCCCCGGGCTTGACGAGTAATGACATGGACTGAAAGTTAAGAATATAGTACTTAAAGTGCGTGAGAAGGTCTAATCCCAAGTTAGCATAGAGATAGCTGTCTGTATTCGAGGCTAAGGGGGCGGTATGTACCGCACTACTATCAAATCGAATAATCTGCCCCGCCAGTTCTATTTGTGCCGGGGAGAGCCAATACACCGGGTGAGATTGCACTCCCCCGACTCCCCCGGCCTGCAGGGTGTCGATAGCATCCGGCGTCACAGACGACGCAAAATATCGCTGAAAAAAGGGCGCGTAAAAAACTGACCGATTGGCTCCGGTATCAAATCGCCCAATGAGGGTATCCCCCGCGTATGTGAATTGGATTAACGGGGTAAATTCGTCGAGAACCATGTTGTGAACGTCTCGAGTGGGGACGGAATCCGGGACGACAATGCGGTCCTGGTACACATGCAATTCCCCCAGGGCTTCCAAGACAGGAAAGCCGAGTATTCCCCGCAATTGGAACCCGCCGGGAAAGGTTAACATCTCATCAGGAAAAATCATGAACACGACGTGGGTCAACGTTATCTGCCCAATCGTCAGGGAATCGACCACCCCTACATTCCCCGTGACGTTTCCTCCGGTGGCGGTGCGTGCCTGAAATCCCGCTGGTAGCACAGAGATATCGAGGCTGTCCGCTTCTGAGGCCATGAGGAACGAAAAATTGGCACCCGTGTCATACGCATAGTCTCGAGCGTGTCCATTCATGGTGACGTGCACGTGGGTGCCAGACAGGGGAAGGATAGACTGTGATCGTTTCGAGAGGCGTTGGGGAGGCGTCTTTTGAAGCGCGTACGCAATGCGCCGCGTATTTTGAATATCTTGACGCTGTGCTGCTGGCAATTCCGGGTACTGGAGCGCTGAATCGGCTGCCTGCAATGCCTCGCGATAGGATGCGAGGCGTAAGTTGTTATACAGTTGCAGGGCCCATCCTGCTCCGCGCAACGAATCAGGGGTTGCCTGGCGGTCCAACAATTGATCTATGTGGTGATTGGAGTCCGCCGGTTTGTTAAAGGACTGGGCGACCACAGCTCTATAGAATAAAACTCGCGGATGAACCGAGTCCTGCACGGTTTGGAGTGTTTCCTGCAGTTGGAAGTAGTGCTTGGCGGTGTAAAGTGAATCCAGGCGAAGCAAAGTAGTCGTTGGAAGTGCCGAGTGCCCTACCTCCGGCCCCACAATAATACAACGCAATAAACCAATTGCATATATCGGGACATCATTTGTGCTTCTTTCCTCTGATTGTAGTTCCGCTTGAATTCACGCCACCCAAGCCCCCTAACGGCTCGCACGTAACCTGCGCAGGGCATGCGTGGCGTTTAATTTTCGTTTAGCACTTGTGCTTCCGCGAAGCAACTCCGGGGCGCGAATCGCCGCCCCACCCTGCGTCCGCGTTGACGCGCTTGTTAGGCAGCTTTCCGGCCCTACCCATGAAGAGAACTGTGGTCGACAGAACAATAGCCAGCACAACGTATATCGCTGAAGTACGCGTCTCTACGTCGTCATCTTTTACAGCATGCCCTGATTCTTCCAGGACTACCCGGTGCCTGCGATCGAGAGGCTACGGCGAACAATATAGCCAGACGCCGGCAGCCGGTTACTGGCTGAGATTGCGCAAGAAGCCTGATATGGGCGGAATCAGGCAGAGGCATCACGGTGGAAGCCGACGCCCAATCCCGGGCCGCTTTCGAAGTCAGAACGGGCGCTCTTGGCTCAATGGGGCACGTGAATCATCTTCAACTTTGCGCACACCTATCGCCCCCGTGTCATTGCGGAACGTTTGTGTTTCACCTCACCGCGGCTCAATCGCATACCTTGTCCCTGCAGCAGCTGAGAACACCAGGCATTCACCGTTCCTCCTGTCAACCTCCACCGGTACGGGCGCTCTCGTGTCGACCTCATGCACGACCACCTTCCTGCCGGGCCACGGATTCATGAGGCGGCAGATATTGTTGCGCCGAGGCTGTACTTCAAGGAAATACACCCCTTCGGCGTCTTTCGCCGCCGAGACCAAGAAGCCCCCGCGGGCCTGGAAATGACGGAAGGAGATCGCCGTCTCGGGTGCAATCGCAGGGAACAAATACATCCGCCCGCTGCGGCTGTTGAGCAGGGCTTCGGCGTTGCCGCCGCCGTGGAGCAGCACTTCAACGTCGCCGCCCCAGGACTCCTCCTCAATGGCGCCAAGGAGCAGCAATGTCTGATTCGTGGTGTACGCCGTTGAGAGCTTCTTGGCCGTGCGGAGCATCATCTCCTTCTGTTCCTCGGGAGAATCCAGATTGACCTCGTCGGCCAAGATCGTGGGATATTCTGCCGCCTCTCCGAAATGGTCGCCGGGCACGTGCCGGGGTTCCACTCCGGGAACGGCACAGTACATAGGCCCATCCGGCCCCTGCCATGTGGGATAGGGAGCCAGATTCTCGGCGACCTCACGCCACCGGCGGCGCAGATCCGCATCCACCCCGAGAATCTCCGACGCATCCGCTGCCCGATTCAGCGCCCATCGAAACATGCACAGCGAGCTGATCACGTCCTTGTTCCGAGCCAGCTGATAATACCACCCCCATTTCTCCGGTTCCATGGACGGGATTACGTGATAGTAACCGTCGTCTCCCTTTTTGGCATACGCCGCGTAGAACCGAGCCATCTCTCGCATCAGCGGATAGCACTCCGTACGCAGAAACTCGACATCCCCGCCGTAATCCCATTCATTCCAGACGGGCTTGATGATCTGTGCCATCGTCTCGAGGCAGAACTCCAGCGTGAGGGTCGTGTGAACGATTTTGTCCGGTTTGATCGGCGGCTGATATCCGTGAAGAATTGCCATCCCGGGCATACCGAACAGGTTTTCGGCATTGTCCTTTCCGCCGGGCATCCAGTGCCACACCAGCTGCTTCCACATTTGCTGCTGGTCTGCCATGTTTCGAACGAAACGCTCGGTGGTGAAAACCTCGTTGTAACACGGCGCACTACTCCACATCTGGCTATCCCGCTCCGGCAGCACATACACGGCGCTGGCCTCATAGTCCTGCATATTGGTCTGCGTGCCGCCGCCATGGTCGTCAGCATAGCTTCGATAGAGCCTCTTGATATCTGTCGTGCACGCAGTACCTGAAAGCCCGCTGAATACCCGACCGTCTTCCCGCCTGTCGTAGAAGTCATTCCACCACTGCGCATTCTCCCTGACCACGCCGCTGAAACCGGTGTGTTCCGCTTCCGCAAGACGCTGCTTGGCCAGGGCCAGTAGGTCCGGGCCGTCCATGGTGGTGACGATGGTGACCAGCGCTTCCAGCGTCGCGCCGGTTCCGGGCGTGACCGTCGCCGTCGCTGCAGCACCCGGCGCCGCGGCAATCCGTTCGTTCGGCGGCGGTGTGCCGAGCTGCGTCCGGTTTTCCACCGTCTCGATTTCGACTTCGGCCGGCGTCAGAACGACGCCCATCAGCACATATTCAAAGCCCTTCGGGAAGGTCTTCTCCGGCGGCATCTGCTGGCGGATCCAGAAATACCTGCCGTCTTTCCCGCTCGTCGGCGGATCCATGGGATAGTTGAACGCACTGTCCGCTTCGGTACCCTCTTTTATATAGGCGCTCCCATCGGCCGTCATATAGTCCATGTGTGCAGTATCGCGATGACGATATAGCCGCAGCCGGATCGGCGTGTCCATTCCCGAAAACGACCCCCGGATCGCATAGAGGTTACTCCTCATTCCCAGCACGTACTGCAGATTCGCCGTGGCATTTCCCCTGGTCTCTACCAGACTCACGACTCCGTTTGCACAGCTCTGTGTTATCGTCGGCGCCTCAGCCCCAGCCATCTCGTCCATCCCCACGATAATCTGGCCGACCGGCTTCAGAGAGGGCATGGGATACTCATGCGGCTGCCGGTAGGGATCGTAGAGCCCGCCGGTCTTGAGCAGATAACCATATCCCCACGGACGCTGCGAATCGTCGGATACGCCTTCGAAGCCCTTGTTGAGCGGACTATACGCCCCTTCGATGATCTCCTGCAACGTCGGTGCCTCAAAGCCTCGGACGTTGACTCTCCGATCCCAAACGTTGTTCTTCGTCAGGCTGATCGTTACCCGGTCTGTCGGCCCCCATATCACAGTCCGCATCTTCAGGTTATTGATCGCCATTGAGGTGCCCGATGGATAGGCTCCCCACTCCGGAATGGGATCATCAGGTTTCAGTCTACTCTCGAGAAAGACCGACTGCGCCGCCTCCCGCAGCGGAATCTCCCGGTCCCACGGCAGTGTGTGCTCCTGCGCAAACCCCTCTGTAGAAACCACCGTCACGAACCCGAACACGAGAACGGTCCACAACACCGCTTTGATTGTCGATACCGTGCCTGCCGCGGCACGCCCTTCGGCCTCAGCATCATTGAAGCAGATTGGCATTTCCATTTTTGATCCTCCTTTTCTCGGCTATCCCCACGACGCCTTATGCGTCAGCTTTACAGCGATTCCCTTACAAGGACTCCGGTGGCATCTTCGGCAGAGTTAACCTTGACGTCCCGATTGTCCAAACGGATCGTCGGCTCGGCGGCGCGGCTCTCAGATT
>Ga0209918_1000579_pt1 | contig 23515 bp, 25 predicted proteins | sample SalPonD_shore_MG_FD_185712 | JGI IMG/M metagenome (GOLD analysis project Ga0209918, IMG submission 185712) | Salt pond soil microbial communities from South San Francisco under conditions of wetland restoration - Salt Pond MetaG... | ecosystem: Environmental > Aquatic > Marine > Intertidal zone...
AGACTCCTTTATCCTTGTCTGATTGAAATAAATCAGCTAATCTGAGGGAAACAACATCCATAAACTATTCGCCGATTGCACGATTCAGAATTCATAAAACAGCTAAAACTGGGCAATGAAAATACATTCAGGATACTCGTGGAAAAATACAAAGATCGGGTCTATAATACCTGCCTGGGACTGTTGCATCAGCACGAAGATGCTGAGGATGTAGCCCAAGAAGTATTTATACAGGTTTGGAACTCCATTAGCGATTTTAAAGGAGAATCGACCCTGACAACATGGATTTATCGTATCGCTGTAAACAAATCGCTGGAACTCATTCGCTATCGCAATAGCAAAAAACGTAGTGCTTATTTCCACTCGGTAACGGATCCCAAAAATAAGCCGGATGAAGTATCTGCTGATGATTCGTTTATGCATCCTGGAATAGCATTGGAACAAAAAGAACAGGCCGAGGCGCTTTTCAAAGCAATTGATAAACTAGCCGAAACTCAAAAGGTGGCATTTTCACTCCATAAGATTGAAGGGCTCAGCTACAAACAAATTGCAGAAATTATGGAAACTAGCTTAGCGGCAGTAGAAGCCCTAATGTACCGGGCCAAGAAAAATCTTAGAAAATTATTGTACGAATATTACAAAACAAATATGTAAGCCGACGATGAATAAGGAAGATAAAATTCGTGAGCAAGTTCAAAAGAGTATGCATTCGCTGGAGGGAATCCAGCGGGCTAAAGCAGATGATCTTTTTTACGAGCGACTAATTGAACGACTGCATGATGAAACCGAAGGCGCCCCAAAGAATGTGGACAGTTCAATGGGATTTGTATTGGCAGCCGCTGCTGTAATAATCCTCTTATTGGTGAATGTATTTACGATTCGGGAATACCAGCAAAGCTATGGCGACCAGACGGTGAGACAAGAAAATCTGAACGCCTTTGCCAAAGAATATCAAAACCAGGTAAAAATTCCAACTATCTACGAACTCAATACCAATAAATAAATGGAATTAGCAAAAAAATACCGGTGGGCAAAAATTGGGTTCATCATTATGGTATTACTCAATATAATTACCCTGATCTCGATATGGGCTATACGTCCACCTTTTCGATTTCGCCATCCTATGGAAGGCCGGGAGCGGGTGCAAAACTTTCTGGAACAAGAACTTGATTTAACCAATCGGCAGAAGCAACAATTACGTGAGCTCAGAAGACGGCATATTCGTAATACCCGGGCAATCATGAATAACATTCAAAAATTACGGAGTCGCTATTTCGATTTACTGGAAAAACATGGGGCTTCAAATCAATCCCAGCGGGATAGTATTGTAACACAAATAGGTCAGGAGCAAGTAAAACTACAACGAGCAATGTACAGCCATCTGGACAGCCTACGAGCCATGTTGCATCAGGATCAGCAGAACAAATTTGATCGCATAATCGAACAAGGGCTGCGCCGCCCCAGGGGGAATCCTCCGGGAAATTTCTAAGTTATTTTTGCTTCGTATTACCCCAGGAAATTTATTCCCATTATTACATTATTTAGAATAATAAATTATTGTTTTCACTACCTTTAAGTACTGATACTAATCAGGGTATGGATAAAAATTATTCTATGACCCTAAAAAATTAAAATGTAAACCAACTATTAAGGGGAGCGTATCATGGCACCAAAAACAAGAAAGAAGATGAAGACTGCTGTTTCATGGTTTGAAATTCCAGCCAAGAAATTAAGCAGAGCCAAAAAATTCTATGAGGCGATCTTTGATATCGAAATGACGGACATGGATTTCGAAAGTAACCTGGAAATGACCATGTTTCCGGTAGAAGAAGGCGGCATCGGAGGAGCCATTTGTGAGCATAATGAATGGTATAAGCCAAGTATGGAAGGTACTCTGGTTTATCTTGCTGCCAACCCCGACCTGCAAAAAGTACTGGATAAAATCGAAAAAAACGGGGGCCAAATTCTTCAGAAAAAAACAAAGATCTCAAATGAATATGGTTATATGGCTATTTTTAGTGATACGGAAGGTAATCGACTGGCCCTGCATTCCAGAGAATAAATAACAATAATCGTAGTATAATTACTGGGAAGGGCTTGAGAAATCGAGCCCTTTTCAGTTTTTTAGCATCGAAGATCAAAATCACCCAAACCGATGAATCGATTACAAGAATCCCATATCAATCCGCCCAACACGCATAACGATGATCCTCGCATAGGACATTTACTGGGAAAATCGCTTGCTGATACAACTCCGCCGCAGGCAGTGATCATTGGCTTTCCCTCTGATACTGGTGTCAGGATTAATGGCGGGCGCCCCGGTGCTTCAGATGCTCCTGAAACTATTCGCGAACAACTGTTTAAAATGACTCCCAGCGCGGAAGGCCATGAATCTTTTGTAAGTCTCATTGAACAAACAACAGATGCCGGTAATGTCCGGATAACGGGGGAACTGCCTAAGGATCAAAAATTATTGGGGACCATAATTGCCGGTTACCTGGAGCAGGATGTAGTGCCAATTGTACTTGGAGGCGGACATGAAACGGCTTTTGCTCATTTCCTTGGATATGCCGAAGCGGGGCTACATACTTCCATTTTCAACCTGGATGCTCATACCGATGTGCGACCTCTTAAAAATGGAGAAGCACATTCCGGATCTCCATTTCGGCAAGCCCTGGAGCATAAAAGCGGGTGTGCAGAAAAATATCTTGTCGCAGGCCTACAGCCCTCGGTCGTAGCTCGATCCCATCTTCAGTTTATTGATGAGTACAAAGGAAGCTACCGTTTTCGGGATGAGACAAATATCACTTCAATATCCGGGCTCTTCCATGAACATAACAGTGATCGCCTGATGGTAACTTTCGATATGGATGCCGTAGATCAATCTCAGGCCCCGGGAGTCAGCGCACCATGTGCCAATGGATTGCCGGCAGATTTATGGCTGACAGCAGCCTACCTGGCGGGACGAAATGAACAAGTTACCTCCTTTGATCTGTCTGAGGTCAATCCCTTCCACGACCGCGATAACCAAACAGCGAAGTTAGCCGCACTGACAATTTGGAACTTCCTGCTTGGACTAAGTCAACGTTCGGGAACCGAAGAATGATGAATAAAGAATTTCGAATTTAGATTTATTTCAACATTCGTCATTCCTTGTTCCGGGATTCGATATTCCCTACGGCTTAATTTTAATATCGATTTTCTCGGTCGGGTCCTGCTCTTGGTTCCTAATGGCCAGCTGTTGAATCACATTATTGGAAAGCTCGACAAAAGCCTGGGCCGATTTCGTATTCAAATCCCCTAAAACAATAGGTTTGCCTTCATCACCGCTCTCACGCACAGCTTGCTCCAGCGGGATTTCTCCCAAAAAATTGGTGCCAATCCGCTCAGCCAGATCGCGGGCTCCATGCTTGCCAAAAATATAATACTTCTTTTCCGGCATATCCTCTGGTACAAAATAGGCCATATTTTCCACCATGCCCAGAACCGGAACGTTCACTTTCTTAAACATCGCAACCCCTTTCCGCGCATCGTCCAGCGCCACATTTTGAGGCGTGGAAACAATAATAGCCCCCGTCAGTGGCACCGTTTGAACCAGCGTTAGCTGAATATCACCAGTTCCCGGAGGCAGATCCAGTACCAAATAGTCCAATTCGCCCCACTCTACCTCCTGCATAAATTGCTTAACGGCACTGGTTACCATCGGACCGCGCCAGATCATCGCCTGATCCGGATCAACCAGTAATCCCATTGAAAGAAATCTTACATTATACTTTTCCATAGGGATAAGCTTCTTGCTCGTAGTAATATTGGGACGCTCGTGGGTATCCATCATTGTAGGGATACTGGGGCCATAAATGTCGGTATCCAACAGCCCGACCTTGGCACCGGTTCGTGCCAATCCACAAGCCAGATTCACAGCAACCGTAGATTTGCCGACACCGCCTTTGCCCGATGCTACAGCAATAATATTCTTGACTCCGGATAGGATTTCTTCATTCCCCTCTTCCTGCTGCTTCTTTTTGCGATGTCCCTGCCCCGGAAAATCCGGTTCGCCCTCATCATCACGAAATTTAGAAATATTAACCGCGGTTGTTATGTCCAGTACCGCATCTTCAGCCACATATTTTTTGATGGCCTCTTCGCACTTTTCTTTGAGCTGTGCTTCGAGCTTAGCATTCTTCTCAGGTAAATCAATTGTAAAGGTGATGAATTTCTCCTGGACAATGAGATCCTCGATCATATCCAGCGAGACGAGATCTTTGTCGGCGTCGGGATGCATGACATGGGTGAGCGCCATGCGCACTTGCTGCTTATTAATAGACATTGCTTGAAATCTTCGGTTGATACTAAATTATTTAGTCTTCAAAGATAAGGATTTAATACCACATGCTAAATGCTTTTTAGGCGGGCTAGGCTTTGATGCTTTCAATTCTGCGGATGACTTGACTTAACTCAATATGTTCCAGCTTATTCGGATCAAACAGATCCCATCTTCTTAGGCTGAGTGCTAATTTCATTCTCAATTCTAACAAGAAATGTGTATTTTTGGCAACTGTTTTCCCGATGCCGGAAATAAATAACATCAACGTTAGAAACATCATCACACCATGCTAAAACGAACACCTTTTTATAAACTTCATGAAGAAGCTGGCGCCAAACTCATCGATTTCGGCGGATTCGAAATGCCCGTGCAGTACGACAGTATCCGCAAAGAACATAATACTGTAAGAGAGAATGTGGGAATTTTTGATGTCTCTCATATGGGCGAATTTTTTGTAACGGGCAACGAAGCACTCGACCTCATCCAGCGGGTAACCGTAAATGATGCTTCTAAGCTAACTCCTGGTAAGGCACAATATACGGCTATGTGTTACGAAGATGGTGGCATCGTTGACGATTTGATCGTTTATATGCTCGAAGAAAATGATTATATGCTGGTTGTTAATGCCTCGAATATCGAGAAAGATTTTAACTGGATTTCAGAGAATAATTCTTTTGATGCCAAGCTAGAAAATAAATCGGATGAAATGTGTCTGCTGGCCGTACAGGGACCTAAATCTTTGGATACCCTTCAAAAACTGACAGACACCGATCTTTCCGCCATTAAATTTTATTCCTTTGAGATGGGATCCCTTGCCGGAAGTGATGAAGTAATTCTTTCGGCCACGGGTTATACCGGCGAAAAGGGATTTGAACTCTATTTCAGCAAGGATAAAGCCGATCCCGAAGCAATTTGGAATGCCATTATGGAAGCTGGTGAAGAGTTTGATATAGAGCCTTGTGGCCTCGGTGCCCGCGACACATTGCGCCTTGAGATGGGTTTTGCGCTCTATGGCAACGATATCACCAAGGATACCAACCCGCTGGAAGCACGTTTAGGCTGGCTGACCAAGCTTGACAAGGGCGATTTTATCGGGCGCAAAGCTTTGCAAAAAGTCAAAGAAAATGGCATAGAACGCAAATTGGTAGGATTCACCATCGCTGATAAACGTTCTATCCCGCGGTCAGGCTACAAAATTGTAGATGAGGATGATGACGAAATCGGATTTGTAACCAGCGGATCCCGCTCAATTACGCTCGGCAAAAATATTGGAATGGGTTACGTTGCAAAGGAATACGCAAACAAGGGAGACCAGATATTTGTAAATATCCGAAACAAAAAGGCCGAGGCTACCGTTGAAAAACCACCCTTTATAAAAAAATAGTAGCTGCAAAGACAAAACCTTACTAATATAACGGTCGGTTAAATTATATAACTGCGCGCAGGGAAGCTTATGGTTGATTCATTAGATGTTTTTTTATCGGCATATTCTTTTGAAGAAGAGGATGTCCGAGATAAGACGGTGGTTATCATTGATGTACTTCGAGCAAGTTCTACCATGATCACCGCTCTACAGAACGGAGCAAAAGGCGTTATCCCTGTGGGGGATATGAACGATGCCAGCAAAATTTCGCATAATCTGGATGCTAAAAGTTTTCTTCTAAGCGGTGAAAAAGATGGTATAAAAATTCAGGGATACGACCTCGGTAACTCCCCGTTGGAGCATTCCAGAGATATCGTTACAGGTAAAACAATCATCCTTAATACGACCAATGGCACAAAAGCTATCAAACGAGCGGGGCTTGCAGATACGATTTTCATTGGCTCTTTTCTAAATTTAAAATTTCTGGTTGAACACCTAAATCAGCTTGAGGGTGAGATTGTGCTGGTTTGCGCAGGATGGAAAGGCCGGCTTTCACTTGAGGATTTACTTTGCGCTGGAAATATTATTTACGAACTTACATCCGGTCAATTGCCACAACATGCCCGGGATGGGGCAAAAGTGGCTTTTGGTCTTTATGAAAAATTTGGTAATGATATAGAAGGTAGTATAAAATCTTCGAATTATGCTAACCGGTTAAAGGATATTATTAGCGAAGATGATTTATCTTTTTGCTGTCAACATAGTATAATGCAGGTTCTGCCTGTATTAAATGAAGGAATTATCACAGATCTAAATGGCAAAAAAAAGTAGTTCGGGAAAATTTTTAGGCGGTCTCACCGAATCCCGGAAAATGGAAATTTTGGGAATTTTGGTGATGGCTATAGGCGGCCTGATCGGGCTCAGCATCGTCACGTATCATGCTTCCGATTACCCGCTGATACAGTCGATCTCTACCGACAGCTTGTTCAAGCTGAATCAAGGAGTTGCCCTGCGTATCCAAAATGGTCTTGGAGTTATCGGAGCATATCTGGCCCACTTCTTTGTATATCTGTTATTCGGCTACATGAGCATTATTGTGGCTCTCATCATCTTAGGCTATGGCTGGTTTATCTTTCGAAATCGGGATATCAGTCATATGCTCTGGCCTACCGCTTATGGTATTTGGGCAATGGTTTTATTTTCCACGATCCTTGGATGGTTTAATTACAATTACGACTGGCCGTCTTCGGTCTGGAACGGCTCTGCTGGTCTTGCTACAGCAAAGGTACTGCAGGTTTTTACCGCCAAGATAGGTTCGATTTCTATCCTGACAGTTCTTTTTATCATCACTCTGTTGGCCTTAATGGATCGTGACTTGCAGAAAACCGTTGACGCTTTTAAAGGCTGGATTGCAGACATCAAAGCTTCGTTCGCCAACTGGAAAGAAGAACGTGAAAGAAAAAAAGAAGCCAAGCGACAAAAGAAAAAGGAAGAGCAAGAACAAAAAGAGATCCAGCGACAGCAACAGGCCGAGCAGCAGATGCGGCAAGAAGCTCAATCTAAAACCACTGCACGGCCCAACGCTAATCAAAAAAAAGAAGAACCCGAATCCCGTTCTATAGACGATATTGTAGAACGCTCTCAACAACAGGATCGCGAACGGCTACGCCAGCAGCAGGAAGAAATAAAGTCACTCGACCAGCGCCCGCGTGCCGATATTGAAAAGAAAAAAGTGGCTGAAGAGGAAGAAAACGATGTTGATATTTCGGTATATGTAGGGGAAGGTGATGAAGAGGCCGACGAAAAAGAGCTGGACAAGCAAAATAAAGACAAAGCCAAGGAAATCCCGAAGGTAAAGTACAAATTCCCTACCATCGATCTGCTGGATTCACCACCCAATGAGGGCAATGAAGTGGATCTGGATGAGATCAAGGAGAACAAGCGGATTATTCTGGATAAGCTAAAGCGCCACAAAATCGAAATTCGGAGCATCAATGCCATCGTTGGTCCAACCGTAACGCTGTATGAGCTGGATCCCGCGCCGGATGTAAAAATCAGCAAAATTGAGAGTTATGCCAACGACCTTAAAATGGCCACGGCCGCCAGAGGACTGCGAATTATGGCTCCTATTCCCGGGCGTTCGGCCGTGGGAATTGAAGTACCTAATGGAAAACGCGAAACGGTTTATATTAAATCGGTCATCAATACCAAAAAATTTGTAGAAAGCGATTACGAGCTGCCGGTTGCATTTGGCAAAACGATCGAAAACGAGGTTTTCATGGTGGATCTGACCTTGATGCCCCACCTGCTTATTGCTGGTGCAACCGGGTCTGGTAAAACAGTGGGCATAAACACTATTATTACCTGCCTGCTGTATAAATGTCACCCGGATGATCTTAAATTCGTGATGATCGATCCGAAAAAAATTGAACTCTCACTGTTCCAGAAAATTGAAAAACATTTTTTGGCCACCCTGCCTGAAGCCGAAGAGCCGATTGTTACAGACACCTCGACGGCACAGGAGACGCTGGAAAGCCTGACCAGAGAAATGGATGAACGATATGATCTGCTAAAAGATGGTATGGTTCGCGATATACGGGCATATAACGAGAAATTCGACAATGGAGAGCTCGATGAAGATGAAGGACATCGTCATCTGCCCTATATCGTGGTGATGATTGACGAGCTGGCCGACCTCATGATGACTGCCGGCAAACAGATCGAAGAGCCCATTGCCCGACTGGCACAACTGGCGCGTGCTGTTGGAATTCACTTGGTAGTAGCTACCCAGCGTCCGTCAGTGAATGTGATAACCGGGACTATCAAGGCGAACTTTCCGGCGCGTATTGCCTACCAGGTAGCCTCAAAAGTAGATTCACGCACTATTCTGGATACCGGTGGTGCTGATCAGCTTGTTGGGCGCGGCGATATGTTATTTACCAACGGTGGCGGAATGACGCGAATCCAGAATGCCTTCGTATCCACCAGTGAGGTAGAAAAGATCACCAATTTTATCGGGAGGCAGGAAGGATATAATAAAAAGTACAACTTACCTGTTATGCAGGATGAGTCTTCTTCGGGCGATATCCCTGATCCGCTGGAAGATATTGACGAGTTATTTGAGGCAGCTGCCAAAATCATCGTATTGCACCAGCAAGGTTCTGTGTCGCTATTGCAGCGTAAGCTTAAAATCGGATATAACCGCGCCGGAAGAATTATAGATCAGTTATTTAATGCGGGTGTTGTTGGACCTTACCAGGGAAGCACAGCGCGAGATGTACTGGTCGAAGATGAAGAAGAATTAGAACAATTACTAGATGAATTGGAAGAATTTGAACGCTAAATATTCACGCCTTCTCTTTCTCATTACAATATTGGTAGTATCTTGCTTTGAGGAGCCGTATGCTCAACAATCCCCCTTTCAACAATTGAAACAGAAATTTGAAAAAGGGCGTATTTTCCATGCCGACTTTCAGCACCAGTCTGTTGATTCTTACACGCAGGATACTGTTTCCAGTAACGGTGTTATTTGGGTGGGAAAATCGCGTTATAAAGTACATGCTGAGCATCAATCAGTCGTGGTGAATGGTAAAACCTCGATGGTCTATGACGACAATCGAAATCGGGTGATTATCAGCAAATATGACCCTTCCGACGACGATTTTGCCCCTTCCCGCATTCTGAATGGGGTAGATTCAACCTTTACTGTTTCCACTCAGGAACAGCAAGGCAATAAATTTTACATAAAGCTAACTTCAGACGATCCTTTTGCCATCTATAAGAGGGTTGAAATATTTCTTTCCAAAAATTTAATACCTTTGAAAATTCGGGCTATAGATCCCGTAGATAACATCATTACTACAACCTTCACCAAGGGTACATTTATACATCCGCAGAAAAATATGTTTGAATTGAATTATCCTGATGGAGCTGAAATTGTAGATTTACGTAAGCAGTCAAATTCCGAATAAATCATGAAGCGATTTCTGAAAATAGGCTTGGCTTTAACCCTGGGAGGGGTATTTCTGTGGCTGGCCTTTAGAAACGTTAAATTGCAGGATGTCTGGCGCTATGCCCAACATATTCACTTTGGATGGATTTTACCGTTTGCCATAGCGGCCATGTTCAGCCATATTTTCCGGGCCGAACGCTGGCGACTGCTTATTGAGCACGAAAAAGAAGAACTCGACAGGGTCACCCTCATTTCTGGTGTTTTAGTGGGATATTTGATGAATCTGGTCGGTCCCCGTTTTGGCGAAGTATCACGACCGGTTTATGTAGCAAAAAAAGAGGGCATCAGCACCTCCAAGCTGATGGGAACCATTGTGCTGGAACGTATCTTCGATGTAGTAGTTATGGTTTTGATGATGGCGGTAGTTTCGGTGTACCTGATTTCTGACGTATCGCTTTTGCGCCAAATTTTTGGTGATGAAACCATCGATTTTTTAACTAATAAATCCAGCCTTTTTACCTACGGCTGGGTAGCTCTGGCATTATTATTAATTGCCTTACTGGGTTATGTGACAATTAAATTTATTTTATTTCTGGGCACCAAATTTGAATGGCTTCAGGAATGGGTTGATCACACCATAGAGGCCTTGCATATGTTTAAAGATGGTATCCTTTCGGCCCGGGAGGTAAAAAACTGGTGGCTATTTGTTCTTTATACCATACTCATGTGGTCTTGCTACACCCTGATGACCTATATCCCTTTCTGGATGTTTAATATGCAGGATGTCTATCACCTGAATCTTTTGGATGCGCTGGTCATCACCGTAATTTCGGCTATTGGCATTGCCATACCCTCTCCGGGTGGCATTGGTACATATCACTATTTAGTAAAACAATCACTGCTGGTTCTATTCGCCGTACCTGCAGTCACTGGTCTTGCCTATGCGACGATCACTCACGCAAGCATGGTCATATTTGTTGCCATTATCACGCCGATCTTTCTGTTCTTTGATAAATTGCGGTCCACCAAAGCAGGCGAACCGGTTGTATGATAGTTTTCATATAATTCGTACATAGAATAAGAGCAGCCGATTTTCTTCTGTCAAATGGACAAGTATTTATTACGGATTTTTGCAATTCTGCTCTTTATGCTTCGTTAACGAAACAGATTACAAAAAGGCCGGTATAAAAAGCCAAAATTGAGGCATTAATCGTTGCCAAAAAATTAGTACCTTTAAAGCTGATTTCATTGGCATATAGGAATAGCTCACTAACATGAATCGTCTTCCACTACTTACTTTATTTTTATTCATATTTGTTGTTATTGCCAAGCCACTGGCAGCACAGAACAAACAGGGGGATGAGAATTCTTTGCTCCCTGAAATCGACCCGCAAGACATAGAAATTCGCAGCCAGTTTCAAGCCCATTTCCCGGGACTGCGCCGCCAACCTATCCTGGGTTTTGACCCTACGCCTCGGGTCTATCAAATCGATCCCAACCGAAAACCGTTTATGGAAACTCCGGAACAGGTTGTCGCTAATTTACCGGTAAGCAAACTCTCGCGTCCCGAGCCCCCGACTTATGTACCGTTAAAATACTCTTCGGATATTAACGCCTTTGGCCGCTTTGGTATCGGCAGCTACGTAAGTCCGGAGGCTAAATTCTGGGGCGTGCACCGCCTTAATCCCCACAGTTATGTGGGGGGCAACCTCGATTATTCCTCCTCCGACGGACATCTTGATAACCAGGCAAGCAGTTTCCGTTTCTTAAATGCTAATGGAGAATATGCCACCAAATTGGATCCCAAAAGCAGACTTAGCTTTGATGGAGGCATTCAAAATAGTTTCAATCAAATGTTTGATTTGAACCCCACGTCCGGGATCCCGGATAACGCGCGGCAGGAATACGGCGGCTTTAACTTGGGAGCGGAATTTCAGCATTTTAAAAACAGCATCACCGGATGGAAAGCCCAGGCCGATATCAGATACTACCAGGCAAAGCTGAAGAATGCAGCTCAATTAACAGGTACCGGCAAAGAACGTGTTTATCACGCTTCGGTAGCTCATCGCTGGACGGGCAACCACGTCAATGAGACTTTCACAATTAAGGCGGGCGCCAAAGGCGGAAATTATGAAAACAATGTGCTTTCCAGCGATCACTGGCTCACGGGACAGGCAGGCGTTCAATATAAACGCTTGTTCGACTATACCACCAACGTAACTGCAGATCTCAATGTCTTTTATACTTCGGATTTATTTGACAACAAAGTTTACTTTGGACCTTCGCTAAAAATTGAACAGCCCCTGCTTGATATGCTGGATCTAACTGTTAAAGGCAGTGCCCAACCTTATGTTTCAACAGTCGAACAGTTGCACTCTCAAAACAGATTTTTAAGCGTTGACAATACCTTAAGGCATACCTACCGTATCCGAGGATCGGCAGAACTGGCGATACATTATGCCAGCGAAGGTACCCTTAACCTGGGTATCCGTTATGAAGACTATACGAAATACCCAATATTCATGAGAATGGCTTCGGGCAACGCCAACCCCGATTATCTTTTTTATCAAGTTAATTACATGGATGCCTACAAAGCACGGGCATATGTGAGCATCGCTCACCAGATTTTACCCGAAAAATTCTGGTTTAATGGCAAAGTGTATGTACAGTCGCCTCATATTAAAAACGCGGGACGCATGCCTTATGAAGAAAAATTTGGGGTACATTCCAGCATTGGCATTCGCCCCTTTGATAAGTTTACTTTGCAGGCGTGGGCCAATTACGTAGGATCACGTCAAACCTATCAGACCGATACAAAATTAAAAGGTTTTTTACTTTTAGGCGGACAGCTTGATGTACAAATTACAGGCCGTTTTGGAGCGTACGTAAAATTGGTAAACTTACTCAACCAAGATTATCAAATTTGGCAAGGATATACAGAACGGCCGTTCCAGGCTTATGGCGGAATAACAGTTAAATTTTAGAAGGATGAACAAGGAGTTTTTAAAGGCTTTTTCGGAGATCGTAAGGGAACAAATCGTACGGAAAAATGAAGTTAAGGTTGATGGTGTAGGTTCATTTCGGTTCAAACACAAAAAACAGTTTCAAAAACAATTCGAAAACGGTCGAGTTGTGATGATGCCTCCCAAAGATACCATCACTTTTGTTCCGGAGAACAATTAATTGGGGATATGATTATCGACAAGGAAAAATTAATATCGATGCTCGTTGAAAAGACGGGTCTGGAGCCCGAAGAGGTTGAAGAACAGCTCTCTAAGCTGGTAAATCGAATTAAAAAAGCCGCTGACGAAGGCAAGACTTTCAAAATCGAAGGGTTCGGGACCTTTAAAATGGAGGGCGATGATCTGCAATTTGAACCCGACAGCACGCTAGAGACGGAGATAAACAACAAATATGCCGGCATGAAGCCCATTGAATTGATTGGGGCTTTTAAAGAGCCGAAAGAGGAAGAAATACCTGAGATTCCGAATCCTGAAAAGGAAGGGGAAGGCATCTGGACCTTCGATGATGAATCAATAGAACAGACAGAGGCTGAAGAATCTGAACCGCAGCAAGAGGAAAAACCTGTAGCGGAAGCTGAGACTGAGGAAAAACCGAAGGCTACTACAGAATCAGAGATCGAAGAGAATATTGAAGAAGAATCCGCAGCTGCCAAGGCCGAGCTTCCCACGGAGGGAAAAGATGTGGTCGCATCCGAAGAACCGCAGAAAGAATCTATTATAGAAGAGGAGCAAGAAGTGGAAAACTCCGTTGAGAAAGAGCCTAAAAAAGTAACAACCAGAACTGCATCCGAGAAAGACCCTATCGGACGAGTACTGATGGTGGCTGTTGTCATTATCGTTATAGGTATTGCCGGATGGCTAATTTACGATTGGGGTATAAGCAGCGGACAAAATACTAACGTTGCCAATCAAACGTTTTCTAGCCAAAGGGTGCAACAACAACCGTCCGTCCACCAAACCGGTAAAGAAAAAGCCGACTCTCAAAAACAAGCTGACCAGGCCCAAAACACTTCGGCGAACAAAAATTCGGAACCTGAACAGAACTCGCAAGTAATAAAACAAGGGGGAACGCAATCGGAACCATCTCCTGATAGTAACACCCCTTATGGACTGCGGGGTGATGTCAATCAAACGATTAGCAGTGCTTACACCATTGTAGTACATTCTCTTAAGGATAAGACCAAAGCTGAAGCTAACAGGCAACGCCTGCAAAAAGAAGGATTCAGAGCTGTAATGCATAGTGCTAATATAAATGGCACGATGCATTATCGTGTGGGTATTGGCCAATTTAAAAGTATTGGCGCAGCCCAGCAGGCAATCGAGAAGTTGCCCGAACCATACAAGAGTCATAATTTCATTAAACGAGTAACACAACAGTAATAGACAAAAACCTTATGCAAGCGTTATTCCTTTTTTTACAGACACAGCCGGATACTGCCAAAACAGCCGCTGATACCTTAAGTATGGCTGCACAGCAAAACAACATGTCGATGTTTCAGTTATTAACTGAAGGCGGAGTGTTGATGATTCCGCTGTTCTTACTGTCTATCCTTGCTATTTATGTGATTGCGGAACGCTGGCGGTCACTAAATAATGCACGCATTGAAGTGGATGGCTTCCTCCGCACAGTCGAGAGCATGCTGAAAGACGGCGATCGGCAACGCGCGCTCACCTATTGTGATGGTATTGACAAACCGCTGGCTCGTATCCTCAAAGCTGGTATCCGCCGATTGGGCCGGCCAATTCGGGATATTGAAGATGCCATCGAACATGCGGGGAAAAAAGAAATATTCCATTTAGAAAAACGCATGAACTGGTTGGCAACCATTGCCGGTGTAGCACCCCTTATCGGTTTTACCGGTACGGTTACCGGGATGATCCAAGCTTTTATGGATATCCAGTCGCTGCAGGGCAATGTAAATCCAAGCGTTCTGGCCGGGGGCATTTGGGAAGCGCTGATTACGACTGCTACCGGATTAATTGTAGGTATTATTGCTTATGGGTTTTACAATTTTTTGCTTGGCAAAATAAACCGTATGGTTCATGAGTTAGAAAATGCTTCGGCAGATTTTATTGATATGCTGCAAGCTCCATCAAACAAGAAAGAAAAAGAACGTCAAAAAGTAGGATAATGAAATTCAGAAATGACGAAGACCGGATGGAGCCGTTGACGCTGTTTTCACAGTCGTCACTCACGGATATCGTGTTGCTGCTGCTCATTTTCTTTCTGTTGACTTCTTCCTTTGTAACCAATTTTGGTATCAAAGTGGATATCCCGAAAGCTGAGACGGGCGCTCAAACCGAATCCCAATTCATTACCGTAGCAGTTACGAAAGATGGGCAATTTTTTGTGGATGGGAACAGAACAAGTAGCGGCATGTTAGCATCGTCACTCCGTAAGGCTCGGGATCGAAAACCCAATGGGACCCTTGTTTTACGAGCCGACAAAGATGCCATTGTTGATGATGCTGTTCGTGTAATGAATATAGCGAAAGCACTGAATCTTAAGATTATAATGGCAACCGAACGAGCCTCACGATAACGTATTTCTCTTAGTATGCAGGTTCCCACCTTACATAAAGAAGATCGATTTGGCTTAATGATTACGGGTGGAGTGCATCTTGTATTGCTCATTCTATTTCTGCTTTACACCTTCAACATCAATAATAATATCCGTCCGTCGTTCATCGAAGTCCAATTTGGCGAATTTAAGACAGGTACACCAACTCAATTTGCAGAAGAAAAGGCCCAAAAGGTAGCCACTCGTCCAAAGCCATCCGAAGAAAAACCGGAAAAAACTAAACCGGAGAAACCAAAACCGGTAGAAGAAAAGAAATCTACGACCCAAAAAACCACCAAACCGGTGGACGCCCCTGATCAAAAAGAAGACGTTAAAGAGAAAGAAATAAAAACTCCAGAAACAGACAAAGTAGAACCCAAGAAGGAAACATCAAAAAAACAGAAAAAAGAGGTTACAGTACCCCCTAAAACTGAAAAAGATGAAGTGCAAAAAGAGGGCGCCAAAACGAGTGGAGACAAAAAAGGAAATACCGGTGAATTGAATGCCGATCAGGGAACCGGTAACCAACAGGACAAATCGGCCCCCTACCAACTAAAATGGGAAGGTGATATTGAGCGTAGCGTACGACAACAGGACCTACCCCAAAATACTACTAATCATGAAGCAACTATAATTATTCGCTTCGAGGTAAAGCCAGACGGTTCTATTGGGCGGATCATTCCTTTAAAAAAAATGAATCCGGAATTAGAACGCGAGGTAATGCATACCTTGCGAAACTGGCGCTTTTCACCCTTGCCCTCCGGTGTGCCTCAACAATCGCAGTGGGGAACAATAACGTTCCATTTTGTTCTGGACTAACGATTAATCATCCCTGTAATTAATTATTGCAGTTTTTTGTTTTTCTTTTAGGAATTTATTGTAGTTCTTTTCTTTAGAGCCACTCTCTTATATCTGTTAATCTTACTAAAACGAACTCAATGGCAAAAAAGCTAAAGAAAAATCTAGGTTTTTTTGATGTCGTAGCTTTCGGCATCGGTCCGATGTTAAGTTCTGGTATTTTTCTTTTACCCGGATTGGTATTTGCTAAAGTCGGTCCTTCGGCAATCTTAGCATATGTAGTAGCTGCTCTTTTAATTATCCCTTCTCTCTTAAGTAAGGCGGAATTGGCTACGGCAATGCCCAAAGCCGGCGGCGCCTATTATTTCTTGGATAGAAGTATGGGACCGCTGGTGGGAACAATATCTGGATTCGGAACCTGGATGTCCCTGGCTTTTAAGAGTGCATTTGACTTGATTGGTCTAGGGGCCTATCTCATATTATTCATTAATTTACCGATCAAACCAGTAGCTTCGGCGCTTTGTGTGGTCTTTGCGGGATTAAGTATTAGCGGAGTTAAAAATGTTGGTCGTTTCCAAGGTATATTTGTAAGTCTGTTACTGGGATTGATGACCTATTTTATAACGAAGGGGCTTTTCTTTATTGAGCCGGTACATTTTAAACCCTTTTTTGTAGATACAAAAGAATCTTTTTTAGGAGCTGTTGGGCTAGTCTATGTTTCGTTTGCCGGTCTGACAAAAATTGCCAGTGTGGCAGAGGAGGTTGAAGATCTGGATCGAAATATCCCCTATGGAATGATTACGGCTTTGGCGGTAACTATTCTTGTTTATATTTTGGGGATGATCGTCATGATTGGCGTAGATCCGGGGGTTGAATTTGCTCATTCTCTTACGCCGGTAGTCGATGCTGCCCAAAAGTTTATGGGACCGACTGGAAGAATCTTAATGACGGCTGCGGCAATATTCGCTTTTGTCGCCTCGGCCAATGCGGGGATTACGGCTGCTTCACGATACCCGCTGGCAATGAGCCGCGATAATCTGCTTAACGATTATTGGAAAAAGGTTGGGAAATTTAATACTCCCACCCGCTCTATCATACTAACTATGGGCCTGATGATTAGCTTCATCATATTACTTTCGCCCGTGGGTATTGCCAAGCTGGGCAGTGCCTTCAAACTGCTTATCTTTGGCATGCTCAACCTGGCGGTTATTGTGATGCGGGAAAGCAAAATCACAGCTTATGACCCGGGGTTTAAGACAAAACTATATCCCTGGGTACAGATTATTGGTATTTTAACACCTGTTGTACTCATACCCGAGCTAGGAACTTTACCAATGATTCTATCTGCTGGTGTTGTTATCTCAGGAGCCCTTTGGTATTATCTTTACGCAAAAAAAAGAGTGGACCGATCCGCAGCTATGTACCAGGTATTTGAGCGAGTTGGAGCCCAGGCTACCCCGCAACTGCACGAAGAACTGCGTGATATCATTCGGGAGAAAGGAGCACGCCGTGAGGACACTTTTGAGCAATGCATTCTGCGAGCTGAAGTAATAAATCATGAAGTGGGTCAGTCGTACAAAGATGTACTTAAACAAGCAGCTTCCGTTATTTCGGATCGATTGGATTTATCCAAAACTGAAATCTATCAAGAGTTGAGCGATATTACAGATATCTCTCTCGGCAATCATCTGGCGCTACCACATGCTAAAATTATGGAAGCCGATCACCCAGAGCTGGTTATTATCCATTCTCGCGATGGTATTGAACTGGAACAATCCAAGGAAAAGATTTATGCTATCTTGGTAATCGTAAGTCCTAGTGGCCGCCCGAGGCAACATCTTCGCTTTTTAGCTGAACTTGCAAACCGAGCAGAAGAAATAGATTTTAGTGGACCCTGGCGTGATCTTGCTGATGCTGGCGCCATCCGCAAAACGTTTATTCGATCCGAAGATTTGGTCGAAGTGGTGTATCCTGATCCAAAATTTGACAATAAGCGCATTGGAGAACTCCCCATCAGCAGAGATTGCTTGATTGCAATTATTAAACGAAATGGAGAACTGATTGTCCCACACGGAAATACAACAATAAAGAGTGGTGATGAAATGACCGTAGTTGGCAAAGAGAAAGCAGTTAAGGACGCCGTTCAGATACTCGGCTGCTAACAACGGGCCCTGTTCTATTTTTTAAAAAATGATTCTCCTCCGGTTGTTAATGAGTAAATCAAATCCTTCAAAGTTGCATTTATATTCATAGAGAGCTTTGAAAAACCAGGAATTTTGTTCAAGATCAAAGCTTGAGTGAATTCGAAACCGGAGCTTATTAGGTATAAGTGAGGATTTCGAATTCACGAACATACAGAGATTTATCAAAAGAACGGTTTTGCAAAGGTCTCTCATAATAATTCTCCAATATATATTCAAAGAGAAGTATAGATTTGTACACCTGAATTTTAAACTCGGCTTCCTATCCCCTTCTAATTACAAACTATTCAATGAAGAAGTACAAGCATTGCACCTTTTGATGAAAGCGCTTAAATGGTAAAACCAAAGACTTTACCTCCATTCAATAAGGGGTAATGCCCATAATTGGGAAGAAATAATGCTGTTTAGAAAAGAAAATACTATGTATTAATCCACTTTTATCAGAGGATACGAATACATTAGTGTGTTATACTTAAAAAAGTATTAATCAAATGTCCAGTCTTACAAAATTTATGAGAGCTTTTCCTGAAGTTCTTCAATCGCCTCGATCAAAGGTTCAACACTCCCTCTTTTTAAGCGATTATTTACGGCCTGCGGAGTAATACCAAGATGTTCAGCGACCATTTTTTGAGTGACGCCAGCGTCAATCATCATCTTAATCACTTTTTTCTCGGCCTCATTTCGATTTCTTTTTTGCATTTAGTCTTTGTTTAAAGGATGTTTATTATTCAATTTAATATTTAACAAATTAACGTAACACACAATTCACATATTGTGAACTTATAAAATACAAATATTAAAGCCAAGTGGATAAACTATTACAGCGCATAAAAAAGGCATATCATTTAGATAAAGACGCAGAAGTAGCAAATTTTTTGGGAATAAATCCAAGTACTCTGAGCATGCAAAAGAACCGGGGAAATTATGATTTGAACAGAATTATAAATAAATGCAGTGATTTAAATATGAATTGGCTGCTGCATGGAGAGGGCTCAATGAGATATAAAAATGGCGATTCGTCGAATAATTCGGTCAATATCCCTATATATCCCGATGGTAATTTTTTCAATAATGATAAAAGCTCAAAAATCACGAAAGAACTCTTTCGCCTAATATTGGATGGTAGAAATTCTGTATTTCTGGATAATAATTCCTCTCCTGAAAGGATGAAAGGATTTACCGTTAACAGTGATGCGATGTCTCCTACATTACGGAAACAAGATGTTGCAATTATCGATACTAATAGCAAAAAAGTGAAAGATGAAGCTATATTTTTGCTTTCTTACGAAGATTCAGCTATATGTCGGCGGTTAGAGATCACAGAAAGCGGTGATTATTGCATATACTGCGATAACGATGCATATAAACCTATCAAAGTCTCTAAACCCGAAAATAAGTTCTGCATTATTGGCAAAATCGTTATGGTTCTCAGGAAGATATAGCACATACCTTAACATCTAATAATGATATCCGAAGAACCTTTTTGTTAAAGCTACAAAATTATGGCTGCCAGCTAAAAAGGATTTGCCTTGTCATATTTTTATTCAAAAAAAGTACAAAAAAATTTTGACAATCATTTTAGAGTAGCTTAATTTTGGACTTAAGACTCTTAATTACTTAAATTGAAAAAATGCTGTTGTCAAAATCTTGTGTATATGGAATTCGGGCGTCGTTGTATTTAGCGTCGAACCAAAATGGCGAGTATATCTCTATACGCAGCGTGAGTGAAAAACTGGATATATCTTTCCATTTTCTCACAAAGATACTGCAACAGCTAACAGCCGCCGGGCTTATGGAATCACTTAAAGGCCCCAATGGCGGCGTTCGTTTAACAAAACCCGGCGAAGAAATCGCTCTTGCTGACATTGTAATTGCAATTGACGGAATTGAATTGTTCACTGAATGTGCTCTTGGATTGCCTGGTTGTGGGGTTGAAAAACCCTGCCCACTGCACGAAAAATGGGCCGACACGCGGGATGCTATCCGCGAAATGCTGGAGTCCACAGATCTTGTGGAATTAGTAGAAAAAGGAAAATCAGGCAATCTTCGCATATCCAAGGATGGCGGTTTTGAGTGGGTGTAATATTTTATTTTGAATAATTTCAGATATAATAGTCTTTTATATTAAAAAGTATGAGGTCAATATTACGATGGAATTTGCTAATAATATTGGCCCTGGATTGGGGCTTGTTAGTTGGATGTGGAGGCCAACAGAATGAATTGGAAACCTCCTTTTCTCAGTCCAAACAACAGGTTGAAATAAATAAACTTACTGATTTTCAAATGAAAAATGGTATTGGCCCGGTAACAAAAACAATTGAACTTGGTTCGATTGATAGTAAACTCGCAAAAAAAGGTGAGCTGCTGTTCCGACTCAATTGTTCTGCTTGCCACGAGCTGGATGCACGTTTGGTAGGGCCGGCACAAAGAAATGTAACAGAACGACGTTCTCCGGAATACATCCTGAATATGATCTTGAATCCAGCCGGGATGTTAAAAATTCATCCGGATGCACAAAAAATGTTGGCGGATTTTATGACTCCGATGCCTAAACAAAATGTCAACCGAAGTGAGGCACGAGCTATATTAGAATACTTCCGTTTTATGGACCGCCACAAAAATAAAGTTGAAGTAAATTAATTATTGGAACGCTTTAAATTAAAAATATTGAGAAAACGAAAATGGGAATGGGGCGTACCCTTGATTACAGGATTAGTCGTGGTAATCAATTCTTGTCAAAATAATTTTGGAGATCAACCAAAAGAATCCAATGTAAAAATCGCCTACGGAACAGGTCAATAAATCGACCTCAATCCTATGTGGAGGGGAGTATGAAAGCTCCCTTCCTCTTCTCTCTTTATAAAAATAAACTTGTAGGCATTATATGAAAAAACAGGATAACATATGGATTGATGTTATAGTACTATTGTTGGCTAACATTTTTAGATTCCTGTTTTTGAACCTACATCAACGATCTTTGAGGCCTGTAAAACAGTACAGGATTGATAATAATAAATTAGGAAATCTCCTGGCAAGGCGAATAACCAGGAGGAGGTAATAACATTGCAACGGTGTGTGGTTTAAAAGAAAATAGGATTGAAAAAATGTGGGCGAATCTAACTCAAATAATGCATGTAGTACAAGTAGTCGCTGCAAGATTAGTACCATCCGTCCAAATAAGAAAAACAACCTCCTTTTCTTTTGTGGATGTAAAATTGCATGCCTTTATAATCTCCATTTTAAAAGCAATCGGTTTTTTGAGTCCGATTCGTTCATTTTATAAAAATGATAATAGGATTGATGACCAACCCGGCATTTTAAATACTACTCTTTGGGAATATCTGAGTATTAACATTGATTTCTACAGACAATTCCTACTGCCAAAAACTAATAGAGCCCACTTGGTTCTTGGCGATAAATTCAGAGATATATTAGGTGGGAATACCGGATTGGCCTTGACTAATAACGTGAGGTAAATCTAATGATAAAATTTGAAGGATTGACAAAACAGTTCGGTTCCCAGATAGTACTGGATAACCTGAACCTGGAAATACCTTCTGGCCAAACAACGGGCATAGTAGGCCCCAACGGCTCAGGCAAAACTACAACCATAAAACATCTGTTGGGACTGGTAAAGCCAGATGATGGCGCAATTTATATCAATGAGAAAAAGTTAAATGGCCACTGGGATTATCGAAAAGAGATTGGTTATATGCCGCAAGTGGCCCGCTACCCCGAAAATATGAAAGTCCGCGAATTAATCGACTTCATTAAAGAAATTCGAAAGAATCAGGTGGCTATTGAACAACCATTGATAGATTATTTCGGCCTTAGAGCCGAATTGGGCAAGCGTTTACGGAATCTTTCTGGCGGAACTCGACAAAAAGTTGGAGCAGTCATTGCCATGATGTTTAACCCCTCTATCCTCATTTTAGATGAACCTACCGCTGGGCTGGATCCCCAAGCAAGCTACAAACTAAAGCAAATGATTCGCCGCGAGAAGAAAAAAGGTAAAACCATTCTGCTGACGACTCATATTATGAGTGAAATCGAAGAACTGGCAGACCATCTTATCTTCATCGTAGAAGGGCATTTGCGGTACAACGGTCCGATGAATGCATTCCTCGAACAACAACATGAGCAACGATTGGAAGGAGCCGTTGCCAAAATGATGGAGGAAGTGGCATAATGAAGACCTTCGCTATTTTAAAATATCAGTGGAAAGATTTATTGCGGGATAAATGGGTTATCGGTTATGGTCTTGTTTATTTGCTGCTAACCGATGCATTAATCCGCTTTGGCGGATCAGGTCCCAAGGCGCTGATCAGCATCGCCAATATAATGCTTTTATTCATCCCATTGGTGAGCATGCTATATGGGGCTTTATTTCTGTATCAGAACAAAGAATTCGTAGAACTCCTGTTAGCGCAACCCCTCGATCGGAAAAGCTTGTATTGGGGATTGTTTGGCGGCGTCGCTGTCCCTCTTTCACTTGCCTTCTTGATAGGTACCGGCCTACCTATGATCTATACCGGGATGTTCACCGCAGGCGAAGTATCGAGCGTATTCGTTATCCTGTCAATAGGACTAATACTTACGTTACTCTTTACTTCACTGGGATTTGTTATCGGATTAAAATTTTTCAACGACAAAATTAAGGGGCTTGGCTTTGCGCTGGTTAGCTGGCTGATACTTGGCGTACTCTACGACGGCCTGGTTTTAATGGTCGTTTATTTATTCGGCAATTATCCTTTAGAGAAACCAATTCTAATGCTATCGATGCTAAATCCCATTGATTTAGCCCGTATATTAGTATTACTAAAATTCAATATTTCGGCGCTTATGGGATATACCGGTGCCGTATTCAATCGCTTTTTTGGCAGTAACATGGGGGTGCTTATTTCTGGAAGCTGTCTATTCTTGTGGATACTTATTCCACTCTGGAGAGGAGTAACATTGTTTAGTAAAAAAGATTTTTAATTATGGCTGAGAAAAAAAATAACGATCTGAATACAGAAGGTTCTCTTGAGCCGAATGCTCAGGAAAATGGAAACGGCCGGCAGGCGGCTCAAATAGACTTAGACCTTATTAAAAAATATAATGTACAAGGTCCCCGTTATACTTCGTATCCTACAGCTGTACAATTTAAGGAAGCCGAAGAGGATACGATTTTGTCGCTAAGACATTATCTGCTAAACCGAAATGACAAGCCCCGTCGAATTTCTCTTTATTTCCATATCCCCTTTTGTTTTTCGCTGTGCTGGTACTGTGGCTGCACAAAAATAATCACAAAA
>Ga0209918_1000580_pt1 | contig 23496 bp, 20 predicted proteins | sample SalPonD_shore_MG_FD_185712 | JGI IMG/M metagenome (GOLD analysis project Ga0209918, IMG submission 185712) | Salt pond soil microbial communities from South San Francisco under conditions of wetland restoration - Salt Pond MetaG... | ecosystem: Environmental > Aquatic > Marine > Intertidal zone...
GGCGCATTAATACGATCATCGAAAACGTGCAGCAGCTCAGCCGCCGCGATCGCAGCCGCCCGCAGATACTGATACTGGGGCCCTATCTGGAGGAATTTGTGCGCGAGTTCGTGGAGGCCCACGGCGTCGCGCCCGAAGATATTCACCTGGACGTCGAGCCGCGCGAGCTCGAGGTGCGCTTCGATCCCAGCCAGCTTCAGCAGATTCTGACCAATCTGTGCGAGAATGCCCTGCACCACAGCGCAGGCTACGAAGGTCAGCCCAAGGTCGAACTGCGCGCCAGCGACACCGTGGAATTCCACCGGCCCGTGGTCGAGGTCATCGACCGCGGACCGGGCATCAGTGCCGAGGCCGCCGAGCACCTGTTCGAGCCGTTCTTCACAACCGAGGCCAAGGGTACGGGCCTAGGCCTTTACATCAGCCGGGAGCTGGCCGAATCCAATCAGGCACAATTGACTCATGTGCCGCAGCCGTCGGGCGGTGCTTGCTTTCGCATCACGTTTCAGGACCCGAGGAGACAGATCGCCTGACTATGGAACGCTCCACCGAGGCCAATCCCCGCGCGCTGGTCGTCGACGACGAGCCCGATATCCGGGAGCTGCTGGAGATCACCCTGGGCCGCATGGGGATCGATGCGGTCAGCGCCGCCGATCTGGAGGAGGGCAAGCGCATGCTGGCAGCCGGCGGCTACGACCTGTGCCTGACCGACATGCGCCTGCCCGACGGCAACGGTATTGATTTCGTGCGTTATATGCAGCAGCAGCACCCCGATATCCCGGTTGCCGTCATTACGGCACACGGCAACATGGAATCGGCCATCGAGTCCTTGAAAGCCGGCGCCTTCGACTTCGTGACCAAGCCGGTGGACCTGCAGGTGCTGCGCACCCTGGTCAATACGGCTCTGAAGCTGACGCGCCGCACCGCACCGTCGGCCGGAGACGCAGAAGCGGGCTCCGGGCTGCAGCTCATCGGCGAGTCGCCCGCCATCCAGGCCACGCGCCAGACCATCGCCAAGGTGGCTCGCAGCCAGGCACCGATCTATATCAGCGGCGAATCGGGAACCGGCAAGGAGCTGGTCGCCCGGCTCATCCACGAGCAGGGGGCGCGGCGCGACCTGCCCTTCGTCCCCGTCAACTGCGGCGCCATCCCCGCCGAGCTCATGGAAAGCGAATTCTTCGGCCACAAGAAGGGCAGCTTCACGGGCGCGACGGCGGACAAACAGGGACTGTTCCAGGCCGCCGAGGGCGGCACCCTGTTCCTGGACGAGGTCGCCGACCTGCCGCTGAGCATGCAGGTCAAACTGCTGCGCGCGATCCAGGAAAAGGCCATCCGTCCCATTGGTTCTCAGCGGGAGATACCGATCGATGTGCGCATTCTCAGCGCCACCCACACCGACCTGGGCCAACTGGTCGAGGAAGGGCGTTTTCGCCAGGATCTGTATTACCGCATCAACGTCATCCGACTTCACGTGCCCAGCCTGCGCGAGCGGCGCGACGACATCCCGCTGCTGACCGAACACTTCCTCGGACGAATCGCCGACGCCTGGGACATTCCGCCGGTCACGATCAGCCCCGCCGCCCTCAAGGCACTGGCGGAATATGCCTACCCGGGTAACGTTCGCGAGTTGGAGAACATTCTGGAGCGCGCAGTGACGCTGTGCGAGGGCGAAACCATCGAGCCCGCGGACCTGCAGCTGCCCGAGATTGCCGCCAACGGACCCGCGGCCGCCGCCCCGGTCGCGGGAGGCCGGGCGATGGGGCCGCCTCCATCGAGCGGTAGCGGGACAACCGCCTCGCTGGAACCCCTGCTTCAGGACGTCGAGAAAGAGGCCATCGTCAAGGCCCTGGAACAGACCCGCTACAACAAGACGGCGGCAGCCAGGTTGCTCGGTATCTCCTTTCGCGCCCTGCGCTACCGCCTGAAAAAACTCGGGTTGGAGTAACCCCGGTTAGGCTCATAAAGGTGACGCGGAGCGTCACATTGTGACCCGAACTGTGGATCTTGCTCCCTTGGGCCATGCCTACCACGCATGCGACGGATCCCGAGCGACCACATTCAGGACCGCCAGAATAGATTTAACATATTGTTTCCTCGCGTTTTTTATATTCGCCCTGCGTCGGGAAGCGATAAAAAGACAGGCGGTGGCATACATCCTGCACAATATCCAAGCAAGCGGCTAAAGGTTTCGCGGGTCGTACCGAAAACCTGACTGCGGTCACGCACAGCCGCGAGTCGAACGGTTAGGCTACGGCGACGCAGGCGTTTAAGCCACCAAGACTTGATCACTCGAAAACGTAGGGAGTCATTGCAATGAAAAAGGTACAATCGGGTTTCACCCTCATCGAATTGATGATCGTGGTGGCCATCATCGGCATTCTGGCCGCCATCGCCATCCCGGCCTACAACTCGTACATCTCCACCACCAAGATGGGCAAGGTGCGTGACCATGCCGACACGGCCCGTCGCCTGATCGAATCGGAGATGAAGAAGAATGTGACGCGCCAGTCGATGGGGCTCAACGTCAACAAATTCGAGAGCTACCTGGGCCAGGACGCGACCTTCGCTACCTTCCTGAACTCCAAAGGCGGGTCACAGGCCCCCGAGGGCGGTCCAGCCTACGTGGCGGGCATTGCCAACGCGGACATAGCCGGCAAGGGCGCGGTCGGCATCACTTCCAGCGACGTTGATGGCAGTGGTGCTTGGTCAAGTGGTGACACAGCTACCATCGCGTACGGGCAAGGTTACCTGGAGCTCACCACCAACACTAAAATCGTTGTTACGTATGACTAAGTGACAGAATGGCCCTTGGGGCCCCTGTTGTGGCAGCGGTTTTGCGGCCACCACAGGTCTATGACAGGGCCTCTATCGACGATAGAGGCCCTTTTTTTTCGGATGCTTGGCCAAAATAGGCGGCACGATGCATAATGCTCTCGATGCATTCGCAAAGCACCAACATGGATTAATGCAAATGAACGCGAACAGCCGCAGCCGAGGTTTCACCCTGATTGAACTCATGGTCACCGTGGCCATTCTGGCCCTCCTGGTTGGAATCGCTATCCCGGTCTACCAGAACTATGTATCGACCTCGCGCAACGTCGAAGCGTTCAACAACATGAACAGCATCCGACTGGCCGAGGAAGAGTACTACATGGAGAACAACAGCTATGTCACCGGCGTGAAGTACGACGCCTCGACCAATACAAAGACCCTCCAGACGTCGGCCCTGGGTTGGTCGCCGGCCGAACCCGATAACAAGCAGAATTTTTCGTACGAAGTGAAAGCCGTTGCCGCCACGGCCAGCAACAGCAGCAGCTATCAAATCATAGCCCGGGGTATCGACCGACAGGTCCCCTCGTCCGTCCTTTTGACCCTTGAATAATCCCCCACGCGCCGCCGGGGCCGGTGCGTCGGACCGCATCGTAGCTCCGTCGCGCTTCCGCTCCGAGGAGGTGTTGCTGCTCCTCCTGTTCCTTCTGATACCGCTAATCACGTGGACCGGGCTACGCGAAGCTTCGAGCCTCCCGCGCTACGCCCTGTTGGCCACGACGGGAGGCTTCGGACTGGTCCTGTGGACCGCCAACGCCTGGCGTTTCGGTGACGGGGTGCGCGGGCATCCGATACTCGTGCCAGTCGGCCTGCTCTGGGCATGGTCCGCGGTATCCTATTTCTGGTCGGTGGACCCGGGCGGCAGCCAGATTCGCCTCTTCGAGCTCTCCGGCGTGTTGGTCACGGCCTTCATCGTCTACCAGCGCAGCAGTGCCGACGCCGCAACCCGGCTCTTTGCCGTCGCCTCGGCCGCGGGCGCGATCGTCGCCCTGATCGGGATCGGTCAGTATTTCGGCATCAATCCTCTGGGCCTGAGGCAGGCCGTTGCCCCCGCCTCCACTTTCATCAACAAGAACTTCGTCGCACTGTATCTCGACCTGGTCACGCCCGTCGCCGCGATGCTGGCACTGACGTTGGCGACGCCGAAACGACGCTGGCTGGCCGCGCTCGCCTTCGGCCTCTGCCTGTCTTTCCTGATCGTCTCGAGGACCCGCGGATCATGGCTAGGACTGCTCGTGGGGCTGGCCGCGCTCATCATGGTCCAGTGGGGCGACGGCGCTCTCAAACAGGATATGCGGCAGTGGCTGCGCGCACGCTGGAAGCCGGTGGTAGCCGCGTTGATTCTGCCCGCCGTGCTCATCAGCCTACCGGGCGACATTTTCAAATCCGGTTACAAGACGGAGGCCCTCATTACGGGGCGGGCCGACCTGTCGGTTTCCACGCGACTCAGCGCCTATCTCAATGCCGGCCAAATGATCGCCGACCATCCGCTGCTGGGCGTCGGCTATGGTGGATTCATGTTGGGCTACAAACCGTACGCGTTCAGCCGAGCGCCGACGAATATCCTGACCGAAGACAAACTCATGGCGCGCCTGCACAGCGACCCCCTCCAGCAGTTCGTGGAGCTGGGGCTGCCAGGTGGGCTGCTTTCGCTCGGCATCTATGCCTGGGCTCTGCTGCTGGCCTGGCGGCTCGCGCGAACCGGCAGAGATTCCCGCCATAGGTCCATTGGCCTGGCCCTGTTGCTGGCCCTCGTGGCCAGCGGAGCCCACGCCTGTGTCGATTTCCCCTTGCACAAGCCTGCGTCGCAGCTCCTGTTCTGGTGCTGGATCGCACTCGCCGCCGGTCTGACATTACACAGCGGTGACGACCCAAGCCGCGCACGACAAGCACTGCGCCGTCCGATACTCCTTGCCGTCGCCGTCATCGGGCTAGGGTTCTCCGCACTCGCTGCAGCGTTTTATCGGCCCTACCTAATCGCCGACGGCCTCACCCACAATGCCGTCGTGCACATGTTCGCGGAAAAGGACTGTCCCGCGGCGCGAACGGCCATCGACCGGGCCTGGGCGACCTTTCACAAGGGCTTCTATACGCGGGAATACTACCTTCGGATCTATGCCCGCTGCCACTTCAAAGCAGCTCCGACACTGACCGCAATGAATCGGGTTTTGGAGTACGACCCCAACAACGCCCTTGCCCTATTGACGCGCGGGCGGATATACCTGTATCTACATCGCTCGGAGTCTGCTACGGAAGACTTCTACCGTGCGGTCCAACTTCTGCCCAACAGGGCAAGCGGTTACCTCGGCTTGGGCCTCGCCGCCCGCCAGAGCGGAAACACCAAGGTGGCAAAGGCATTTTTTGAGGAAGCCGCCAAGGTCGAACCGGACAACCCGTTGCCGGAGAAGTACCTCGCCGATATGGATCGCAGGTCGTCAATCGACAATAAATAATATTGATTTACTGATAAATAAAATTGATAGATATATGCAACAGCTCAGACACCAACGGGCCGATATCAGGGATCGACAGCCCTTCCCAACGGTTTGGCGCGCGGGAGTAAATCGGCTAGTATTTGTGACAGAATTCGCCGAATTTCCCTTCACTTACGTGTAAGAGTCAAAGTTATGGCGACCCCGAATGTGAAAGTCCCCCTCAGCGGCCTGGGCCGACGCCTCGTCCACGACGGCCTCCTGAACGAAGCCCAGGTCCAGGAGGCCAACGACGCGTCCGTCAAGCAGAAGATTCCGTTCGTCTCCTACCTCGTCCAGAAGAAAATGGCCAAGAGCCGGGATATCGCCTCGGCGGCCGCCCAGGAATTCGGGGTTCCCGTCATGGACCTGGGCATGATGGAGCTGGACCCTGAGGTAGTGAGACTCGTCGAGGAAAAGCTCATCCGCAAGCACCATGCGCTGCCTTTGTTCAAGCGCGGCAATCGCCTGTTCGTCGGCGTCTCCGACCCGACGAACCTCCAGGGCCTGGATGAGATCAAATTCCACGTCGGCATCAATACCGAGGCCATCCTGGTCGAGGACGACAAACTCGCTCAGTTTATCGACAAGGCCATGGAGGCCAACGATTCGACCTTCGCCGACCTCTCCGATGGCGACCTCGACGACGTAGATTTCGCCGACGAGGATCAGATGGAGGGCGGCGGCCCGGCCGTCTCGGAGTCCGAAATCGACGACACCCCGGTCGTGCGCTTCATCAACAAGGTCCTGCTCGATGCCATCAACCGGGGCGCCTCGGACATCCATTTCGAGCCGTACGAGAAGAACTATCGGGTTCGCACCCGCCTGGACGGCATGCTGAGCGAGGTGGCCTCGCCGCCGGTCGGCCTGGGTCCCAAGCTCACCGCGCGCCTCAAGGTGATGGCCCGCTTGGACATCTCCGAGCGGCGAATCCCGCAGGACGGGCGAATCAAATTGAACCTGTCCAAGAACCGCGCCATTGATTTTCGTGTCAACACCTGCCCGACGTTGTACGGCGAGAAGGTGGTGCTGCGTATCCTCGACCCCAACAGCGCCAAGCTGGGCATCGATGCCCTGGGGTATGAGGAGGAACAGAAAGAGAAGTTTCTGGAAGCCATTCACCGACCCTACGGGATGGTTTTGGTCACCGGCCCGACGGGTAGCGGTAAGACGGTTTCGCTGTATACGGCCGTCAATATCCTGAACACGCCCGACGTCAATATCTCGACGGCGGAGGATCCCTCGGAAATCAATATGCCGGGAGTCAACCAAGTCAACGTCAATCCGAAGGTCGGCCTGACCTTCGCCTCCGCCCTGCGCGCCTTTCTGCGTCAGGACCCGGACATTATCCTCGTCGGTGAGATCCGCGACCTGGAGACGGCAGAGATCGCCATCAAGGCCGCTCAGACCGGCCACTTGGTCCTTTCGACGTTGCACACCAACGACGCCCCCCAGACCCTCACGCGTCTGGCCAACATGGGCGTGCCCTTGTACAACATTGCCTCGTCGGTACACCTGATCGTTGCGCAGCGCCTCGCACGGCGCCTGTGCTCCCACTGCAAGCAGCCGATCGATGTCCCGAAGGAAGCGCTGAAGAAAGAGGGCTTTACCGATGCCGACATCGCGGCGGGCATCAAGGTCTACGGGCCGGTCGGCTGCGATCAGTGCAACGGCGGCTACAAAGGCCGCGTCGGCATCTATCAGGTGATGCCTGTCTCCGAGACGATGGGCCGCATCATCATGGAGGGCGGGAATGCCATGCAGCTTGCCGACCAGGCCGAGAAGGAAGGCGTGGCCGACCTGCGCAAATCGGGCCTCAAGAAGGTCAAGGACGGGGTCACCAGCCTCGATGAAATCAACCGCGTAACCAAAGACTGACCATGGCGGAAAAAGCACTCAAACAGACAACCTTCCTTTGGGAAGGAATGGACAAGCGCGGCGAGAAGGTCAAGGGCGAATCGCCGGGCCAGAACATCGCCCTGGTCAAGGCCAGCCTGCGGCGCCAGGGCATCAACCCGACCAAGGTCCGCAAGAAGTCCAAGCCTCTGTTCGGCGGCGGGAAGTCCATCAAGTCCAAGGACATTGCCATCTTCAGCCGCCAGTTGGCGACCATGATGACCTCCGGCGTCCCACTGGTCCAAGCCTTCGAGATTATTGGCAAGGGCCATGAAAACCCGCGCATGAGGGACATGCTCGTCAGCATCAAGAACGACATCGAGGGGGGCAGCAACCTCTCCGATGCCCTGGGAAAGTTCCCGCTGCAGTTCGACGCCCTGTATTGCAATCTGGTCGAGGCCGGCGAACACGCCGGTATCCTGGACAATCTGCTGGACAAGATCGCCACGTACAAGGAAAAGACCGAGGCCATCAAGGGCAAGATCAAGAAGGCCCTCTTCTACCCGACGGCCGTGATCGTTGTCGCATTCATCATCACCGCCATCCTGATGATCTTCGTTATCCCGCAGTTTGAGCAACTCTTCAAGGGCTTCGGCGCCGACCTGCCGGCACCGACGAAATTCGTCATACACCTGTCTCAAATATTCCAGCAGTGGTGGTGGCTGATATTCGGCAGCATCGGTGCCGCCATCTATACGCTCATCTATTTCAAGAAGCGCTCGCGGAAATTCCAGCACTTCCTGGACCGCGCCCTGCTGAAGATTCCCATTATCGGCCCGATCCTCAACAAGGGGGCGATCGCCCGCTTCGCTCGGACACTGTCGACGATGTTCGCCGCCGGCGTTCCACTGGTGGAGGCTATGGAGTCTGTCTCAGGCGCGGTGGGCAACGTGGTCTACGGCTCGGCCGTGTTGCGCATGCGCGACGAGGTCGCCACCGGCACGCAGCTCAATGTGTCGATGCGCCAGGCAAATCTGTTTCCGAACATGGTCGTGCAGATGGCGGCGATCGGCGAAGAGGCCGGCTCGCTCGATGCCATGCTGGGCAAGGTGGCCGACTTCTACGAGGAAGAGGTCGACAACGCGGTGGACGGTCTCAGCAGCCTCCTGGAGCCTCTGATCATGGCCATCCTGGGTGTGCTGATCGGCGGCTTGGTCATTTCCATGTATCTGCCAATCTTCCAGATGGGTAAGATCGTCAGCGGCGGCCATTAAGGGATGTGCTCCGCAGTCCGCTTTTAGTCATTCATGATGCCGGACCCTGCAAGCCTCCCGCCGGCGTGGTGGATCGTCGGCGCGGCGGTCCTGGGCGCTATCGTCGGCAGCTTCCTGAATGTCGTCATTTATCGGCTGCCCGTCATGCTCCAGCGCCAGTGGCGTGAGCAGTGCCTTGCCTATCTGGCGGAATCACAAGGCGATGACATTCGGGCGCCCGCAGACGAGGAGATTTCGGCTGGTGCTGTCGCGCCGTTCAACCTCAGCTCCCCGCCGTCGCGCTGTCCGCATTGTGAGGCACCGATACGCCCCTGGGAGAACATCCCAGTCTTGAGCTACCTGTGGTTGCGCGGACGCTGTGCCCATTGCGCCACGCGAATCCCGTTGCGCTACCCCCTGGTCGAGGCCCTCAGCGCCGCCTGTGCGGCGCTGGTCGTCTGGCGTCTGGGCCCGGGCTGGACCGCCGGCGCGGGGTTGCTTCTGACCTGGGCGTTCATCGCGTTGACGTTCATCGACCTCGATCACCAGTTGCTGCCGGACGATATTACGCTGCCGTTCCTCTGGCTCGGGCTCGGGATCAATCTCTTCGGGGTGTTTACCGACGCCTATTCAAGCCTCATCGGCGCCATGGCCGGCTACCTCAGCCTTTGGACCGTCTATCACGGTTTCCGGCTACTCACACGCAAAGAGGGGATGGGCTACGGCGACTTCAAGCTCCTGGCCGTGATCGGCGCCTGGCTGGGCTGGCAGGCCCTGCCCGTCGTCATCCTGCTATCGTCGCTGGTCGGCGCCGCGGTGGGTATCACCCTGATCATCGTCCGCCGTCACAGTCGCGGCACCCCCATTCCCTTCGGCCCATACCTCGCCGGTGCCGGCTGGCTCGCCCTGCTCTGGGGCCACGACATTACTCAAGCCTACCTGCGCTGGGCCGGCCTCTGATCCAGCGTGATGTGTGAGGAGTCAGGAGTGAGGCGTACGCCCTGCTAGCGGAGTCCTCAGTTGGCAGTTGGCAGCAAAAAGCTAAACCGCTCTTTTCTTTCTGCGAACTGACGCCTGCCAACTGATAACCACACCCCAGGGCTCTCGCCTCACGTTGACTCCCCCAGACATTAGTCCGTAACCTAAGCCAATGTTAGTCATCGGCCTCACAGGCGGCATCGGCAGTGGCAAATCCACCGTTGCCGAGCTCTTCGCACAACGCGGCGTGCCGGTCATCGACACGGATGTCATCGCCCGCGAACTGGTCGAGCCGGGCGAGCCCGCGCTGGCGGAAATCGCGGCGGCCTTCGGCGAGGGTCTGGTCGATTCCGAAGGCCGACTGGACCGCGCCCGTCTGCGCAATCTAGTCTTCGACGACGAGGCACAACGCCAACGACTGGAGGCGATTTTGCACCCGCGTATCTATGCGCGCGTTCGCGATCGGGTGGCCCAACTCGACGCGCCCTACTGCGTCGTTGTCATCCCCTTGCTGATCGAGACCGGCGGCGGGGCCTTGGTCGACCGGATCCTCGTCGTCGATGCGCCACTCGACGTGCGAATCCGGCGCACGCAGTCCCGCGATGGCTTGCCCGAAGAGCAGGTTCGTACGATCGCGGCCAGCCAGGCCGGCCGGGAACGCCGCCTCGAGGCCGCTGACGACGTGATCGACAATGGGCTCCAGCCCGGCACGCTCGACGCGCAGGTCGAGGCATTGCACGCCAAGTATCTGGCGCTGGCCGCCGAGCAGCCCTCCTGACCGGGGGCCTTTCGGTGCCGGCGGCAGAGGGCATTTGCCTCCCGGGTCCAACTTGCCCAAAATGCAGAGCCAGGAAGCTCCCAGCCTGACGCCATGTCCGACGAAAAAAGCCTGGTTTTCTACGAACAGCCGCTGAACGAGCGGGTGCGCAGCTTTTTGCGCCTGGACTTCCTGTTCCGCCAGGCTGCCCATACCCTGGGGGGCGAGTCACGTTGGGACAGCCGCGCAACGCTTGGAAGCATCGTCGATATTCTCGAGGTCCTCGCCCGCACCGATCTCAAAACCGAACTGCTCAAGGAGCTGGAGCGCCACCAAACGGTCCTCGCGCGCCTGCGCCGATCCGCTGCAGTGGATCAGCAGCGTCTGGAATCCATCCTCGAGCGCCTGGCCGGCTATCAGGAGCAGCTCCATGCGGATATGCGGGCGCTGGGCCAGGATCTGAAGGATCACGAGTTCCTGGCTAGCATACGCCAGCGAGCGACCGTGCCGGGCGGCAGTTGCGACTTCGATCTGCCGAGCTACCATCATTGGCTCCAGCAACCGCCCCAGGTGCGGGAGGCGGAGCTGCGAACGTGGCTGGAGACGCTCGAGGGGGTCCGTGCTCCCGTCGAGCTGCTCGTGCGGCTAATACGCGAGAGCTCCAGCCCGACCGAAGAAATGGCGGAGGCCGGGTTCTTCCAGCGCAGCCTGGACCCCAGCGGAGGATTTCAGCTCATCCGGGTGGGGCTGCCGCGCGATGCGCACTATTTCGCTGAGATCAGCGCCGGCAAACACCGTTTCACGGTGCGCTTCCTGGAACCACAAGGAGCGGATCGGCCCCGGCCCGTGGCCGAAGGTGTCCCCTTCCGGCTATGCTGTTGTGCAATATGACGCGTTTCGTGAAATGTCCGACCTGTGGCCGCGCGGTCGAATGGACCGCCGAGCAGAAATGGCGCCCGTTCTGCAGCGAACGCTGCAAGCTTATCGATCTGGGCACCTGGGCCGATGAGGGCCACCGCATCCCCGGGGATATTCAACTCATGGACGAAGACGCTGACGAACACAAACAGGACTGACGGCGCCTGAGCACTGGCGAAAGCCCCGGGAACCCTGAAGCGGGTCTCTATCGCAGGGGCGTGGCCCGGAACGGGAACCGGGCCTGATACGTTCCCTCGGCCGTCTCGACCATCACCACGGCCATCCAGTCCAACCGGTCCGCCGAGCAGACCGGCAGGGTGCTTCGTCCCCGCCACGGTCCCTGTGTACCGCGGTCCCCCGCCTGCACCAAGCGATAACGGTTCATCCCCATGTCCATCCCGGTCATGATGAAGTCGACACTCACGGCCGTCGCGGCGCTGGGCATATCGCGTACCGTGACCTCGACGGGGAAAGGCCGAAGCGGTGATACGGACTCTTCCAGACGCAAACCGATGCGCGGACCGGCGTTCGGGTCCCGACCGCGGGCCACGCATTCGCGGCCCAGCGGAACGCAATCGCCGGACAGCGGGAGTTCGACGGCGGACTGAGACGGAGTACCGGGCTGCAGCAGACGCCCGGCGAAGTAGCCGACACCGCCGAGCAGCGCGGCCAGCAAAACACCCAGGACAGGCAGGCGCCAGGACGCGTGTCGCTCCACGTCAGCGGTCCTCCGAGTCCCACAGGGCCCGCACCGCGGCCACGCCCTGAGCGCCGTGCTCGAATGCACAGGCCCGGTCGGTCGGCCCCACCCCGCCGAGGGCATACACCGGCAGCGCGGCGTGTTCGGTCAGGTGTTTCAGCGCCTGCCAACCCACCGGTTGAGCCGCCGGATGAGTAGCCGTCGCCCTGATTGGACCGAACACGACGAAATCCACTCCCAGACGCTGCGCCAGTTCGAGCTCGCCGATATCGTGAACGGACGCCGCCACCCACCGATCGGGACCCAACGGGCGCTCGGAGCATGCCCGCAGTCGCTCTCCGTTGAGGTGAACACCGTCTGCGCCCAGCGTCTGCGCGAGCCTGGGTGAGGCGTTGAGCAACAGGCGCGCGCCGTGCATGCGGCAGACAGACAGCGCGACCTCCGCCAGTCGCGCAAACGCCTGCTCCTTCAAACCGGGAGCCCGCAGCTGCACCAGGCTGATACCAACCGCCAAGGCACGCCGCAGGCGTCGCGTGAAGTCGTCGAAATCCGCAAAATCGCCCGTAATGAGATACAAGTCCGGCAGCCTTGCGGCGGCCACGATCGGTGCGTTGGCCGCCGGGAATCGATACTGGTGAAGCTCTTCACGGCTCACCCAGCGCACCGGCTGGCCCTCGCGCCCGCTGGCATCGCCACCGAAGCGCTCGACCCGCCAAACGTCCAGCAGCACCGCTTTGTCGGGATAGTCATAGGGGATACGGATGAGTGGCCGAGCATGCTCGACGTCGAGGTGCACCTCTTCGTGCAGCTCACGGACCAGTGCCTGGTAGGCAGATTCGCCGAGCTCCACCTTGCCGCCCGGAAATTCCCACAAGCCGCCCTGGTGGACGTGATTCGGCCGGCGCGCGATCAAAATACGACCCTCGGCATCGACGACCACCGCCGCGGCCACATGCGTGCGTTCACCCGAGCCGCCGCGCCCCTCAGGTACGGTACTCGGCATTGATACGCACGTAGTCGTAGGAGAAGTCGCAGGTCCAGATTCGCTCGCGCGCCTCGCCTCGGGCGAGGTCGATACGCACCGTGATCTCGTCGCGGTCCATGACGGTCTGTCCCTTCTTCTCACTATAATCGGGCGCACGGCCGCCGTCGCGCACGATACACACATCGCCCAGATCAATCGTCACCGCCGTCATGTCCAGGTCGGCAATACCGGCACGGCCGACGGCGGCCAGAATGCGCCCCCAATTCGGGTCGCTGGCAAAGAACGCCGTCTTGACCAACGGCGACTGGGCCACGGTATAGCCCACGGCGAGGCATTCCTGTGCGCTCGCGCCCCCGCCGACATCGATCGTAATGAACTTGGTGGCACCCTCACCGTCTCGCACGATCGCCTGAGCCAGGGTCTCGCACACCTCCGTGACGGCCTGTCTGAACGCGCGGTAATCGGGGCTGTCGGCCTGTGCAATGGACGATCCGCCAGCCGCGCCCGTGGCCACGAGCACACAGGCATCGTTGGTCGACGTATCGCCGTCGACCGTGATCCGGTTGAATGAACGCGCCACCGCCTCGCTCAGGCAGCGCTGCAGCAGCTCCGGGGTAACGGCAGCGTCCGTGGCCAGGAAGGCGAGCATGGTCGCCATGTCGGGACGGATCATACCGGCTCCCTTGGCGATTCCCGTCACCGTGACCATTCGATCGCCCAAAGTGAGCTGTCGCGACGCACCCTTCGCGACGGTATCAGTGGTCATGATGCCGTGGGCGGCCTCCGCCCAACCGTCGGCGGACAAGCGCTCCACCGCCTGGGGCAATCCCGCCCTGATGCGCTCTACCGGCAAAGGCTCGCCGATGACGCCCGTGGAAAAGGGCAGCACCTGCTCGATACGGCAGCCGACGACACCGGCCAGGGCTTCGCAACAGGCCCTGGCATCGCGCAGGCCCTGGTCGCCCGTCCCGGCATTGGCATTACCGGTGTTGATGAGCAGGTAGCGCGGGGCTGCCGCGGCCAGATGGGTCCTGGCCAGTGTGACCGGCGCGGCACAAAAGGCGTTACGGGTGAAGACAGCCGCAACGTGGCTGGCCTCGTCGAGGGCCATGACCACCAAATCGCGGCGATCGGGCTGTTTGATGCCGGCTCGGGCGACGCCGAGCCGCACGCCCGGCACGACCGGCAGCGGCGGCAGATTATCGAGTCCTACGGCCATGGAGGAGAACCTGGTCGGACGTCATGCGGGCAAGGTCGCAGCCTGGCGGAACACGTCGCGAGCCCGAATAGATCAGGGCTCAGATACAAGGCGGCCGAATCGACACCGGGGCGCAGCGACTGAAACATATTAGCTGGATCGATTTCCCGACCGACGCGCGTCCCGCAGCATTTTACTAGGCGTTCTCGAGGCGCCCGTGGCACTGCTTGTACTTCTTGCCCGACCCGCACGGACAGGGCTCGTTGCGCCCAATCTTGCGCCCCTGGCGCACGAACGGCGTGTGCGCTTCGGCCGCCTCGGCCTCGCCTTCGGCCCCCGCGGCGGCGGCGCCGAGCGCACTGGCCTCGGCATGCTGGAATTCCATGCTGCGCTGCGTGCGCCGCTGCGCTTCGACGGCCTCGACGTCTTCCTCGCTGCGCACCTGGATCTTGGTGAGGATGGCGATGACCTCATGCTTGATCCTCTCGAGCAGCTGCGAAAACAGCTCGAACGCCTCACGCTTGTATTCCTGTTTAGGGTCCTTCTGAGCGTAACCGCGCAAATGGATACCCTGGCGCAGATAATCCATGGCGGCCAGATGGTCCTTCCACTGAGTATCCAGGACCTGCAGCATCACGGCCTTCTCGACGTGACGCATGACTTCGGCACCGACCTGGGCTTCCTTCTCCGCATACGCGGCCTCGACGGCCTCCAGGATACGCTCGCGCAGCGGCTCCTCATGCAGATCCTCCTCCGCCTCCAGCCAGCCGCGGATGTCCAGGCGCAGACCGAACTCACCGTCGAGGGCATCTTCCAGCCCTGAGACGTCCCATTGCTCCTCCATGCTCTGGGGCGGAATGTAGGTGTCGATGAGGGCGCCGACCACGTCGGCCCGAATCGCCTGAATGGTCTCCGAAACATCGTCGGTCGCCATGAGCTCGTTACGCTGCTCGTAGATGACCTTGCGCTGGTCGTTGGCGACATCGTCGTATTCGAGCAACTGCTTGCGGATGTCGAAGTTGTGGCCTTCGACCTTGCGCTGCGCATTTTCGATGGCCTTGCTCACCCAGGGGTGCTCGATGGCCTCGCCTTCCTTCATGCCCATGCGCTGCATCAGGGATGAGACCCGCTCGGACGCGAAGATGCGCATGAGGTTGTCCTCGAGCGCCAGGTAGAACCGGCTGGAGCCGGGGTCGCCCTGGCGGCCCGAACGGCCGCGCAACTGGTTGTCGATGCGCCGAGACTCGTGACGCTCGGTGCCGATAATATGCAGGCCACCGGAGGCGATCACCTGGTCGTGACGCTTTTGCCATTCGGAACGGACCCGTTTGGCCGTCACTTCATCGACCTCTCCCAGCGTTGCCAACTCGGCATCCAGGTTGCCGCCCAGCACGATGTCGGTACCGCGGCCGGCCATATTGGTGGCGATCGTGATCGCGCCGGGACGCCCGGCCTGGGCAACAATCTCGGCCTCACGCTCGTGCTGCTTGGCGTTGAGAACCTCGAATTTGAGCTTACGTTTGCTCAACAGACCCGACAGATACTCGGAGACCTCGATGGACGTCGTACCGACCAGGACCGGCTGACCCCGTTTGGAGCAATCCTCGATGTCCTCAATGACCGCATCGAACTTCTCGTGCTGGGTGAGGTAGACCAGGTCGCCCATGTCGTTGCGGATCATGGGCTTGTTGGTCGGGATGACCACCACTTCCAGGTTGTAGATCTGCTGGAATTCGTAGGCCTCGGTGTCGGCGGTGCCGGTCATGCCCGCGAGCTTGTCGTACATGCGGAAATAGTTCTGGAAGGTAATCGAGGCGAGCGTCTGGTTCTCCTGCTGGATCGGCACCCCTTCCTTGGCCTCGACCGCCTGGTGCAGGCCGTCGGACCAGCGCCGCCCGGGCATGGTGCGCCCCGTGAATTCGTCGACGATGACGACCTCGTTGTCGCGCACAATATAATCCACATCGCGCTGGAACAGAGCATGGGCGCGCAGACCGGCGCTGATGTGATGCATCAGGCCGATATTGCCCGCGTCGTACAGGCTCTCGCCTTCGGCCAGCAACCCGGCCTCAGTCAGCAGCCGCTCGGTCTTCGCGTGGCCGTCTTCGGTCAAGTACACCTGCTTGGCCTTCTCGTCGACCGAATAGTCGCCGGGGCCGTCCTCCTCTTCCTGCTTCGTCAGGCTGGGAATCAGCTGGTTGATCTTATAGTAGAGTTCCGAGCTCTCGTCCGAGGGGCCCGAAATGATCAACGGTGTGCGCGCCTCGTCGATCAGGATGGAGTCGACCTCGTCGACGATAGCGAAATACAAATCGCGCTGGACCTTGTCTTCGATGCCGAAGGCCATATTGTCGCGCAGGTAGTCGAACCCGAACTCGTTATTGGTACCGTAGGTAATGTCGGCGCCGTAGGCCTCCTTCTTGGCCTCGAAGTCCATGCCGGCGACGACCACGCCCGTGGTCAGGCCAAGGAACTCGTAGACCGCACCCATCCACTTTGAATCGCGCTGAGCCAGGTAGTCATTGACCGTGACCACGTGCACGCCCTTGCCGGGAAGCGCGTTCAGATAGGCGGCCAGGGTGGCGACGAGCGTCTTACCTTCGCCGGTGCGCATCTCGGCGATCTTGCCCGAATGCATCACCATTCCGCCGATGAGCTGGACGTCGTAGTGACGCATGCCCATCACGCGCTTGGCGGCCTCGCGGACCACCGCAAAGGCCTCGGGCAGCAGGTCGTCCAAGCTCGCTCCCTCGGCCAGGCGGTCGCGGAACTCCTGGGTCTTCGCCCGCAGCGCTTCATCGGTGAGGGACTCGAAGTCCGCCTCCAGCGCGTTGACCTGCGCCACGGTCCGGAACATACGCTTGACCAACCGCTCGTTGCGGCTGCCGAACATCTTGTTGAGCAACTTCGTTACCATGGTGTCCTGCTTGTCGTGTACGGGCCTGGCGGTCGACTATCCCCAGGCCGAAAGGGCCTATTCTACCCCACGAGTGGCGTATTTTCCCGTCCCGCCACGGCGGGACGGCCCGATTCGCCGTTCTCTGGATGTCTCAGCGACGGCTCAACGCGGTCTTGGGGGCGGCGACCGGACTCACCGCCAGATTGGTCCCTTGGGCCCGGAATACCAGTGCGGTCTGCGGGAAGTCCGCCCGCGTGAGCTTTGCCATCAACCGCGCGGCGCGGCCCTTGGGATCGGGTTCGGGCCCGGCCGGACGGACCTGACGGGCAGAGACGATATGCCCGCTCAGGAACCGACCGTTCGGCGCCAATCGCGCCACCAGGATGGGCGCCAGCCCGTTGGGGCCGGCCACATTGATCCCCCAATACGTGCAGAAATTGCCGAGACTGTAGGCCACCAGGCGGTCACGGTAGAGCTCCAGGGCCCGCGGCACGTGCGGACCGCTGCCCAAGACCAGGTCCGCACCCGCATCGATCATCGCGTGGGCGAACCCGACGACGTCGCCCCGGTCCTCGCCGTGGTAGAACTCACGGGCAAAAGGAACATGCGTCGCGTCCGCGCCTTCGCCGCCGCCGTGGAACGAAACCATGACGATATCGTGATGGCGCTTCAGATCCGCAACAGTACGCCGCGCCCCTTCGCGGTCGAGCATGGGGTTGGAGCCCAGGAACGGAGCGAATGCCACGAGAGCTATCCGTACCCCCTTGACCCGCCAGCTCGCGATATCACCGGCCCGGCCGGAGTGGCGAATCCCCGCCGCATCCAATGCGCGCATGGTCGCACTGCGTCCCGGCTCGCCGAAATCCCGAGCGTGATTGTTGGCTAGGCTGAGCACATCAAAACCGGCCGCCTTGAGGTCGGCGGCATAGGTGCTGGGGCTGCGAAACAGATAACACCACGCCGGGTTGCTGCATTGCTTGACGGGCTCCCCCCCGTCGAGCAACACCCCCTCCAGGTTGCCGAACGCCACGTCCGCTTGGCTCAGCGTGCCGGCCACGCCGGCGAGCAGCGCGGAAGCGCCCTGCGGCGGGAGGCGATCCTTGGGAAAGTCCGTGCCCAGCATAATATCGCCCACGGCCGCAATGCTGATTGGCGCCAAAGGGGCCGGACTTACCGGGGGCGCCGTTTCCGCGCTCGGCCTCGGTGTCGTAGGCGGCGCACTGGCACACGCCCCCAGCACGGCGAGCAGCAGCACAAGGACGGACAATCGGCCGACACGGGCCACAGCAGGGGCGCGGGCGGCCGCTAATGACCCAAGCACACGGCCGCTCACGGCTGTTTCTCACGAATCGGGGGCGAGGCCGGCAAAGTCCGATGGTAGGGCACAGGAGTGGACATAGGCGCTATGACAGCGGAAGCCCGACGAAGTGCCGGGCACGACTCGATTCGGTGGGAAGCGGAGCCGGATGCGATACGCCCCGCGATTTCCATGCAGCAAAGCCTCAGTTGGAGGCCTGGACGTACTTCTTCGGATTGACCGCCCGCCCGTGGTAGCGCACCTCAAAATGGCAATGCGGACCCGTTGAGCGCCCCGTGCTTCCCATCAGGGCAATCACCTGCCCCTTCTTCACGGTTTGACCGACCTTCACGAGAATCTTGGAGTTGTGTCCGTAACGCGTGTGATAGCCGTTTCCGTGGTTGATTTCCACCAAATTTCCGTAACCGGAGCGCTTGCCAGCCCATACCACGACGCCCGAGGCGACCGCCATGATGTCCGAGCCCTTCTTCCCGGCAAAATCGATCCCGGAATGGAACATGCGCTTGCCGGTGAACGGGTCGGTGCGCATACCATAGTAGGAAGACAACCAGCCCTGCTTGATCGGCCGGCCCGCCGGCATAACCTCGGCCTGGAGGTTGCGGTTCATCAGCATGCTCTCGAGGACCGAGAGCTGGCGCGTACGGTCATCCAACTGCGCCGATAACTCGTTGAGTGCCTTCATAAAATCCGGCGGATCAATGCTCTGGCCGGAGTTGCTGCTGGCCGGGCCACCCTGGCCGGGAGGATTGTCGAAATCGAATTCCCCGCTGTCCAGCTTGGCCATCTTGGTCAGGCGCTGGCCGAGCGCATCGAGGCGGATGACGTGGGCCTGCATCTGGCCCAGCCGCATCGCCAGAGCGTTCATGTTCTCTTCGGCGTTGCGCTTGGCGTCACGAATCTTGGTCCGTTCGGCGTCGAGCTCGGCCTGCAGCTTGGCGGTCAACGCGTCGGGGTGGGCCTTCATCTGGGACACGCCAAGGCGATAGCCGCCGAAAACGGCCAAGGCGGGGATGACCACCAGGAACGCGATAACCGCGCCCAGAAGGCGCCGGGACGTCAGCGTAATACATCCCGAGCAGCCAAAGCGCTTATTCATTAGTATGATGTTCATAAGGCGGATAATCCGGCCGGACTGCTGTATTCTTGGTCGCTTATTCCCTGCATATTACATCGGTCGTTCGGGCCCAGTATGAAGTCTCCCAAGCCTCTGCACAAGCTCCTGTGCGCCTCCTCCGATGCCCTGTCGCGTGTGCTGGGCCACGCCCAGCGTCTCTCTGCCCTCGACGAAAAACTGCGTCCCCTGCTGGGCCAGCCCCTGGCAGCCCATTGCCGGGTCGCCAATCTGCGCCGCGGCACGCTGGTCATCCAGGTCGACTCGTCCGCCTGGGCCGCCCGCCTGCGCTATCAGGTTCCGGGCCTGCTCAAGACCCTGCGCAGCCGCCAGGACGCGGACGGCGCGCTTAACTCGCTCGAGGACATACAAATCAAGATCCTGCCCCCGGCGCAGGTCCCGCAGAACAGGGCTGCGCGTCAGGTCCGCATGTCCGGCGAATCGGCCCGGCTGATCGAAGCCGTGGCACAGTCGACGGACGATCCTTCACTCAGCTCGGCGCTGCGCCGCCTGGCCGGCCGGAGTCGGAACCCCGACGAGTGACACCGCCCCGGCCTTAGCCGACCTGAACGGGCTGCATGAAGTAAATGGGTGCCTGTGCCGCGTCGTCGAAGGTCACCAGTTCCCATGCACTCTCGTCGGCAATCAAGGTCCGCAGCAGCCGGTTGTTGAGGGCGTGACCCGATTTGTAGCCGCTGAACGCACCGATCAGGCTGCGGCCGAGGAGGTACAGATCGCCGATGGCATCCAATACCTTGTGCTTGACGAACTCGTCCTCATAGCGCAGCCCGTCCTCGTTGAGGATGCGATAGTCGTCGACGACCACCGCATTGTCGAGGCTGCCGCCCAGGGCGAGATTGTTGGCCCGGAGCATTTCGAGCTGGCTCATGAAACCGAATGTGCGCGCGCGGCTGACCTCTTTGACGAAAGACGTCGTCGAGAAATCCAGCTCGGCGGTCTGCCCCCGCCCGGTGAAAACGGGGTGATCGAATTCGATGGTAAACGCCACCTTGAAGCCGTCGAACGGCTCGAAGCGCACCCACTTGTCGCCGTCCTCGACGGTGACGGCACGCTTGATACGAATGAAGCGCTTCGGGGCATTCTGCTCCTCGATGCCAGCGGACTGAATGAGGAACACGAAAGGACCCGCACTGCCGTCCATGATCGGCACTTCCGGCGCGCTGAGGTCGATATAAGCATTGTCGATGCCGAGCCCGGCGAACGCCGACAGCAGATGTTCCACGGTCGAGATGCGCACCCCGTCCTTGACCAGCGTCGACGACAAGGTGGTATCGCCCACGTTCTCCGGCGTGGCTGGAATCTCTACAGGCGGCTCCAGATCGACGCGACGGAAGATGATACCGGTGTCCGGCGCGGCCGGCCTCAAGGTCAGGTAGACTTTTTCTCCGGTGTGCAGACCCACACCCGTGGCCCTGATAACATTCTTCAGCGTGCGTTGTTTGATCACCTAAATAGAGTCCTTGTGTCGACGGCCGCGTACAATGCGCGACCGGGGCGGAAAAGTCCCGAATATAGACCGCGGGGTCGCATATTTCAGCAACTTACCGCTGTATCGTCAAGTTTTGTGCAGAACATTAGTGTAAATCCATTCCTGCGCCCCGAAATGTGACCCAGTCCACCCCCCGACCCAGTCAGACCCGGCCCGACTGCCCCGGCGAGAGGGCTCCGGGGTCCCGCGGCCGGGCGGACCCGGTTAATCGGCCTGGCGGCGCAGGAAGGCCGGGATATCGAGATAATCCAGGCTTTCCTCGCCGTCCTTGGCCGCACGCTCGGACGCCGCCTTGTTGCGGATGACGGTCGGGCGTTCCAGTTGGCCGTAGTCGACCTCGCCGTTCTGGGTCTTGTTGACGACCAGCTTGACCGGCTTTTCGCCGAACTGCTCACCCTGACCCAGGCCGGTAGCCACCACCGTCACGCGCAGCTCACCGCTCATCTCGGGGTCGATGACCGTCCCGACCACGACCGTGGCGTTCTCCGAGGCAAACTCCTTGATGGTGTTGCCGACCTCCTCGAATTCGCCGATGGACATGTCCAGACCGGCCGTGACGTTGACGAGAATCCCGCGGGCGCCGGCCAGGTTGATGTCCTCGAGCAGCGGACTGGCGATGGCCGCTTCGGCCGCCTCGCGCGCGCGCTCCTGGCCGTTGGCCTTGCCCGAACCCATCATGGCCATACCCATCTCCGACATCACCGTGCGCACGTCGGCAAAGTCGACGTTGATGAGCCCCGGGCGGGTAATCAGCTCGGCGATGCCCTGCACGGCCCCCAGCAGGACATCATTGGCCGCCTTGAACGCATCGAGCAGGCTGATGTTCTTGCCGAGCACGCTGAGCAGCTTCTCGTTGGGGATGGTGATCAACGAGTCGACATACTCCTTGAGCTCCTCGATGCCGTGGCCGGCGATCTCCATGCGCTTGCGGCCCTCGAACGGAAACGGCTTCGTGATGACGGCCACCGTCAGGATGCCCATATCCTTGGCGACCTGCGCGACGATGGGCGCCCCGCCGGTGCCGGTGCCCCCGCCCATACCGGCCGTGATGAACACCATGTCGGCACCTTCGAGTATCTCCTCGATGCGCTCACGGTCCTCGACCGCCGCCTGGCGACCGATCTCCGGGTTGGCGCCCGCACCCAGGCCCTTGGTGATGTTGCTGCCCAACTGCAGAACCGTCCGGGCCGACGAATTCTTGAGCGCCTGAGCATCGGTGTTGGCCGTGATGAAATCGACCCCCTCGATGCGTTGAGCCACCATGTGCTCGACGGCATTGCCGCCGCCACCGCCGACACCGATGACCTTGATTACAGCGTTTTGGCTGTATGCATCCATCAGCTCGAACATAGTAGACCTCCTACTGACCGTCTCGCGTGTAAAGATGTATTGAACCGTCGTACTTCAATTCAATGCCTTGCTCAGAAATTGCCCTGAAACCAACTCTTCATTCGCCGCCATACTCCCTTCGCACCGCCTCCCAGCAGAACCTCGGAAATGTTCAAGCCCCGGTTCTGCTGCCCGAACAGCAGCAGCCCCACGCCGGTGGAATAAATCGGATTGCGCACCACATCGACGAGGCCGCTGACATACTGCGGCGCGCCCAGGCGTACCGGCATGTGGAAGATCTCCTCGGCGAGCTCGACCACGCCTTCCATCTTGGCGCTGCCGCCGGTGATGACCACGCCGGCGGCGCAAAGGTCCTCGAAGCCGCTGCGGCGCAGCTCGGCCTGGATGAGGGTGAACAGCTCTTCGTAGCGTGGCTCGACCACCTCAGCCAGCGTCTGGCGCGCCAGGCGCCGCGCGGGACGATCGCCCACGCTAGGCACCTCGATGGTCTCATCCGCGCTGGCCAGCTGGGTCAGCGCGCAGGCGTACTTTATCTTGATCTCCTCGGCATACTGGGTGGGCGTGCGCATGGCCACGGCGATGTCGTTGGTGACCTGATCGCCGGCGATCGGGATGACCGCCGTGTGGCGAATGGCGCCGTCAGTGAAGACGGCGATGTCGGTGGTCCCGCCGCCGATGTCCACGAGACACACGCCGAGCTCCTTTTCGTCCTCGGTCAACACGGACTGGCTCGAGGCAAGCTGCTCGAGGATGATATCGTCGACCTCCAGGCCGCAGCGGCGCACGCACTTGATGATGTTCTGCGCGGCGCTGACCGCGCCGGTGACCATGTGCACCTTGGCCTCCAGACGCACCCCGGACATACCCACGGGCTCGCGGATGCCCTCCTGGGTATCGATGATGAATTCCTGGGGCAAGATGTGGAGGATCTTCTGATCGGCCGGGATCGCAACCGCGCGTGCGGCGTCGATGACTCGTTCGACGTCCGCCGGAGTCACCTCCTTGTCGCGAATGGCCACGATGCCGTGCGAGTTGAGGCTGCGGATGTGACTGCCCGCGATGCCCGCGTAGACCGAGTGGATCTGGCAGCCGGCCATGAGCTCGGCCTCCTCCACCGCACGTTGGATCGACTGCACCGTGGATTCGATATTGACGACCACCCCCTTTTTCAGACCGCGCGAGGGGTGCGAACCGATACCGATAACCTCGACCTCGTTCTCGGGCGTAATCTCACCGACGATCGCGACCACCTTCGAGGTGCCGATATCCAATCCGACGATCAGGTTCTTTTCGGTTTTCTTTGACATTGCCATTTCCCCACCGACTCAGCCCTGGTGTGTCTCGGTTGTTTGGTTGCCGCTACCCTGGCGCCATGCCACCGCGAAG
>Ga0209918_1000581_pt1 | contig 23474 bp, 19 predicted proteins | sample SalPonD_shore_MG_FD_185712 | JGI IMG/M metagenome (GOLD analysis project Ga0209918, IMG submission 185712) | Salt pond soil microbial communities from South San Francisco under conditions of wetland restoration - Salt Pond MetaG... | ecosystem: Environmental > Aquatic > Marine > Intertidal zone...
AGCGCAACGGCATTCCGTCCCCTTCCAGTATTGTGGCCGTTGAGGCGAGTGCCACCATGCGTCAACGACAGGCGGAGACATATCGCCGATCGGGTCTTGAGGTATTGCAGGTCGATTCCCTGCAGCAACTGGCACCACAGCAAAACTGTCTGATGTTCTGTAACGAACTGGTTGATGCATTCCCGGTCCGGTGCTTCGTTCACAGTGGTGGTGCGATGATGGAACGGGGCGTGACCGTCGAAGGAGATACCTTTCGATGGGCAACGCTCGAATCCCCTCTGAACGACATCCCGGAGATCAATCCGGCCATCAGGGAGCGCTGGCCCGATGGCTATGCTAGCGAATGGAATCCCAACATTGATGCGTGGCAACACGAGGTCGCCCGGATTGTGCAGCACGGGTATCTGTTTTGCATCGATTACGGCTATGCCCGTTCCGAATACTATCGCCCCCAGCGCATGGCGGGTACGCTGCTTGCCCATGCCGGACACCGGGCCAGTGACGATGTTCTGTCCAGCCCGGGCACAAGGGATATCACGGCGCACGTCGATTTCACCGCCGTCCGAGAGGCTGGTCTGCGTGCGGGGCTTCAATCCTGTTGCTGGATGAGTCAGGGCGGCTGGCTGGCACAGAGTCCTTCGGTGCAGCAGCGTGTACAGGAGTTGGCTGCTGCAGGGGATGCCGCCAGCATACAGGCCCTTGGCCACGCCAAGCGGATGATGTTGCCACAGGGCATGGGGGAGTTGTTCAAGTTGCTGATCCAGGCGCGTGGATTCGATCCCGAACCACCCGCCTATCTGTCATCCTTCAATCGTGTGAATGCACTGTGAATCCTGTAAGATATGTGCATGTGTGACGCAGGTAACTTGACATGTAGTCACCGCATCTGACAATCGATATCACGATGCGCTGTCCCGCCTGTCATATTGAAAATCCCGGTTCCCAATCCTTCTGTACACATTGTGGTGCAGCCTTGGCTGATGAGGGGCAACAGTTGCCGAAACTGGGGCCCTATCGTCTGACGGCCAAACTGGGTGAGGGAGGCATGGGGGTCGTCTATCAGGCCACGGACGAACAGCTGAAACGGGAAGTGGCCATCAAGGTACTGCATCCTCAGCTGCTCAGGCATGAAGACCTGATGGACCGCTTCCGTCGCGAAGCCCGCATGCATGCCAAGCTCATTCACCCCAATATCGTCACGCTGCTGTCGCTGTACGAGGACGGCGAACATACGGCCTTGGTGATGGAGATGGTGCGCGGGCATAATCTAAAGGATTACCTCCGCCAGAATCCCAAACCCAAGCTCTCCGACGTGATGCGTATCTCCGAAGCGATTCTTTCAGGGCTTCAGGCCGCACATGCACAGGGCATGGTGCATCGTGACCTCAAGCCGGCCAATGTGTTACTGGCCGATGATGGAAGCATCAAACTGATGGATTTCGGTCTGGCCAAGCTGGAGCAGGGGGATGACGACCTGACCCGAAGTGGCGCCACGGTCGGTTCATTCCGTTATATGGCGCCTGAACAGATCCTCAATCAGGCAGTCGACGGACGTACCGATCTTTATGCCGTTGGCATCATGATGTATCAGATGTGTACCGGAAAGCTGCCGTTCGACAGCTCCGCCAATGGTGGCGAGTTCGAGATCATGGAAAAACAGGTCAGGGAGGATCCTATTCCACCGAGGGAGATCAATCCGCTGTTGCCGATCGCCATGTCTGACCTGATTCTGGCACTGCTTGCCAAGTCACCCCATGACCGCCCCTCCGATTGTGAAACAGTACGAAAGTTGCTCGCTGCCGTCACCCGGCAGAAGAACACACCGCACGCCACTCCGATACCGCGGATCTCCGCTCCGGAAAGCAGTGCCGAGATCGCCAAAGGATTGCTGAGTTCATACAGTCGCCGTCTTATCAAAGCGGTATGGCGGGGGTGGATGCTCGCCAAGCCCTATGGGATCGATCTACCGCTGCACTGGTTTCACCGGGCCACTTCGGCCATGCGGCAACATTTCCCTCACCAGCTGGATACCCCTTTCCGAAGAAGCCTGCTCACCGTCGGCATCATGCTGTTCTTGTGGATCATGCTGGGACTGATCATCGGCCATGACGCTCCTTCTGTGACGGACCAAAAAGCGGCCGTGGAACAATCAGGCGTAAGTACATCCCCCGCTCCAGACACAAACAAGCCAGAGGAAGGGACGGGTGGCGCTGTTGCAACGTTGGCGCTCACAACAGCGGAGCAGGAAGAGAAGCCCGCCACTTCCACGAATGCATCGATCCCTGTCGGGACGAAAGGTAAAACTACATCATCCCCGAAGAAGAGTGGAACTCCGGCCAGAAAGACGGCACCGAAGAAGGCACAGGAACAGAAGATGTCTCTGGCAACCGCATCAAGACCGGCGCCGAAATCGATCACTTTCTCCGTGGGTAGCAGGGTGGTACGCAGCGACGGAAGCAAGGCGGGGAAACGGGACAGACACGAGTTCCGGGGCGGAACCCATGTGTTCTTTAGCGACGATCTCCCTGCCTATACGCTGATCAATAAAGAACCTGTCTATAAGGACGGGTGGGTGCGACTCTACCTGCGCAGAACGGTAAGGCTTTCCGCGATCGTGATCCATAAAATCAGTGTCGGTCGGAAAAGCTTCGCCGGAGGGGAGGTCGAGATGGAGGTGCGGGACAGAAAAGGGCACTGGACCGATGTGTTAAACCGCAAGAACCGGGATATCGATAGGCCGTTACGCATCGACAAGCCACGCCGGGCACTGGCCGAGGTCAAGGGCATCCGTCTGCGCTTCAAGACCCCTCAACCCATCACGATAGGCCCCATCGATCTGCTGCCCTGAATTTGAACGGCAAGGCGGCGACATTGTTTGAAGGAGTGGTCGAATGCCTTCTTCCACGTGGCGAGGGTCTGGTGCGCCACGACAATCGATCATGCTTGGTCGCCAATGCCATTCCCGGCGATACCATTACCTATACGTTGAGCGACAAGCGCCGCGGCGTCTGGCGAGGGCGGCTTGAAGAGGTGCTTCATTCGGCTCCGGAACGTGTGAATGCGGCCTGCAGCGTGGCCGACAGGTGTGGCGGGTGCGCGTTTCAGTTCCTGAAGCCGGAAATACATGCGGACGTGAAATCCACCTGGATTCGCGATGCCTTCAATCCGTTTATCGAGCCGCGGACGACATGGCATGGCGTGGAGAGCATGGACTCGATACCGCGGCGTCGCGCCCGCTGGTGGCGGGGGATCGATGAACAGGGGGTATACCTCGGTTTCCGCGCTAGGGGCAGCCATGCCGTGATTCGTCAGCCGCAATGCATGGTGGTGCATCCCGAGATGAATCTCGTATGCAGAAGTATCGAGGCACTGCTTCCGGAACCGATACGGTCCGTACAGATCACCAGGCTTCCGGACGGCATGCATCTTGTACTCGAGGGTGAGCGCGATATCGCTCCGGACCTGTCGCCGGAGATGTATCGTGTCGTGGCAGAGCAGCTACCGGATACTCCCATTCAGTGGTGGTGGCGATCGCCGAACACCATTTCGCCCCTGGAATGGCCCGTCAAGAGAATGCACGACATCCTGCCCTGTGGGGAGGACTCGATTCGATTGATGATCGGACCGGATGATTTCATCCAGGGTTGCGAGGAAGGCAATGCCATCATGGTGCGACAGGTCCGGCAGTGGGCCGGCGATGCACGAAGGGTGGTGGATCTATTCTCGGGCGCCGGCAACCTGTCGCTACCGCTTGCATCCCGTCACCGCCATATCGCAGTCATCGGTGCCGATGTGGATCCGGTCAGTATACGACATGCCAACATGAATGCGGAAAGGCTGGGGGCTAATGCCCGCTACATGCAGTCAGATCTCTTCGGTAGTTTTGATGAAGAGACCTTCTCCGGTGCCGATCTGATTGTACTGGACCCGCCCCGAAAGGGCGCCAGGAAGGTGTGCAGCCGGATGACGTCACTGCTTCCGGCACGGATCATCATGATCAACTGCGACGTGGCGGCAGGCGCACGGGATGCCGGGATCCTGCAAAAGGCCGGCTATCGGTTACGTGCCTTGAGGGGCGTTGATCTCTTCCCGTACACCGGTCATGTCGAAACAATGAGTCTGTGGACAAGATGATGCGTGGATATCCGGGCATCTTTCTGGCTTTCATTCTCCTGTTACTTCCGGCGTGCAGGGCACAGACTCCGGCCTCGGGAGAGGTGCGTATTGGACTGGCGCAACGGCCGATGACGCTGGACCCCCGATATGCTACCGATGCCGCCTCCCACCGTGTACAGGATTTTTTGCACCGGGGATTGATTCGTCTGGATGAACATTTTCATCCCCGGGGCGATCTGGCCAGCCACTGGGAGCATCCCGACCCGCTGCACTGGTATTTCTTTCTCAGAAAGGGAGTGCGCTTCCATAACGGGCAACGCGTCGCCGCCAGCGATGTCGCGGCCACTCTGCAATCGATTCTCGATCCCGACATGGCGAGCCCGCTGCGTTCGGGATTTCTGGCAATCCGCCAGGTCAAGGCGCTCTCCCCGGACGAGGTGGCCATCGTGCTCGACAAGCCCGACAGCTCGTTACTGACCCGTCTGAGCATCGGCATCCTGCCGGCCAGTATGGCTGCGAAGAAACAGCAGGACAGACAGATCATCGGTTGCGGTCCCTTCAGGCTTTTGCACTGGAACAACAGTGGTTTAGTACTGCAACGGCTGCACTCGTCCGGTGATCCGCATCAGATATCCCGACTCCGCTTCATGCCCGTGAAGGATCCGGTTACACGCTGCCTCAAACTGACGCGCGGAGAAATCGATTTTACCGAAAATGACCTGCCACCTCATCTCCTGCCATATCTTCGGAAACAGAAACAGCTGACCATGAAGGTTCGTACCGGAACGACCTTTGCCTATATCGGTCTGAATCTTCGGGACAGGATACTGAAGGACGTTCGGGTACGGCATGCCCTGGCTCTGGCGACAGACCGTGCTGCACTCAAACGAGCGCTTTTTTCCGATCTTCCCAAGCTGGCCGAGACCGTGCTTCCACCGGGGCACTGGGCAGCCGCCAAACTTCCTCTGCAGCCCTACAATCCTTCGCGAGCAGAACAACTGCTTGATTCGGCAGGATTCCCGCGGGGCAAGGACGGTATCCGTTTCAGCATCAATTACCGGACCAGTACCAATCCGACTCGCCTCAGTCTGGCGACGGCCATCGCCGACCAGTGGCGCCGTATCGGCATTGATGTCCATATCGAATCCCTGGAGTGGGGTGGTTTCTATGCCCGGATCAAGCGAGGTGATTTCCAGGTTTTTTCGCTCTCGTGGGTTGGTATTGTCGATCCCGACATCTATCGCTGGATACTCGATTCGAAGATGTGGCCGCCGGCCGGTGCTAATCGCGGCCGCTATGCCAATGCAAAGGTGGACCGATGGCTGGATGAGGCGGAGCGTAGCGAGAATGAGGCGCAAAGGGCAGAGCTTTATCGTCTTATCCAGCAGCAGATGTACCGAGATCAGGTCTATATTCCGCTATGGTATGAACCGGTGATTGCGGTATCCGGTCCCAGGCTACATGGGTTCGTACCGCGACCGGATGGCAGCATGCTGGGGCTGCTGCAGGCGCATCTGAAATAAGATAGAGGAGAACTACTTACTGGGCAGGGTCAGGATCTCGGCCCCGTCAGGAGTGACCGCCAACGTATGCTCAAACTGGGCTGACAGGGATTTATCGCGTGTTACCACGGTCCAGCCATCTTTCAGGCACTTCACCGCAGCCTTACCGAGATTCACCATCGGCTCGATGGTAAATACCATGCCTTCCCGGATCTCCATGCCTGCACCGGGCTTGCCGAAATGCATCACCTGCGGGTCTTCGTGGAACTCCCGACCAATGCCGTGACCACAGTACTCCCGCACCACCGAACATCGCTGTGACTCGACGTAGGTCTGAATCGCATGACCGATATCGCCAAGTGTGGCGCCGGGCTGTACCACCTCAATTCCGATCTCTAGGGCCTTTCTCGATACTTCCGTCACCTTCCTGCCTTTGACCGAAGGAGTGCCGACATAGAAGGTTTTGCTGGTATCACCGTGGAAACCGCCCAGATAGCTGGTGACATCAACATTGATAATATCGCCTTCCTTGAGCTTCTTTGGTCCCGGGATGCCATGACAGACGACATGATTGACCGACGTACAGACCGATTTCGGAAAACCGTGGTAGTTCAGCGGCGAAGGGTAGGCATCATGCGCGATGGTGTATTCGTGCACCAGTTCGTTGATCTCGTCGGTGGTGATCCCCGGCCGGATGTGGGGCTCGATCATCACCAAGGTATCGGCAGCCAGTCGGCAGGCAGGCCGCATCTGCTCGATCTCCTCCGGCGATTTGATGTGCACCATACAGACTCCTTTCCGGTGGGCAATGATGTGACTATTACAACATGGATTGCAAGGCATGATAACATGGGTGTCTTATGGTTATCGTATTTCCCGATGCGTCGCTGGCCGACGATAGCGGCCTGCTTGCAGCAGGCGGTAATCTCGCACCCGAGACGCTTCTGTCTGCCTACCGGTCGGGCATCTTCCCATGGTATCAACGAACAGGGGAGTATCTCTGGTGGAGTCCGGATCCGCGCATGGTGCTTTTTCCGGATGAGTTCCACTGCTCCCGCCGACTGGCACGTCGCCTGCAACAGAAACGCTTCCGTATTAGCGAGAATCAGGCTTTTGCCGATGTCATGTGGGATTGTGCCAAAAGGGAGGAGGGGACATGGATCCTGCCCGAGATGGTCGATGCCTATTCACGCCTATTTGAGCTGGGACATGCGCAGTCGGTGGAGGTGTGGGAAGGGGATGAGTTGGTCGGCGGACTCTACGGTGTACAACTGGGACACGCCTTCTTCGCCGAATCGATGTTCAGCCGCCGCACCGACGCTTCCAAGGTGGCGCTGGCCCATCTTGCCGAAAAAGCACGCCACGAAGAGTGGCTTTTCATCGATTGTCAGTTCCACACCGATCATCTGGCCAGCCTCGGAGCACGAGAGATTCCGCGTGCCGATTTCCTGAGATTGTTGGAATCGGCCCTGAATCCCGCCTAGGTAGGGAGCTGGTATTCGCCGGAGAAGACCCGTTCCACGCTTCCCGACAGCTCCAGCGCATCGGGTGAGCCGGAGACCGTAACGATGCCGCCGGGCATGTGAATCTTCTGCGGGCGGGTGTGCTGCTCAGTGGTCCAGATCGCTACGGCCACGGCACAGGCGCCGCTGCCGCAAGCCTGCGTATGCCCGACGCCGCGTTCGATGATCTCGATATAGACATCGTCACCAATCTGGCCACTGATGATTTCGTTGTTTCGGTCTTTCGGAAAAACCTCGGTAGCCGCGAAAAAGACCCGGTGCGGATTGCCCATTTCGACATCGACATGGACATCGTTGCGATCGGTCACCTCGGCCACGCCCATCTCCACACGGATCGAACCATCCGTTTCCGAGGCTTGCACGACTCGCTCGTTAAGCTCGATGGAAACAGTGTTTAGACCCGACTCTTCAAGCAGAAGATAGCCGATACAACGTAACCCGTTTCCGCAGTTCCCGGCCTCCGATCCGTCGCTGTTGAAGATACGCAGGCGCGCCTCCGCCTTGTCGCCTGGCAATAGCAGAAGCACCTGATCGCAGCCGATGCCGAGCTTGCGGTCGGCAAGCCTGCGAACGAAGTGTGCATCAAGCTCAGGCAACATCTTCCCGCGATCGTCAATGATCACGAAATCGTTACCTTGTGCCTGCATCTTGACGAAGGGGAGGGTGCTCATGCGTCTCCGTCGTGCTCCACGACGACGGTCGTATAGATACCACCGCGGACATTGAATTCGGCTTCCACGCGCAGTTTTCTCGGTTTCAGCGCGGCAATGAGATCGTCGGCGATCATGTTGGTGACCTTCTCGTGGAAATGCCCCTCGTCGCGAAAGCTCCAGAAGTACTGCTTCAGCGATTTCAGCTCGACGCAGTTCTCGTCCGGCGTGTAATCCAGCGTGATCACGGCGAAGTCCGGCTGCCCGGTCTTGGGGCAGAGGCAGGTGAACTCCGGACAATCGATGCGGATATTGTAGTCCCGTTCGGGATTCGGATTCTCGAAGGTTTCCAGATCTCTGGAAGGCAGTAACGGCATGATTCTCTCTCGTTTATTCAAAATTTTCGATGATATCGGTGTAGATGCGGGTTAACACGTCCAGCTCGTCGAGCCGTACACGTTCGCCGACCTGATGGATGGTATCGTTCGTCAGTCCCAGTTCGACCACAGGCACGTTGGCAGCGGCCAGGAAACGTCCGTCCGAAGTTCCGCCGCCGGTGTCTCGCTTTGTTTCGATACCGGTAATACGCCGGATGCTCTCACTGACCTGGTCGAGCAGGGAACCGTCAGGTGTAGAGAAGGCATTCGCCTCATGATGGATATCCACACGGATGGCATCGTTGTCCTTGCATGCATCCAGAATCCGCGCACGGATAGTTTCAAAATCGATGCCCGGATTGTAACGTATATCGGCAAAAGTAGTGCATACGCCGGGAATCACGTTGCTCGCCCCTTCGCCCGCCCGCAAGCTGGTGATTTGACAAGAGGTGGGCGGGAATCCAGGGGCCGGCGTGCCCCAATCGATTTGCAGGATACGCTGAAGCGTGTGGACGGCATGGTGTGCCGCATTGTCGGCATCTTGAGGGTAGGCCGAATGCCCCTGCTTTCCTTGTACATGGATGGAGACATGCACCACGCCCCTTCGTCCGCGTCGAACCGTATCCCCGACCTGATGTTGCGAGGAGGGTTCGCCGACAATCACAGCATCCGGCAACCTCTGCTGCTGTTGCAGATGCTCCACGATGCGAACCGTGCCATCCACCGATTCACCCTCTTCATCGGATGTGATCAAAATCTGTATGTCAGGAAGGGGGACATCCCGAGCCTGCAATGATGCCACGGCGGAAATCCAACATGCGATCGCAGCCTTCATATCTTGGGCACCGCGACCGTGCAGGATGCCATCCTCCATCTTTGCGGAGAAGGGAGGATAGGGCCACTCTTCAAGCGGTCCGGTCGGTACGACATCGGTGTGACCTGCGAAGGCAAGCAGTCCCTCTTTCTCGCCCGACCGGCTGTAGATGCTGTTCGTTACATGTCCGGCATCGACGCGTGTGCGCGAAAAACCCAAAGGTGCCAGCACCGATTCAAGATAGTCCTGACATCCACCATCATCGGGGGTCACGGAACTACGCTCTATCAGCGCAACGGCATGGGTAATCGTATCTGTATATGACATGGAGCTGAGGCTAGCAAACTCCGGTATGTCGATCGAACATATCTTTCCTACAGTGTCAGCAGGCAGTCGGAGATTCCCTGCATGCGGAGGCGAGACATGATGCTCCGTCTTGCGATCACAATCTGACGCTGCAGATGCTGGCGGATGTGGGCTGCGCCATGAAGGTCGAGGTCGAGCCCGAACCGGACCTGATCGCTCGCATGCTTGAGCCAGCAGACACGCGCATCGACGTCGATCTCCATGCCATGCATGTTCATGAAAATATGTATTGCGTCGCTCTCCTTCAGCTGGACTCGCTGCTGCGTACTGACGCCCAGCCCCGCTTCGGAGTAATCCTGTACCGCTGCATCGATTGCATCGCCTTGTGGGGTAGTGATCCGGACGGGAATGACCGAATCGGACTGGACGCGGATATGGGAACGCTTCTCTTTGGCGATCTGCAACATTCCGGCATCCCGCAGGTGAATCTTTTGGCCGGCTGTGCTCTGCACCTCCATACGCAGGCAGAGCGAGCTGTCGGGGATGCGTGTCTGAATGAAACGGCCATGCTCTCCGGCAGTGATGGCCCATACGGCATCCTCTGTCCGTTCGACGGTAATGCCGTCTTCTCTGGATTCGAGCAGCGCCACACGAGCGATGATCGGTACCTCCATGAAGTAGTTGTATAGCTCGATCACACCATCCTTGAGCCATCGGTTTTTGGCCCTGGTCAGCAGCAATGTTTGGCCCTTGTGGAGCAGGTTCGCTTCGGCCTGATGGAGTGACACCCGTAGCTGTTTCGTCGCAAGCTGCATCAGTATGGCCGTAAGTCGATCATAGTAGAGCATGGTGCCGTCGGCTTTGACCGCTTTCTCACCCTCCTCGTTGGTCCGTATCAGGTAGTGTCGCCCATAGAGCAGAGCGGCGTGCAGGCTGGCAGAATCACAGCCATCCTCGATCAGGGCCTGAAGGGTGTTCTTGGCCGCGTCTGCATCCTCCCGGCCACTCAGTAGCGAGGCAAACTTTCGGCAATGTGCCGGCGATGCCTCCGGCAGCTGTTCGGTCAGCACGGATTCCAGGTCCTTAGCCATTGGTTAGCCCTGGCTCCCCACATACCGCTGCGCCGAAAAGATGATAGATAGCATCATGAAACGGTATGGTTATTTGGATGGCGTGGAAGAGGGCGCGGGAAACACAAGCTTATAATCACGCAGCACCTTGCCCGATTCGCCCAGAGACCCGGCAGCAGCAATAACGCTGTCGTCGGCGTCAATCCTGAGGGCCGCTGCATTACCGCAGGTGACGAAAAGCGGAGTACCGTTATAATCCATGACGATACTGTCTCCGGGTTTGAGAAGCGCTTCCTTCAGCAGGGTATGCTGATGATCGAAGATCTGAATCCAGGCATTCTCACCGACGGCAGTGAAACGAAACCGGCTTACCGGTTTCTCGGCAATCTGGGCCGGTGCGGCCGTGGATGATTCGTCGGTCTTCTCTTCTGGTTTCGCCATGTCCGTCTTGTCGGTCTGAGGCGACTGTTCGGCGGGGGGAGTATTCGCCGGCGGTGGTGGTGCCGGCGGGGCGATCACGCCCTGGTGATCACCGCCGTTCCTCAACACATTGAATATCACAATCAGTAACACGAACACCGCGGCGATGGCGATGGTCCATTTGCGACTTGGTGCGATCGGCGGGTCCGGCATGGTAAAGGGCTTGGTGAGGTGATACTCATCAGGCTTCAGAGCATCGAGTTCCTCGTTGATGTCGAGCCCCATCAGGTCTGCATACTGCCTGAGAAATCCCCTGATATAGGTCTCTTCCGGCAGATTGCTCCATTCGCCTTGCTCCAGCGACTCAAGGTAGACCTCGCGAATACGGAGCTGTTCTGATACACCGGCTAGGCTGAATCCCTTGTCTCGGCGTGCCTCCAGAAGCCGTTTTCCGAGGTCACGCTGCACCTCCTGCTGACGTGCCTCTCTTTCGGCTTCGCGCTCCTTTTGGGGAAGGGGCGTTACTTCTTCTGTATGTTCTTTCTCGTCCATTACTGATCCAACCTTTTCAACTGCTCCTGGGCCCAGGCGCGATCGAGCGGAACAGAGGTTTTGTCATGAAAGCGTTTCAGATAGCGGCGCGCGGTATCCAATTCATCCTGCTTTTCCAGAAGCGAGAGCATCCCCTTCATCGCCGGAAGATTGCCCGGGTAGACCCGTAGGATGCTCTCGTAAATTGCCTTGGCATAAGCTGGACGGTTATAGCTGAGATAGGCCTTGGCCTCGTGCAGCTGTGCAATCTGCTGCTGCGGATTGAGTCTGGTGGCCTGATGATAGGCGGCGATTGCCTCGTTAAAACGATCTTGGGCGAGCAGTGCATCGCCCAGATTGATATAGGCGATGTCTGGGTGCATGTACTTGGGATCGGCCAGAGCCTTTCTGAAATACTTCTCGGCCTCAGCCGGTTTTCTCATCTGCAGAAGCAGGCTGCCATAGTTGTTGTAGGTGGCCGACTCCGGATGATGCCGAATGGCCTGACGATAATAGTCATCTGCCTTTGAGAGGTCTCCACGCAAACGCCATGCGTAGCCGAGAGCATCCAGTATGTCGGCGCGTTCAGGCGCCATTTTTTGAGCCTCCATCAGCTCATCAAAAGCCTTGGGAAGATTGTGCTTGCCCAGCGCATCGACCCCCAATTGATAATGGATCTCGGCGCGCTTCTTATGGTTGCCGGTGTCGGGATTGACGCCGGTGGTCTGACAACCGGCAAGTAGCCCGACAAGGCATGTGAACAGCAGCAGGGTCTTATGTCGGAACTGTCTCACAGAAAACGCTCTACAATGGCATGAACGGGGCGAATCGAATCATCCTCCTGTGACGCAAGATCGGTCAGAATGGCATGCTCAAGTGCCGAACGGCATGTGCAGGAGGTGCTCTCACTTTTCTTACGGGCAAACATCGACAGCACCATGCGCTGTGCCTTCTCTACATTATCACGCATGATCTCGACAATATCGGCCACGTTGACATCTGCTTCATCCTCATGCCAGCAATCGTAATCGGTGCTCATGGCCACCGTGGCATAACACATCTCCGCCTCACGGGCTAGCTTGGCTTCCGGCATATTGGTCATGCCAATGACATCCATACCCAACATACGGTACATCTCGGACTCCGCCCGTGTCGAGAACTGAGGGCCCTGCATGGACAGATAGGTGCCGCCATCGTGGGTCGTGATGCCTTCGTCGCGACAGGCTTGCAGAAGATGCTGGCGGAGGCTCGAACAGACGGGGTCGGCCATGGAGACATGTGCGACAATAGACTGGTCGAAGAAGGTGGAGTCGCGCCCCGAGGTGCGATCCATGAATTGGTCGATGATAACGAAATGCCCCGGTTCGATATGCTCACGCAGTGATCCGACGGCCGAAATGGAGATGACCCGTTCGACGTTGGCCATCTTCATGGCATAGATATTGGCCCGATAGTTAATACGGTGGGGCTGGATGGTATGCCCACGTCCGTGTCGGGGAAGAAAAACCACTTCATGGCCGTCGATCTGGGTCAGGATAAGTTCATCGGACGGTGAACCGTAGGGTGTGTCAAAACGGAGGCGGTCAATGACCTCGACACCGTCAATCGCATACAGCCCACTACCGCCGATAATACCCGTCCGCACCTGTCCGTCTCCTGGTCAGTTCGTTCCTGCCGCTGTTTTCAATTGACCACACGCCGCCATAATATCACTTCCTCGCGAGCGTCTTACTGTTGCACGAATTCCTTTTTTTATCAATTCTTCCGAGAATCCGTTCATGTGCTCTCTTGATGAACCCGAGTAGGGTGATCCGGGATAGGGGTTGAAGTGGATCAGGTTGACCCGTTCGCGTTCACAGTGAACGAAACGCACCAGATCTTCGAGATCTTCCGGTCGGTCATTCACACCCGCCAGCATCACGTATTCGAGTGTAATATGGCGCTGTCTGCCCAATGGATAGTCATCCAGGCATCGACGCAGCTGTTCGAGCGGATACTTTCGGTTGATCGGTACGAGCACATCGCGCAGGTCATTGCTCGCAGCATGCAGGGAGATAGCCAGATTCACGGGAAAAGCATGGCCCAGCCGTTCAACGGCAGGCACGAGCCCGGAGGTCGATACAGTAATGCGCCGTCGCGATAAGCCCAGCCCTTCCTGTGCATCAAGCAGGATAGAAAGGCTTTGATGCACGCCTCGCTCATTGGCCATCGGTTCGCCCATTCCCATATAGACGATATGCGTTACTTGGTCACATATATCTTCGGAGGGCGGATCGTTATGCAGATCCTGCTTGACCATCAGCACCTGCGCCACGATCTCAGCGGCTGACAGGTTCCCTTCAAATCGCTGTGTCCCGGTATGACAGAACGGACAATCCAGCACGCATCCCGACTGGGAGGAGACACAGACCGTCCCGCGTCTGTTTTCGGGAATAAAAACGGTCTCAATGGTCTTGCCCAAGGGGAGGCGGAAGAGATATTTACGCGTACCGTCAGACGAGCACTGCTTTTCGACAAGTGCCAGTGTCTGACAATCAATCTGCGATAGGAGATTGCCACGAAGTTCGACTGGAAGATTGCGCATTCTGTCCGGGTCCAGCACCCCCTTGTTGCGCCATGCTAGGACCTGTCCGGCCCGATAGGCTGGTTCATTCCGGGCGTGCATCCATTGCTGTAGTTCATCCAGGCGCATGGCCGCCAGTTGAGGCCTCTGTTTCTGCATGCGCGGTAGTGTAAAGGGGACGGATGTAAAGGGATAGCCTTATACAGGTGTCCTTGTCCTGCTGTCACGATAGGATGCGTTCATGAAGCTCGCTGACCATTCGAGAAAAATCACCCTCCCGCGTAAAGCGTTTGACACGATGCTGCGTTTTGCGCGCCTGATGCATCGGCTTGAATCGACGCCAGCCTATGCAGAAGCCCTGCATGCAAGCCTGCCGACAGCAGCCCGATATAATCCGGGTCTTCCCAGCGTATTGATGGGATACGACTTCCACCTCACGCCCGAAGGCCCCAAGCTGATCGAAATCAATAACAATGCAGGCGGCCTTTATGTCGGTGATGGCATCTGGTTGCCACAGCCGCCAATTCCGGAACTCACGGACGGGATAAAAGTCAGTCTGAATGGCATGTTTCCATCCGGATGGCGAAAAATTGCCATCATGGATGAGCATGTGCAGCAGCAATATATGTATACGGAGATGCTGGCCTACGCCGAAGTTATGGGTCAATACGGGAGAACGGTGCATGTCGTGAACCCCGAGCAACTCGTCGAAAGGAATGACGGTCTCTATATCGGCACCGATAGAATCGATGCCATCTATAACAGACATACCGATTTCTATCTCGAAACCCCTGAAGTGGCACACATACGTCGCGCCTACCTTTCTGGGCGCGTGGCGTTGACTCCGCACCCCCGCAGTTACGCCTTGCTGGGCGACAAGGGACGTATGGTCGACTGGTGGCACGAAGGGCTGCTGGAACAGGTTCTGTCATCAGAGGAGATCGCATTTGTTCGCACCGTCGTGCCGGAGATACACAGGCTCGACGAAATGGATAGGGAGACCGTCTGGGCCGAGCGTAAGCAGTGGGTGTTCAAGCCGGCAGCAAGACATGGAGGAAAAGGGGTATTGCTGGGGAGCAGCCTTGGACGGCGGCGCTTCTCCGAGATGTCACCCTCCGAAATAGTGGTACAGCGCTACGTGCCGCCAGGCAAGATGCGATTCGATGATCATGATTTTAAAGTGGACCTACGGCTCTATATGCATGCGGAGGATCTGATTGGGGTGGCAGGACGAATCTGGCGTGGACAGGTGACCAATTTCCGTGCCCCCGGCAGCGGGTTCGTTCCTCTGGATATTGGTACCTGAGGTCATACAGGCCGACGCAAGCGCCTACACCTGCTCGGTGGATGAATCCGGGTACAGGAGTGGGAACATCGGCTGAATTCTTTTGAGCTCCTGTTGCATCTCGGAATAGGGTCGAACTTCAGCCAGCGAAAAATGCATCGGATACCTGAGCAGTTCCTCTGTACCCTCTACATGGGTTCGTTGTTCCTCCGCCCAGACGCCGCCCATCTTTTCCCCGCCCATCATGCTCTGCAGCACAAGATGAGCCATGTGCACAATCATGATCTGGTCACGCACATCCACAGGCCAAGTATCCTGCTCATGCCAACAGGGATGGTGATGGAAATAGATCATGCGATGTACGCGCGGTGGAAGCCGCCAATGCAGTGCCAACATCATGCCTGCGTCGATATGGGTATACCCCAGAATATCCCATTCGGCCTTCAATGCAGAGTCGCCACTGGCGATGGATTCCTGAATTTTCCGGAGCGTATCAGCACCCTCGATACGCAAGATGATAAGTTTCCCGATATCGTGCAGAAGCCCGTACAGACTGGCAGTGTGCTGATCGACGCTTTTCGAACGGGATGCCAGAATACGTGCAAAAGCTGCGATCGTCTGACTGTGGAACCATATTCGCAACATATCCGGATTCGAATCGACCTCGTTTCCACCCAGTGCAGGCATCATATTCTGTAGCAGAAGGTTGCGAGTCGGTTCCATGCCGATCCTTGTGATGGCCTGAGAGACATCGCTGATCGGTTTGCCGCTGCTGGGAAGGTAGGCGGCTGAATTGGCTAGGCGCAAGACATGCGCTACGAGCACGGGATCATGACCGATGATACGAGCCACATCATGCGGCGAAGAGAGGGGGTCATCGAACAGGTCTTGCACCCGATGCCATGCCTCGGGTAACGGCGGCACCTTGTTGATGGATTCTCGCAGACGCGTGAGGACATGGGCCTCAAGCGGCGGTGGAGAGCATAGATCGAGCGGCACGCCTCCCGTCGCGTTATCGGAGGCGACCTTGAAGACCCAAAGCAGGGAGTGGGGTGGTATACCTGCGGCATCAAGCGCCTGTTCCTCATCATCATGATGAGCCGCCCTGCGCTGCTCAATCTCCTGCAATGGCGGGATATGCGAGTAGTGGGGTACTCCTTCATCGTCGGCCGGTGCGTCGGGGCGCCCCGGCTCACCCAAGGGGGAAAACATATCTAGAATTATGGGAATATCATCAGCGCGTTGATCCAGATCGGGGTGTAGCAGGGCGACAATGGCCTCACTCAGACACTCCGGGATGCCTGGGTTCATCTGCTGAGGAGGCTTGATCTCGTTCAGAGGATGCTCTATCCAGCTTCCGGAAGCGTTGAATATATCATCCGCATCATGCTCGCCGGCAAAAGGCCAATGCCCTGTCGCTATCCGATAAAGTATGAGACCAAAAGCATAGAGATCGTTTCTCAACAGGTCGGGATGTGAAAGGCCTTCCGGTATCTCGATATCATTGGCACTCCCCAGCATAAAATCAGTCAGCTGAATATTGCCATTATCGCACAGGAAGACATTGGAGGTCTTCAGGTTGCAGTGCGGTCGCCCTTTGGTATGGAGCGCCTGTAATCCGTTCAGGATACCTTGCGCGAGATAATGGACCTCGGACCACCCGGGAACCTCATAGTACGTCAGGTACTGCTGCAGCGTGCATCCGTGAAGAAACGTCGTGATCAGCGCAGCTACATGATCGTTCTCGTAGAAATCGAGAAATGCAGCAACATTGGGATGTGAAAACTGTTTCAGTTCGGAAACACTGTTTCGAATCGTTTCCATGAATGCGGTATCATCCATGACATGTTGGTGAAGCAGCTTGATGGCTACTTCATGGTCCGAATTGTCCAGGCTGCGGTAGAGTGTGCCCGTGTACCCCTGTCCTATACGTTCCTGGAGGGTATAGGATCCAAATTCAGAGAGCGCGTTGGCACCGGCGAACACCATGCCGCAACAATGACAGAACGCTTGGGAATCGGTACAGGAGGCATCACATCTGGGGCACTGCATGTACCGATTGTTGTTCACGGTGTGGTCAAGATCAAGCAAACCCTACTTTTGAATGATTTGTGCATTCCGGGCGCGAAAGAGAAAAAGCCGGGAAAGAAAAAAGGTCCCCCCGTACTCCCTTGTTTGTATCCCCCGGGAAATGAAATGGGCGGCAAACAGCGGCAACAGAGAGAGAAAAAAACCTTCCATATATGTTTTCCCGGCAAACTGGTTTACTTCGCGATACGGGAACCACATATAAAACTGGATACAGCAGACGACAAGGCTGGATAAACCGATGAAATAGAGACTCGATGCCAACATGGCCTTTGCCGGATTAACCTGCCGCGACCGGCACCATTTGATTACCAGTAAGGCGATCAATCCCCATAACCACCATGCGAACAGCCGCATGGGATTCAACTCCTGAGCATAACGGTAGGTCTGAAGAACTGGCGAAAAGATCGCCTGCACAGGGGTTACTAAGCCGCGATGATAGGCGGTAACGGGGATAATATTGTCTCGCCCATGATGCCGTAGGCTGTCGACGACCGCAGCCCCTGAAGCCCCCTTATCACCCACATTCCGGAATACAGTCCACTCCTGGATCAACGAACTCCAGCCATGCCAGTCGGAATCGGCCAGTAGGGCGATGCCATACCGCTTCTGTGCTTCTATTAATGTGCGTTTCATGGCAGGGCTGGGAGAGATATGACCACCGTTATCAATCTCAAAACCATCGACTCCCATATCGACAAGCCTTTGAACATCCTTAGGCTGAAGATGGATCGACATGGCGAAAACCGCGCCATGATGTAAGCGATGAATCTGATCAATAAACGCTTCTACCTGCTGTTGTGTATGCACCAAAGGACGCTTGTACTCCTCGGGGTGAATGCCCAATGCCAACAGATAGGTTCCATCATCGGCGCCGATCTCGATGCCGGGAATAATCCCAACATTTTTCTTCTCAATATTATAATAGGGAGGGGTCTCATGCTCAGTAAACCCGATTACCTGGTCGCCTATGATTTTATGTTGTCCAAGGCTCTGCAGCGGGGTCACCAGACCATCATGAGAAAAGAGGGTATGGGAATGTAGATCACCAATAATATCGGATTTTGATGTATCATCATGCAGATACCATGTGGGTAGCGGAACCAGAAGCACAAAAACGACATAAAAGACAAACACAAGGGATGCCTCTGTACCCAGTAATAATGCTCGACCATAATGCATAAAGCGGGGATATGTTCGCTTTTTGACGGCATCCCGTACCGTTGCAATGAGCAGAGGTGTTAAAAAACACCAGCACAAAAAGGATATGGCGGCTACCCGCACATCAGGGGCCCCCGCATTAATATGGGCAAGTGCCGTGACAGGCTCAATCAGAGCTCCCCATGCGGGATAGGAAAGCGATAGACCGGCCACATGATCTCCCGTGCGGGCATCGAAGGGTGCTTCGGAAAGATAATTGGATGACAGACTCACCAAGCTGAGAAAGAGCAACCAGCACAGGGTCATGGTGTACCAAGGGTGGCCCGACAGAAGGCGAAAGAGTCTTCTTAACAGCGAATCAGAAATATTCAGCTCTCTTTCCGGTCATTCCATTCCGGTAAATGTCATGGCCTTTTGGACCGGATAAGGATGAACTTCGAATCATCGGCGTATTATCGACACACCAACCTTAAATCAACCTGAAACGCACATAGCCTCAAAGAATTTGTGGATAAATCACTTAAGTAGCACGATATAATAAGTTTAAATAGAATTACCCTACATATAAGATACACAGATTGCCTAACCCACGGTGTCACTCTAGCTTCGGGGGCATGATTTTGGATCGTTATATCCTGCGGCTATGGCTGGTCCCTTTCGCCGGTGGGCTGGGGATCTTCACCAGTCTTCTGATGCTTCTTCAGACTTTGAAACTGATGAAACTGATCACTGATACAGGAGCGATCTGGGGGCTGCTTGGCAAGCTCGTTCTGTTCGGTCTTCCGTACTCGACACTGATTACCGTTCCCACAGCCTTCTTTCTCTCGATGCAGAGCGTTATATCCAGTCTGCAGCAGAGCAGCGAGATGGATGCCATGCGCTCGGCCGGCCTCTCCTATCTGCGCGTCTTCCGAGTCATGATTGCCGTGGCGATCCTTCTCTATATTGGGCTCACATTCATGTCCATGTACTGGATTCCCAAAGGACAGCTAGCATTCAACACCCTGATTCGCGAGGTTTATAACCTCAAAGGTCCGCCAAGCTTTACCCCGGGCTACTTCTCCAGCGACATGGACCATTTCACTTTTTACGTTAATGGTGTGGATGATAACGGCTTATACCATGGCCTGATCGTGGAGGATAAAACATCGGGCCCATCGACCTACTATCTTTCGGAAACGGCCAAACTGACGATCGAAATGGGCGCCATTCATCTGCACATGCACAACGGCAGCCGGCTGCAGGGGGAAGGAGAGAACCAGCGCGTACTCACCTTTAAGGATTACGAAGCGATTCTGCCACTGGACCGAATGGGCGGAGCTGGCACGCTCCGTTCCAAGGACTACGTTACCTTAATGACACCATCCGAGCTCTGGCGACAAGTCCAACACCATCCAAGTCCTCAAGCATCCGCAGAATGGGCATGGCGACTGGTACTGCCAATCACGCCGATAGTACTCTGTATGTTTGCTCTGCCGCTATCTCTGTCACCAAAACGCTCCGGAAGAGCAGGCTCGTTTCTTCTCGGTATTACCTTGCTGGTTGTGCTTTACAACATGTTGTTGGTGTTTCACCAGCAAACCGGCATGGGTACATTACCATCCTGGTCATTATGGGCAGGGCAGGGCGCGTTCCTGATCGGCGGCATCGAAACCTGGCGCAGGGCCGAAAAGGGCACCTTGCCGAACTGGCTGGCCCAGAGTGGTGAACTCTTTTATTTCGCCCATCAACGGATCACTTACTGGATGGGACACCGGGCAGGGAGAAGTGCTAAATCCTGATTAGGCGGGTTCAGTCACCCCGTCGTATAAAAAGGCAGGTTGCCCCTTTTTCAATTGGACACGGACGCGGCCACCCTTCTGCAGGCGCCCGAACAACAGCTCATCCGCCAATGGCTTCTTGATATGCTCCTGAATCAGACGCGCCATCGGACGAGCACCCATCAGCGGGTCATACCCACGCTCAGCCAGCCAGCGCCGTACAGACTGGTTGACCTCGAGCTCCACGCCTTTGATATCAAGCTGGGTTTCGAGCTCGATAATGAATTTGTCTACCACATGCAGAATGCTCTTCTCCTCGAGCGGAGAGAAGGGGATAATAGCATCGAGCCGGTTGCGGAATTCAGGGGAGAACATGCGTTTGATCGCCTCGGAGCCATCATTACGACTCTCCTGCGGATTGAATCCGATCACCTGACGCTGCATCTCCGCACTGCCGGCATTACTGGTCATGATCAGAATCACGTGCCTGAAGTCGGCTGAACGACCACTATTGTCCGTCAACTTACCGTGATCCATCACCTGCAGCAGCACATTGAACATATCCATATGTGCCTTCTCGAATTCGTCCAGCAGCAATACGGCATGCGGATGCTTGCTGATAGCCTCGGTGAGCAAGCCACCTTGATCGAAGCCGACATATCCCGGAGGTGCACCGATCAGCCGTGACACGGCATGTGCCTCCATGTACTCGGACATATCGAAACGGATCAGCTCCAGTCCCATGATATTGGCAAGTTGGCGTGCCACCTCGGTCTTGCCCACACCGGTCGGTCCTGTGAACAGAAAGCTGCCGATCGGTTTTTCCGGGTGCGAGAGTCCCGCCCGGGAGAGCTTAATCGCGGCGCTCAGGGCCCCGATCGCGTTATCCTGGCCGAATACTGTCATCTTCAGGTCGCGCTCCAGGTTCCTCAGGCTCTTCTTGTCGGACGCGGAGACACTGCGTGGCGGAATACGGGCGATCTGGGCCACGGTCTTCTCGACATCGCCGACGCTTATCTGTTTCCGGCGCTTGCCGCCGGGGCTGACACGTATCGCCGCACCGGCCTCGTCCAGCACATCGATGGCCGAATCGGGCAGATAACGATCATGGATATGCCGTGCCGCCAGTTCAGCCGCCACACGGATTGCGGCGCGGCTATAGCTGATTTCGTGATGTGCCTCGAGTCGGGATTTCAGCCCTTCGAGAATACGGATGCTCTCCTCGACACTTGGTGCCGGAATATCGACCTTCTGGAATCGGCGTGAAAGGGCCCGGTCCTTCTCAAACAGGCTGCGATACTCCTGATAGGTCGTGGCACCGATACAGCGCAATTCACCGTTGGCCAATGCCGGCTTGAGGAGGTTAGAGGCATCCAGAGCCCCGCCGCTGGCAGAGCCCGCGCCGATCACGGTATGGATCTCGTCTATAAAGAGAACGGCATGAGGCTCATCACCCAGTGTTTTCAATACACCCTTGAGACGTTCCTCGAAATCACCGCGATACTTGGTGCCAGCCAGCAATGCCCCCATGTCGAGCGCAAAGATCTCGGCATCGCGCATCATTTCGGGGACCTCTCCGTTCACAATCTGCTGTGCGAGGCCTTCGGCAATCGCCGTCTTTCCCACCCCGGCCTCGCCAACCAGAAGGGGGTTGTTCTTGCGCCTGCGGCAAAGGATATGAATACAGCGAGTCAGTTCGTTCTCCCTGCCAATCAGTGGGTCGAGTTTTCCCTGCCGTGCACGTTCATTGAGATTGATCGTAAAACGGGTGAGGGGACTGGTTGCCGGATCAATCTCGTCCTGACGGGGTTTCTCCGACTCCTTCTCTCGGGACTCGTTTTCCATCACCTTTCGAATGCCATGAGATATATAGTTCACCACGTCGAGGCGGGAAATGCCGGCCTCCTTCAGGTAATAGACGGCGTGAGAGTCCTTTTCGGAGAAGATGGCCACCAGGATATAGGCACCACCCACCTCGCGCTTGCCGGACGCCTGTGCCTGCATCACAGCACGCTGAATCACCCGCTGCAGGGCAATACTGGCTGTCGTCTCACCAGCCCCTTCGGGGAGCACGGCGACATGCTCCGAGATAAAACGTGTCAACTGGTGCTTCAGATGGTCGATGTCACCGCCACAGGCCTTGATGACCGTCCCCGCTTCGGTGTTATCAAGCAAGCCGAGCAGTAGGTGCTCCACCGTGACGAATTCGTTGCGGTGGAGGTGTGCGGAACGGAAGACATCATTGAGTGTATGTTCGAGTTCGTCACTCAGCATGATATTTTCTCCATGACACAGCGTAACGGATAACCCTCGTTCTGACTCGCATGCTCGACCTGCGCCACCTTGCTTTCGGCAATCTCATAGGGATAGAGACCGCACAGGCCGCGCCCTTCATGGTGCACGGAAAGCATGATGCGGGTGGCTTCCTCTTCCGGTTTCTGGAAGAATCCACGCAGGATTTCCACCACAAAATCCATGGGTGTGAAATCGTCGTTGAGCAGCAGAACCTGATACATCGGGGGCTTCTGAAGCTCCGGACGATCGGTCACCGTCAGGGGTGTTGATTCGTGGTCGTTGGCGGTACTCATGCATTTAATCATAACGCATTCGCATAAAAAAACCCAAGCCGAATTTGGCGCCGCAGAAGAGGAGATTGGAAATGTCTAAATTACGCGCCCTGTTATGGGATGTGGACGGCACACTCGCCGACACCGAACGTGATGGTCACCGGGTGGCTTTCAACATGGCATTCGATGAAGCGGGGCATGCACGTGAATGGGATGTGCCGACTTACGGCGATCTGCTGGCTGTCACTGGCGGTAAGGAGCGCATTCGTCACGACATCCGACGCGGTGACATGCCGGAGATGTCCGATGAGTGCATCGCCGAACTGCATGCGCGCAAAACACGGCTCTATCAGAACCTGATCGCGGAAGGACACATTCCGCTACGCCCAGGAGTGCGGCGACTTCTGGAAGAGGCATATGCAGCCGGTATTACACTGGGAGTGGCAACCACCACGACACCGGCTGCACTGGATGCCCTGATCGAGCACTCCTTGGGCCGTGAATGGTTCGACCGTTTTGCCGTCCTGGCTGCCGGTGATATCGTGCCCTCTAAAAAGCCGGCGCCGGACATCTATCTGCATGCCATGCAGGCACTGCATGTAAGTCCGGAAGAGACGCTGGCCATGGAGGACTCCGAAAACGGCTGGCTGGCGGCGAAAGCAGCCGGGCTCAAGTGTGTGGTGACGGTCAACGATTATACCCGCAATCACGACTTCAGCGGTGCCGATTTGGTGGTTTCCG
>Ga0209918_1000586_pt1 | contig 23415 bp, 19 predicted proteins | sample SalPonD_shore_MG_FD_185712 | JGI IMG/M metagenome (GOLD analysis project Ga0209918, IMG submission 185712) | Salt pond soil microbial communities from South San Francisco under conditions of wetland restoration - Salt Pond MetaG... | ecosystem: Environmental > Aquatic > Marine > Intertidal zone...
CGACCCGGCGCATACCCTGCTGGTGCGGCCCGGGGAGCCCGGCCAGGCCCTATGGGCCATGGAACAGGCCCTGCGCGCCGGGACCTGTGGGGCCGTCATGGGCTGGCCGAGCGCCCCGAACCACCGCTCCCTGCGCCGGCTGCAACTGGCCGCCGAGCAGGGCGGCGGCCTGGGCATGCTGTTCCGCCCGCTGGGCGCGGCCGAGCAACCCTCGCCCGCCGCCCTGCGCCTGCGCCTGGAACCGGCGGCCGGCGGCCGGCACGTCTACCTGCTCAAACGCCGCGGCGGCTGGGGCACGGGACCGATCTTCGTGCCCCTCACCGACTGATCATGCTCTGGCTGGCCCTATACCTGCCGCATCTGTCCCTGGAGGTCGCCTGCCGCGGGGCCCGCTCGGAGGCCCCGCTGGCGATCGCCGCGCCCGACGGCCAGCGCCAGCGCGTCCACGCCCGCAACCGCGCCGCCGCCGCGGCGGGCGTCCGCCCCGGTCTGGCCGTCAATGCCGCCCTGGCCCTGTGCCCGGCACTCCAAGTCCTGCCCCGCGACGAGCCGGCCGAGGCCGAGGCCCTGGGCGGGTTGGCCGCCTGGGCCGGGCAATTCACCTCCTGGGTCAGCCTGCAGCCACCCGCCGGCCTGCTGTTGGAAATCGGCGCCAGCCTGCGCCTGTTCGGCGGGCTCGAGACCCTGTCGACACGCATCGGCGAGGGCCTGCAGGCCCTGGGTTACCGGGCCCGGCCGGGCACCGCCCCCACCCCGCTCGGTGCCTGGTGGCTCGCCCGCGCCGGGCGGCGCGAGCCCGTTACCGACCTGCCGGCCCTGAGCCGGGCCCTGCATGCCCTGCCGCTGACGGTGCTGGAGCTGTCCGACAAGGCCCGGGCCGAGCTACGCGGCCTGGGACTGCGCCGCCTCGGCGACTGCGTGCGCCTGCCCCGCGCCGGCCTGGCCAAGCGCTTCGGCCCGGCCTTCGTCGACAATCTGGACCGCGCCTTCGGCCTGCGGCCCGATCCCCGGCCGCGCTTCGCCCCGCCCGAGCGCTTCGAATCGCGCCTGGCCCTGCCCGCCGAGGTCGAGGACAGCACCGCACTGGTCTTCGCCGCCCGACGTCTGCTGCTGGAGCTGTGCGGTTTTCTACTGGCGCGCGGCGCCGGCGTCTCGTCCGTCGAACTACGGCTCGGCCACCACAAGCGGCCGCCGACCTCGCTGCACCTCGGCCTGGTCGCGCCTACGCGCAATGCCGACCGCCTGCTCGGCCTGCTGCGCGAACGACTGGAGCGCACGCCTTTGACCGCCCCCGTCGACCGGCTCACGCTGCGCGCCGACCGACCGCAGACGCTGGCCGCCCAACCCGAGGCCCTGTTCGACAAAGACGAGAACGAGAACACCGACTGGCAACACCTGGTCGAGCGCCTGCGCGCCCGCCTCGGCGAGGAGGCCGTCACCGGCCTGCGCCCGCACGACGACCACCGACCCGAACGCGCCTGGCGCCCCTGCCCGCCCGGGCCGGCCAAAATCCGGCGCAATCCTGTCCCCCTGCCCGACGGTATCCGGCCTCTATGGCTGCTGGAAAAACCCGCCGCGCTGCGTCTGGTCGACGGCCGGCCCTGGCTCGACGGCGAGCTGCGCCTTCGCCGCGGACCGGAGCGTATCGAATCGGGCTGGTGGGACGACTTTGAGGCGCGCCGTGATTATTTCATCGCGGAAAACGACCGCCACGAACGCTATTGGGTCTATCGGGATCTGGAACGGGACGGCGCGTGGTTTGTGCAGGGGATTTTTGGATGAAAAAGTCTGCAGTTGGCAGACGTCAGTTTGCAGAAAAAATGGCGTGAGGTGTGAAGTATGCGAAGTTACCGATATCGGCATTACACAACACAGCCCGGTCTTCTATCTTTCTGCCAACTGCCCACTGCCAACTGCCAACTAGACCCTAACGTCATTTCTCTGCACAAATTGCAGGTCAGCCACTACGGATGCTTCTCGTACAGACCTACCAGTTCCGTCTTCTCAATGACGTGTCCCTGCATCGCAGCGACCACAGCATCCTTGTCGGGATTGTTCAGACCGTGCAGCTCTGTGTCGAGGGCGTAAAGCTTGAAGAAATACCGATGTCGTCCAATGGGCGGACAGGGCCCGCCATACTCGGTATTGCCCCAGCCGTTGCGCCCGGCCGTGGCATGGCCCGGCAGATTTGCGGTCTTCATGGCCGCAGACAGCGAGCCTTTCTTCGCCGGCAGGTTGTAGACTACCCAGTGCACCCAGGTCATCTTCGGGTTACGCGGGTCCGGCGCGTCGGGATCGAGAACGAATAGCACCAAACTCTTGGCCGCCGAAGGCACACCCGTCCAACGCAGCGGCGGCGAGATGTTCTCACCCTGGCAGGTAAAACGCTTGGGGATCGAGCCTTTTGCGTCAAAGGCAGACGAGTACAGGCTCAGGCTGGCCGCCCCGGCGGTTTCCCACGGCAGCCCCGCCAGCAGCAGGGCGACCAGCAGCGCAATCAGCCGACGCGCTCCCTTGCCTTGGCCTGTATTCATACTACGAGTGCCTTCCAAAATTTAGCCTCCCGGCTTAGAGCACATTCGTGTCTGTGCGATTACAGTAGCGAGCCAATCACCCGCCACCACCAGTAGCACAGCAATCGCCGCTCTAGTCGTGACCATGTTCTAATATTGCTCACCTCGCTCCCGAAAACCACTCAGCCCGCGATTTTACTGATCACCCATACCGTTTCTGGCTGCCAACTCCGGCGACTTGGCCGAAACCGCCCCGTACCAGAATGCGAGCGCCCCGACTCCACCATACACGGCGAATGTTATCTGAACGTAGGTATTGGCCTGGCCGACCACGAAACCTGAGATACCAAATGCGTAGCTAACGGCTGCACCGATTGGCACAACGACGTACCAACGAAACATCCTCGCCTTTTCCAAAAAGACCCCGAGGGGAATACCGACGACCAGCGCGCCCATCAGCGAAAATATGCCGCCCAATATCCCCCAAAGTATAAGCGCGGCGAAAAATCCCCCCGCTATCGAATCCATGTAGGCGTGCTTCTGGACCACGACCAGTATCGCCATCCCGACACCCAGTGGAAACGACGAAGCAACGCTGAGCAGCACCCCGTGTTTCATCGATTCTTGCGTCATCTTTTACGTATAGCATGCCAGCCAAACAGCGTCGAGAATTCGCGGCATGTGATTTTTGTCAGCAAGTAGCTGGTTATTTCAAAAGCTCCGTTGACCGTACCCCTGAACCCGTCTAAATGCGGGGAGGTGTTGCATAACAGGATGATACTGTATAAATATACACTTCTCGTGTTTTAGATGCCGATACCGCGCCATGCCCCTCCCCGACTACGCCGAACTGCACTGCATCTCGAACTTCAGCTTCCTGCGCGGGGCCTCCCACCCGGAGGAGCTGGTGGCCCGGGCGGCGGCGCTGGGCTACCGGGCGCTGGCCGCGACCGACGAGTGCTCGCTGGCCGGGGTGGTGCGGGCCCATCAGGCGGCGAAGGAGCACGGGCTGCACCTGATCGTGGGCAGCGAGCTGTGCCTGGCCGACGGGCCGGACCTGGTGTTGCTGGCAGCCGATCGCGACGGCTACGGCCACCTCTCCGAGCTGATTACGCGGGCGCGGCGCCGGGCCCCCAAGGGAGAATATGCACTGGACCGGGCCGATCTGGAGACCGATCCGGGAGCCGGCCTGGCGGGCTGCCTGGCCCTGCTGCGGCCCTCGCCCCTCGTTGAGGACGAGGCCCTGGCCGAGCAGGCGGCCTGGCTGGGCAAGTGCTTTGCCGGGCGGGCGTGGATCGCGGCGGAGCTGCTGCGCGGGCCGGACGATATCGCCTGGCTGGCGCGCCTGGAGGCCGTGGGCGAGCGCAGCGGCCTACCGCTGGTCGCGGCCGGCGACGTGCACATGCACGAGCGCAGGCGCCGGGCGCTGCAGGACGTGCTCACGGCCATACGCCTGGGCCAGCCGGTGCAGTCCCTGGGCCGGGCGCTGCATCCCAACGGCGAGCGCCACCTGCGCACGCGCGAGCGCCTGGCGCGTATTTATCCCCCCGCCCTGCTCGCCGAGTCGGTGCGCATCGCGGAACGCTGCACTTTCTCGCTCGATGAGCTGCGCTACGAGTACCCGACCGACGACGTGCCGCCGGGTGAGACGGCGACGGCCTGTCTGCGCCGCCTGACCGAGGCGGGCCTGGCCGAACGCTGGCCGGGGGGCCCGCCGGACCAGGTCCGCTCTCTGGTGGAGCACGAGCTGGGCGTCATCGCCGAACTCGGCTACGAGCCCTACTTTCTGACCGTGTACGACATCGTGCGCTTTGCGCGCTCGCGCGGGATCCTGTGCCAGGGCCGCGGCTCGGCGGCCAACTCGGTGGTGTGCTATTGCCTGGGGATCACGGCCGTGGACCCCAGCCGCATGGAGATGCTGTTCGAGCGCTTCGTCTCCAAGCAGCGCAACGAGCCGCCGGATATCGACGTCGACTTCGAGCACGAACGCCGCGAGGAGGTGATTCAATACATCTACGCGCGCTACGGGCGCGAGCGCGCCGCGCTGACCGCCACGGTCATCAGCTACCGGCCCAAGAGCGCCCTGCGCGACGTGGGCAAGGCCCTGGGGCTCGATGCCGAGCAGGTCGAGCGCCTGGCCGACAGCTATGCCTGGTGGGACGGGCGCGAGCAGCTCGCCGGGCGCGTGCGCGAGGCCGGGCTCGATCCCAATTCGCCCTTGGTACAGCGCCTGATCGAGCTGGTGATCGCGATCCTCGGCTTCCCGCGCCATCTGTCGCAGCACGTCGGGGGGTTCGTCATCGCGCGCGGGCCGGTCTCGCGCCTGGTGCCGATCGAGAACGCGGCCATGGCCGAGCGCTCAGTGATCGAGTGGGACAAGGACGACCTGGACACCATGGGCCTGCTCAAGGTCGATGTGCTGGGCCTGGGGATGCTGAGCGCCATCCGCCGCGCCTTCGAGCTGATTGCGCGCCATCGCGGCCGACACCTCGACTTGGCGGACATCCCGCCGGAGGACCCGGCAGTCTATGCCATGCTTTCGCGGGCCGATACCGTGGGCGTGTTCCAGATCGAGTCGCGCGCACAGATGGCCATGCTGCCGCGGCTCAAGCCGCGCACCTTCTACGACCTGGTCATCGAGGTGGCGATCGTGCGCCCCGGCCCCATCCAAGGCGAGATGGTGCACCCCTACCTGCGCCGGCGCGACGGCCTGGAACCGGTGAGCTACCCCAGCGAGGCCGTGCGCGGCGTGCTGGAGCGCACCCTGGGCGTGCCCATTTTTCAGGAACAGGTGATCAAGCTGGCCATGGTCGCCGCCGGCTTCTCGCCCGGCGAGGCCGATGCCCTGCGCCGGGCCATCGGCTCCTGGCGCCGGCGCGACAAGCTGGAGCGCTTTCGCCAAAAGCTGGTCGAGGGCATGCGCGAGCGCGGCTACAGCGAGGCCTTCGCGCAGCAGATCTACAACCAAATCCAGGGCTTCGGCGAATACGGCTTTCCCGAATCGCATGCGGCGAGTTTCGCCCTGCTGGTCTATGTCTCGGCCTGGCTCAAGCATTACGAGCCGGCCGCCTTCGCCTGCGCCCTACTCAACAGTCAGCCGATGGGCTTCTACGCGCCCTCTCAGATCGTGCAGGACGCGCGCCGCCACGGCGTCGAGGTCCGCGCCGTGGACGCCGCGCACAGCGATTGGGACTACATACTGGAAGAGTCCGAGGATTCGGGCCACGATCTGGCGCTGCGCCTGGGGCTGCGCCAGGTCAAGGGCCTGAGCCGGGCGGGCGCCGAACGGCTGGTCGAGGCTCGCGCGGCGCGGCCCTTTTCCGGTGTGGCCGACCTGAGCCGACGCGCCCGCCTGGGGCGCGCGGACATCGACGCCCTGGCCAGTGCCGGGGCGCTGGCCTCGCTGGCGGGGGATCGCCACCGGGCGCGCTGGCAGGCGCTCGGCAGCGAGGCGACACTGCCGCTGTTCGAGGAGGACGATGCCGGAGCCGACGAGGCGGCACCGGCGCTGCGCGCGCCCAGCGAGGGCGAGGACCTGGTGGCCGACTACGCCAGCCTGGGCCTGACCCTCGGCCGCCACCCGCTGGCGCTGCTGCGCGGACGGCTCGCCGGCCAACACTGCGCCTCGAGCGCGGCCCTGCGCGAGCGCGCCCACGACACGCCCATCCGCATCGCCGGCCTGGTGGTCACGCGCCAGCACCCTTCGAGTGCCAAGGGGGTGGTCTTTCTGACGCTGGAGGACGAGACCGGCAGCGCGAACATCATCGTCTGGCCGAAGCTGACCGAGCGCTACCGGCGGGAAGTGCTGGAAGGGAGGCTGTTGCTTGTCGACGGTCAGGTGCAGCGCGAGGGCGAGGTCATTCACGTGATCGCGCGGCGTCTGGAGGATCACAGCGCCCTGTTGGGTGCGCTGCCCACCCGCTCGCGGGATTTTTGCTAAAAGGTGTTCGGGCTAGCGCGGACCCTGCATCATCTGCCCGATATGCCAAACCACCGTCAACAGGATCCCCCCGCCGACGGCCCCGGCCAGAATGTCCCACGGCCCACTACCTCGGTAGGCGCCGACAACCGCGCCCAGCAGTACACCGCCGGCCCCGACCAACCATAGCTCTGTGTTCTTGAAACCCGAGCCGCCCTTGTTCGAATCGTCCGCCATTGCCAGCCCCCGCACACCGGTCCCTTGCCGGCCGGTCCGATTGGTCGCCCTATATAATAGGAGAGAGAGGCTGGCAGTGTGCCCCAGCCGGGGCCGCGAAGCAACGCCGCTCGCGCCTGACCTCGTTTCTATTGGTCGCCTGAGGGTGCGGTGGCCTCCGTGAGCCCTTTCGGTCGATACAGCGCGGCCCACAGCGCCAGCACGCCGACCACGATGCCGACCCAGAACACTCCCCAGAACATCTCCAGCTGGCTGATGTATGCGGCCATGTGCAGGGCCGCGAACCCGATCAATAGCAGTCCCAACACACTATTGATGGGCGCCACCCATCTCAGCACATCCGTACGCCTGGCCCATAACGAGAGCCCGACGATGACCGCACCGGCCACCAGCAGGGGCACGTCGATGCCGCCGTTGCGGTTGACCAGAAAGACGCCCGCATAGGTCAGCCACACGCCCAACAGCGCGTTGACGATATTAGGAATCATAGACCTCGCCCTCGTCGTGATGGGTGCACTCCAGGTAACGCCAGGTCACCGGCGGGATGGCCAGGTAGGCCAGGGCACTGAACACGATCAGGGCCTTCCAGCCCACCGCCAGTGGAGTAGTGATGACCACAACCGCCGCGATGAGCACCTGCACGCCGTAACAGGCATAGCCGCCGCCCAGCCAGCGCCGATCCCCGCGCAGGCGGCCCACGGCGTACAGCACGCCGTAGCCTCCGCCGAACAGAACCAACACCCCGAGCAGAGCGGCCGTCTTCAGCAGTTCCAGCGAGCTCATGTCGGGGCCGCCACTGCCGCACCGACCGGCTCGCGGCGCCCGATCGTCAGCAGGTTGTAGACCAAAATGACATACCCCACGGCGAACAGGATGCCGAATCCGAACCGGGCGTACATGCCCTGCATGAACCACGGGCTGGATTGTGCCTGAATGAAGGCCTGCAGGGTCGAGCCACCGATGGCGCGCTCGTAGAACGCCTGGGCCATACCCGAGACCAGCAGGGCACCGGCCATCCCGACCAGGCCGACGTTCAGCAGTGTAAACGACCATTTCCAGGCCGCGCCGTTCATGTACGACACCGAGCGGCTCTTTTGCAGGGCGAGATAAATCACGGCGATCACCCCGCAGCCGTAGGCGCCCCAGAAGGCAAAGTGCCCGTGCGACACGGTCCACTGCGTGCCGTGACTGAACAGATTGATCTGCGGCAGGGTCATCATGAAGCCCCACACGCCCGCGCCGATAAAGTTACCGAAGGCCTCGGCCATGACCCAATAGAAGGCCGGCCGGTTCGTGGCCTTCATGCGATGGACGCCCGCGTCATACACCGCGTGTACGACCATACCCAGCAGCGGCAGCGGTTCGAACGCCGAGAACAGCCCGCCGATACTGAGCCAGTATTTTGGCGTTCCGATCCAGAAATAGTGGTGCCCCAAGCCGAGGATCCCCGTGCCCAGCACCAGCGCCACCTCGATATACAGCCAGGTCTCGACGATGCGCCGCGAGGTCCCCAGCAGCTGCATCAGCGCCAGCGCCATGATGCAGCCGATGAGCACCTCCCAGGTCGCCTCCACCCACATGTGCACCAGCCACCACCACCAATAGAGGTCGACGGACATGTTGGTGATGGCCGGCAGCGAGATGAGGTAGAGCCCGAACAGCGGAATCAGGTCGACGATCAACACGGCCACAACGCCGGTGATCTTCTTGGCCCTCACCGCGGTGCCGATGACGTTGTACATGAACACCAGCACGACCGCGGTGATGCCCAGAGAGGCCCACCGTGGCGCCTCGACGTACTTTCGTCCCTGATTGATGAACCACAGCGAGAATTCCCCGCTCTTGCCGTATTGAACGAATATGAATACCAGGGCGACCACGACCACGGCGGCGCACAACACGTAGAACGCCACCTTGGCGATACCCAGCCCGACGGTCTCCTGGCCCAACTCCTCCGGCAGGAACCAATAAACGGCGCCAAAGAAGCCCATCAGAAGCCAGATGATGAGCACGTCGATGTGCAGTATCTTGGCCGTGCTGAAATCGAAGACATTGTAGAGAATCTGCGGATCGATATAGTAATAGGCCGCGAGCAGGCCGGCGACGATCATCACCCCGAACAAGGTAATGGCGGCCGTGAAGTACTTGAGCGCCAGGCGCTGGGATTCGTACATAGCGGCTCTCCCCTAGTCGTTCTTTTCGATATGCCCGAAGTGTGCCGGGAACCCGTTGGCATCCACGGACGACATCCACTTCAGATAGGCCACGACGGCCTCGGCCTCCTGCTCGCTCAATTGAAGGTTCGGCATACGCCGCCCCCAGGTGGGATAGCGCTCGGGGTGCATCAAAAACCGCTTCATGGCCTCGGCCCGGGTCTTGCTCTGGGTCATGGTCTTCCAGATCTTCCACTCCGGGTCCAGCCAGGCCTTGGTGAGATCGGGCGCGTAGTAGGCGCCGTTGCCGAAAAAGGTATGACAGTCCATGCACGCCCGACTCTGGATGACGAGCTTGCCGCGGCGGATGAGCGCATGTGCCTGCTTGGGCGTGTAACGCGTCCCGAACAGGAGCTGCTGGCCACCGATGGTCGGTACGTCCGTATGGCCGTCCAGGCCCGGGCCGTAGCCGATCTTGTGGTTGATGACGGTGTAGGGTGGGACGTGAGAGCCGCCGGCCTCGATGGCCCCGAGGCTGTTGACGGTAAGGATGGCCAATACGGCGAGCATCACGACCGTGGTGCTGATGGCGCCGGCTCGCCAAAAGTGCGGATCGCTGGCTACGCTGTCTGTCACGCGCGCACCTCCGACATATGGGGATGCGCGGGCACTTCTCATACGGTCAACCAGCGCATCCTTCGTGGTTATTATCACCGACCATCGCCCAGGAACCCGACCGGCGCGAGGTCGATGTTACAAAACCATAGTCAGGCAGGCGCCCGATTTCCAGCTCTATGCAGTATTTTTTAAATATCTTACTGTGACATTTATGATAATTTTATGCCCGGCGGCAGGCCGGGCCCCATTGCCGCAGGGCCCCGCCTCCCGTACAGACCGTCGAATCAGTAGCTGGACACCTTAATATAGAGACGGTAATCGCCGCCGCCGAGCCCACCGACACCGGAGGCATCCTGGTAGTCCAGGGCCACCACGCCGTTGCCGAACCCCTGGCTGGCGCTGATGACCCGCATCGCTTTGTCGTAGTCCAAGGCGATCGAAACGGGGCAGAACCGGTACCGATCACCGAGCAACTTCATTCCGATCGGGCGCGTCTCCGCCACGCCCAGAATCTGGCTGTCGAGCTTTTGTTTGGTCGTCAGGCAGCCCTGATAGGAACCGCCGCTGCCGCCACTGCCGCCGAAGAGCCAGTTCGACGCGTCGTTCGCGTAGTGGAGCGCGATGTCCGGCACAGACGTCAGAAACAGTCCGACCTGGCTCACCAGGTCATTGCCGCTCCGGTCCCATTCCCAGATCGACGGGGTAATCAGGACACTGTCGCCCCCCTGGCGCAGGGTGCCCTGCCAGACGAGTTCGGGCAGGCGGTCGCTGTAGGTACGCCCCGAATAGCGCCAGGGGTTGGGGCCCGGGTACTGGTCCCCGGTCTGCAGACCCCCGCGACTGCTGCGGCTGCCCGCCGGCAGCCGCCCCGACCAACCGTTGGTATCGCCCATGATGCGGGTACGCAGCTTCGTGTCCCCACGGCGCTTGCCATCGGGACCAAGCGTGGCGACGCCCGTCAGTAGATAGACCTCGTCGCCCTTGCCGTCGCGCTGCAGCGCGTCGTCGGAGGTCTCGCGCTTTACGCTAAAGCCCGTGATGACCACGCGGAAGCGTCCCTGTTTGGCGCTGGACCCGCCCGAAGTGCCCGAGGAGGCGACCGGCGCGCTCGCCGCAGAGGCCGTCGATGCCGATGGTGCCGGCCCGGCGTTGGCGAACCGATAGGTCGCGGTGAAATTGGCCCGGCCCCGCGCCTGGGCGGGACTGAACCGCGTTAGGACCTGCGCGATGAGTTGCTGGCCCTGTCGGCTGACGAGCACGGTGGTCTCGCCGGTGCGCTGCTTGAAGACCGCGCTCAACAAGACCGGCCGGTGCGAACCGGGCGATGAGCCGAAGGCCGCGACCGTGGCACTGCCCCAGTCGCAGTCGCGCGGATGACACCTGCCCCAGGCGTGCAGCCGGTAGGTCCCGCCGCTGCGCGTAATCACCAGCCGGCTCACACCGGCCGTGGCACGGTTGGGGTTGGTCCACTGTCCCACGAAGTCGGCCGCGGCCACCGACCGCGCGGGCACGCTGCGGCGCAAGCCGTTCTGGAGTTGCCAGGTCGGCACGGCGAGCTGACCGGCGCTGGCCGGCGCCGCCGACAGCAGCAGGCCAACGAACACGGCAAGCCAGGCAAACGCCCTGGCCGCCCACGCGCCGGTGTCGTCGCGCACGCCTGGAGAAAGACCGTTATCGGTGGTATTCATGGCTTTATACCTCGTCTCGGTTGATTGGCCGCATCGTCGACGGGCCGAGTCCCGAACAACTATGACTGTGCCATTCGCTTCATGCCGTATTTCTTCACGAGCCGATGCATCTTGGTCGGCGTGATGCCCAACAGAGCAGCGGCCTCCTTTTGGTTTCCGGTCTGCTCCAGCGCGGAGCTGAGGCAGATTCGCTCGCAGGCGCCCGTGACGCGCTCCCAGAGCTCGCCGGTGCTGGCGTGGCCGTCCAGGCCGCAGGCCGAGAGCAGGGGCTCGAGCCCACCGCCGACACTGTCGGGCCCTTCGGCGCGGCCCGCGGGGCCCGCATGCGCCAGGAATCCGAAGTCCTCCGGACCCAGCACGCGTGTCTCGGTCAGGGCCACGGCCCGGGCAATGGCGTGTTCGAGCTCCCGCACGTTGCCCGGCCAGGGATATTGATGCAGACGCTGGAGGGCGCTGGGAGAAATACCGACCACCGTACGCCCGAGCTTGGCGCTGAAGTGCTCGACGAAGTGCTGCGACAATACCGGCAGATCGTCCGAGCGCTCGCGCAGCGCGGGGCAGTACAACTCGATCACCTTCAGGCGGTAGTAGAGGTCCTCGCGGAAGCGCCCGGCGTTCACTTCGTCGGCCAGGTTGCGATTGGTCGCCGCGACGAGGCGCACATCGACCATGATCGGGGCCGTGCCGCCGACGCGCTGAATCTCGCCCTGCTGCAGGGCGCGCAGTAGCTTCGCCTGGGACTCCAGGGGCAATTCGCCAATCTCGTCCAGGAACAGCGTGCCGCCGTGGGCGAGCTCGAACTTACCCTTGCGCTGGCCGGTGGCCCCCGTGAAGGCACCCTTCTCGTGGCCGAACAGCTCGCTTTCGATCAGCGTCGTCGGCAGGGCCGCGCAGTTGACCTTGACGAAAGGTCCGGCGCCGCGCTCGCCGTGCTTGTGCAGGAAGTTGGCCAACAGCTCCTTGCCGGTGCCGCTCTCTCCGGTGATCAGGACGTTGATCGGCAGGGGCGCGGTCTGCTCGGCCTGCTCCAACAGCCGCACCACGGGCGCGCTGCGACCGATGAACTCGGGATCGCCTCCCATGCTGCTCAGGCGCCGGCGCAGATCGGCATTTTCCTCGGCCAGTTGCTCCTTGAGGCGCTCGACGGTATGCAGTTGGGCGTTGAGCTCGCGATTGAGATCCTTGATGGTCTCGGTCGAGGCGCGGTCCTTGGCGTCGAGCGTATCGAGATCCCGGCGCATCTGGTTGAAGGCCTCGCCCAGCGAGGCGATCTCGTCGCTGCCGCGCACGGCCACCGGCTCGCCCCACTCGCCTCGGCCCACGGCCACGATGTTCGAGCGCAGCGCGATCAGGCGCTTGACCATGCCGCGCCCGAACAGCAGCAGTCCCAGCCCCGTCAGGGTGAGCGTGGGCAAGGTCGTGCCCAGGACCCACGCCACCTCGGAATGCAGGCGGTGGGCCAGTTGCTCGGTACTGAAATGGACCACGAGGGCGCCCAGCGTTCGCCCCTGGCTCTGGAGCAGACTCACGACCTTGAACGTGGGTTTGCCCGAGGCGATCACCTGCGACAGGTGTGCGGGGTTCTTGGTCTTCAGCAGCGCGGGTAAGGGATAGTGCTTGCCGTACTCCGAGCTGATCGAATGGGCGGCGACCCGTCCCGTGGTATCGAGCACGTAGGCCTCGCGGATATGCAGGTCCCTGCGGCTTTGCAGTTCGTGGACCAGGGCGTCGAGCAACACGGCGTCCTTGTCGGCCAGCGCCTGCGAAAAGGCCAGGCTGGCGGCCTGCACCATGGCCTGGGACTCCTCCAGATTGGCCCGGTAGACCCGATCGCGACCGAACAGGTCGATGGTCGTGGCGATAATCAGACCCGAGACGAGTACGGCCGCCAATACGCTCAGCCCCAGCTTGAACTGGACACCAAAGCGTACGCGCCGACCGCGTCCCGTACTCCCTTCCTTGCGGACCGATGTCGTCTCCGGCACCGTCGGCACCCCCCCTTCCCCGTTACTGGCCCAGTACGTCGACATGGCTCAGTGCCCATGCTTGATTGTGGTTTCGATAATGAAACCAGCCGTCTTACACTCGGCTTACAAAATCGAACCTGAGGGGGAGAACAATTGCGGAGGTGAAATCGCCAACCCGGCTCAAGAGCCGTCCGTTACCGTCTGGACAGTGCGGTAGAGTTGCTCGATCTCGGGGCCCGGCGCGGTGCCGAGCCATTGTTTAACGTTTTCTTTGCATCTGTGATAAATGGCGAGCGCCTCGGCCGGGAGCCCTCGCATGGAGTAGATACGCATGAGCTCCAGATAAGCCGCCTCGGCCACGGCGTTGACCTGCAATCGAGCCTCGAACGCGTCGATAGACAGCTCCCACGCCGAGCGCCCCTGCCAGTATCGGCCGGCGGCATCCAGCCCATGCTCGACCTCCCGGCGCAGCCCGGCGTAGAGCGCCTGGAGCCCGGGGGCCGTCGGCTCGTGCCCACCGAACGCCGCCGCCCGGTGGATGACCTGTCGTTGGAGGGCCTGAATAGTGACCGGCGCCCCCCCGGCATAAACCAGGTGAACGAGCTGACGGCTGGCCGCCTGCAGCGCACCGGCATCGGTCCAGGTCAGGCCCGGGTGCAGGCTCAGACGCCCGTCCTCCAAGATCAACAAACGTTCATCGCCCAGCGCCCGCCGCAGCCGGTGCAGGGTCGTATCGAAGCTGCGCCGCGCCGCGTCCCCTTCGGCATCGGGCCACAACACATCGGCCAGGCGCTCCTGGCTGACACCCTGGCCCCCCGACCAAACGAGGGCCTCGAGCAGCTGGCCGGCTCGCCCGTGCAGGCCGACCCGTTCGTAACCGTCGGTGCCCAGGGCGCGCACGCGCAGGCCGGCGAGCACCTCTATCCTCAGCCGAAACGGCCAACCGTCGTCGGCCCATTGGGGGTCCAGCGCCGGCAGGCCCAGGCCCCCGATCAGGCGTCGAACATAGTCCGCTTCGATATCGTGGACCAATGCCAGATGGCACAGGCGTGAGAAGGTGTCCCGCTCCAGCCAGAGGTTGGCGAAGAAGTTGCCCGCCCGTCCGGCACCGAGCGCCTCACGCAGCGGTGCCACCGCCGCCTCGGCCCCGTCACGCTGGAGACATTCCGCCGCCTCGAACCAACGCAGATGATTGAACTCGAAGCGGTTGCCCATCGGCTCGGCGATTTCCTCGGCCAGGCGACGATAGGCTTCGGCCTGCTCCCATTCGCCTCTGCGGCTGCACGTCCGCGCCGCGGTCAACAGACACATCGACTCGGCATGGGGCATACCGCCGCGGTGCGCGAGCTCCAGACTCATCTCCGACTGGGACTTGGCCAGGTCGATGTTCCCCCGGTGCAGGTTGAGAATCGCATAGGAGTCATGAAACATGCAGCGCTTGACCACGGCCTTGCTGTCGAACGAGCGACCCAAGTGCTCCAGATACTCCTCGGCCAGGCGGAAATTGCCGCCTACGGTCGACGCCCACGCCCCCACGGCGGCCAGCAGGAAGTCCATCGCATGGACGCCGGAGCGCTCCGCCAACGCGCTGCCCTCGCGGACCAACTCCAAACTGGAAGAGACATCGCCGGTGTTCCACAATTTGATAACGGCGTGGTGAACGAGGAAGACGATCTCGGCCATGGGATTGGTCGAACGCTCGCCCGACTGGCCCTTGATCTCGTCGACGAACACCGCCGCCCGGCCCAGATCGCCCCGGGAGAAGGCGTAGAACATGGCCAATTGACTGCCCATGAGCGCCCGAATCACCGGATCGGTGGTGTCCATGAAGACATCCTCGGCACGCCGTGCCCACTCCTCGACCTTGCCACGCTGCGGCCGGCGATAGGACAATGCACCGAACATCGCGAAGGTGGCTCGCTGCACGATCGCCGCAGGCGCCCAGGCAAGCGCCGGCTCCAGCTCGTCCAAGGCCTCTATCCAGGCATCGAGCGGATGCAGATTACCCCATTCGAAGACATAGCCCTCGACGACCATGCACCAGGCCAGCAGCGCGCCGTCGATATCCCCGGCCTCGCGAAACAGCCGATAGGCTCGCTCCAGATCGCCGCGGCCCTCGACGATACTCCGCGCCCCGACGCTGGCCCCGCGCCAGAGCAACAACCACGGGTTGGCGTCGATGCGCTCGGCGGGCAGGGCCGACAGCCAGTTCTGCAGCGTTCGCAGCTCGCCCGCTTGATATCGCCGGGGCGCCTCGGCCAGCACCCGGGCCTCGGCCCGTTTCCAGTCCTGCGCGGCCTGGTACTGCACGATGGCCGATTCCGTGTAGCCGGCCTCTGCCAGAACATCCCCCGCGCGCACGCGCAGCTCGCGCACGGCCTCCGCACTGAGATGCCGCTCCACCTCGTGGTGAAGAAACTCGCGAAACAGCGGATGGAAGCGAAAGCTGATGCCGCCCTGTTCGCTCTCGTGGCGCGTGAGGAAGAAGTTGCGCCGGTAGAGGGTATCGATGAGCTGCGGCACGTCGGCATCGCCCGTCAGCGCCTCGGCCATGGCCGGGGTGAAACGCGGCAGCAGCGACAGCGTCAACAGGACCTCGAGCTCGCGCCCCGGCCGCCGCTCGAACAGTTCCGTGGCGAAGTATTCGTTGACCGTCTCCGGCGTCGGTCCGACAGCCGACTCCGCGAGTGCCCCGCCCGTGGCCGCCTGCTGGACCATGAGCACGAATCCGGCCACCCATCCCTGGGCTCGCCGGTTGAGATCCCCGGCCGGCACGGCGGTGCGCAAACGCCGTGGTACGCGCAGCGATGCAATCTGGCGCGCTTCGTCGTCGTCCAGACGAAGGTCCTCCCAATCCAGACAGCGCAGACGCCCCTCCATGAGCACTCGGGCCAGGCTCTTGGGCGGCGCCTCTCGACTGGCGACGATGAGGTGGCGGGTGGGCGGCAATTGGCGCACGGCAGCGCCGATGACCGCGTCCAGCTCGCCCCCCCCATCGACGTCCTGAAAATCGTCCAGGACCAGAACCGCGCCTTCGGGCATCTGATCGAAGTAAGCCCGGAAGAACTCGTCGGCAAAGCGGACCGGATCCTGGCCGAGGCGTGGGTCAAGGATCGGCAACTGTGGCACGTCGACCATCGTCGCGAGCAGGGCACACAAGTGTCGAAAGAAACTGGGAATGTCGCCGTCGTTGGAGTCCAACTGGTACCACAACGCCTGTCGGCGTTCGGCGTCGAGGAAACTGGCGGTCAGAGTGGTCTTGCCGGCACCGGCCGGGCCTTGCACCCACAGCGCCGCGCCCGCCGCAAAGACCTCTTTGATCTGGCGATAGAGACGCTTTCGCCGATAGACGCCTTTGGGCAGAAGGGGCGGGCTGAGCTTTGGCGGCAGCTGCGCGTCGGCGCCGTCCTTCGAATGCGACATCGATACTACCCGATCGGTTATATGCCGCGAGGTTCCATTCCCTGCGGCCATGTTGTTATTTATAACGCTTCATGTTCCACAGGCATTGACACCGGTCAATCGTTTTCTTTCGTGACGATAGCTTCAGATATGTTATTTATATGTGAGCGTCGTTCAGCACCGCCCGAGCGTGCCCATGGAGGTAGACACCGGCACGCGAGCGGCTCATTTCAGCCGTTCGCGATACCCACGCCTCCGCTGCAGTGCTCTTGGTATACCACCGGCCGGTGCGACGCGGGTGGTCAATAACGCCAGCTCCCCGGCTGCGTATTGACCCAGATGCGGGTGCGATACGCGTGGGCATCCAGATCCTTGAGAAAGGCCAACCAAAAGTCCCAATGGTCCTTGGACATGGCGGCCCCGGCCTGCGCGCTGCCGCCCCGCGCGCCCTGCATCCCCTGCTGCAACTGGGCGCTCAAGCGCTGCACCTCGTCCATCCGCCCCGCTGCAGCGGCGGCCTGGATCTTGGCCGACAAGGCCTGCATGTCGGCGGCACCGCCTTGGGCCGAGGCCGAGCCGGCCTGCACCTGCCCTTTGAGCTTGGCGCGGTCGCGCTCGAGCAGCCAGCGGTCGTAACTCTCGGGCCCCTGGGGCGTCTTGACCGTCGGATACCACGAGGTCTCCAGATGCTTGTACTTGGCGTAGACCGCAAACAGCTCCTGTTTCGTGTGGCCGTGGAGCCCGGCCGTCGCCTCGCTGCGCAGGCCGTCGAACAAGGTGCTCATGGCGGCCGCCTTGCGATCGTCCGGACTGATTTGCGCCATCATTTTTTGGTTGGCCGCGTCGACCCGGGCCTGCATCTGTTGTATCTGCTGCATCATGGCCTGGGCCTTCGCATCGCCGCCCCCTGCCGCTTGAGCGGGCGCGTCTGAAGGCTCGTCGGTCTGGCGCTGAGCGGGTTCGCGCCGCAAGGCCCCACAGACCACCCCGATATCCTTGGTGGCGGTCATGTCCTTGAGCAAGCGAACGACGGTGCTCTGGTCCATCACCACGTGACCCAGACGCCTGGTATCAAGGTTCGCATCGGTCTGCCCGACCGTCCGGCCTGGGTTGCCACCGGAGGCGACCGTCCCGGCCCCCTTCACGGTCATCGGACCTACCTTGGCGGCGTACCACGCCGCCACCTGTTTCAGGGGATCGTGGCTCAGATACACGCGGACGGTGACATCGCCGGCATCCTTGTCCACCACGGCACCGGGGTAGATCCCAGCCACCAGCCCCTTCGCGCCGGCGGCGCCGGCAAGGCCGGCCCACAGCAACAGCCCGCCGAACAGCAACGCGCGTTGACCTCTGCTCATCGTCTCACTCCCAACACGAATATCGACATGTTCGGCCCCCTCATCTGCCGGGCATCTTGCGTTCCTTCAAGCCCTTGGGCAGGCGAAAGGCCGAGGCAGGCACATCCCCGTGGCGCACGGAGACGATCGTCGTCTTACTGAAATTGTCTCCCTCCTCGACCGGCAGGCCGCGGAAGCCCAGCTGCTGCTCGGCCCGTTTGGACAAGATACCCGAGCTGCTGCAGCCGTCGCAGTCATCACCGCTGCCAGCCGCCTGGATGAACCGGTCCATCGATTTGAAGACCTCGCGATCGGCCGGGGTGATACCAAGCTCCTTGAACGTCGCCACGCACATGGTGTCGTCCTGTTCGCCCGAGGAGGAATATTTGGCGACCGGCGTGCACTCCCACTGCCCCACCTTGCGCTTGGGGCCCGTGCGCTTGTAGGTCGGCCCCTTTTTCTCCTTTTCCATTTCCGCCAGGACCTGCTTGCGCATCTTGGGCGACATCTGTTTTAGCTGTTCCTTCATCATCTGATCGGCCATGGCCTTCGATTTGGCCACCATCTGCTTCATCTCGGCGGCCGTCATCTTTATGTAGTAGTTGTGGCGCTTGTCGTAGTTCCACGAGGTCAGCTTGTCCCCGTCGAAAATCATTCCAGTCCCATCGTCCGTGCTCACCGCCATCCGGTTGCCGTCGATGTACAAGGTCGACTTCGTCGTCTTGTGCGTATCCGAGTGTCTCTCGACCTGTTTGATGATGAGCCCCGCCTGCGCCGCCGAGGCGACGCCGAGCAGCAGCGCCGCGGACAGTGAGGCCAATACCGCTGATCGTTTCATGACAATTCTCCTCGACAACATCGATAACGCCTGCACAGCGAGCGTCATTTTCCGCTCTGTTGCTGTGAATTCTTGCCCAGCTTCTCGAGCATCTTGCCCAGGTCCTGCATGGCCTGCCCCCCGTCCTGGCTGCCGCCCTGACCGCTTTGCAGTTGCTCGCGCGCCTGATCCAGGACGCTTTGCATATGACGCGCCGCCATTTCGGCGCCCACGCTCATGACTGCGAACACCAGGGCGATGACCCCGAAGACCGCGGCCGCCACACCCTGGCGAATGTGGTGGACGCGTGTACTGGCCGTGACCAGGATGAAGGCCCACCAGGCCAGACCCAGCACGGAACCCAGGTAGGGGACGACCGACAAGATCTGAGTCAGGGGCGAGATGGCACTGCCGTAGGCCGTGCACCGGTACGCGGTCTCGAAGCTCTGTTCGGACCCCATGATCTTCCAGATCACGAACAGGATCGCGGCGCCGACGAAACCGAAGATGGCAATCAGGATGGGCGCCAGGACAATCGCGGCCAGCGCCATGGCCCCGGAGACGCCCGGCAGCAGCCCGAACAACCCCAGCAGGGCGTGGACCACGCCGGCCGCCACGCCCATGAGCACCATGAATATCAGCGGCTGGACGAAGCCGCCGGTGCGCGGCATGGCCGCGAAGTACTCCGCCGGGCGCGTCACGACCGCGACGAATGTCTGTACGATGCCGGAGGCGGAGGGCAAGTTGTCCCCGCTCCCGGCTGCCGATTGTGAACCGATGTTGGTGTCTTCGCTCATGACGGTACTCCTGTGAGGTTGGCTCGTGATTCCTTACCTGTTAGCGCAGCAGCCCGCCCTCCTGTGGGCTGTGCAGATATTTCTCGCCCTCGGGCTTGACCGGCACCGTGGGGGAGATGCTCTGTCCCCCCTGCGGCGGGCTGGCCGTCTGCGGCAATTGCCACTGCGGCGGGGGCGGCGGGCTGCCCGCCGAGCCCGGCGTCACGCTCACCGCCGGTGCTGCCGGCTGTGGGGCGCCGTAACCGGAAGACGGCCCGCCCCATCCGCCGTCGCCCGACGGTGGCCCGGCCGCGCCCCCCGAACCGTCGCTCCCGGGGTAGCCACCTTCGTCGCCGCCCTGATCCCCGCCCGGGGGCGGGCCGTAGCCTCCACCGCCATCGCCCGGATAAGGCGGCGTTGCCCCGCCCCCGTTCGGGTAACCGGGTCCCGGCGACATATTGCCCGGCAGATAGACCGTGATGCTGACCGAGGAGCCGAGCATGGCCATGCCGCCGGCCGATGGCACCTGCTTGACTACCATCCCCTCTTCGCCCGCGTATTTTTTATTTTTACCGTGCAGCTTGTTCACCCGCGGGTTGAGACCGGCCTGCTGGAGGGTCGCCATGGCACTTTGAAAGTCCATGCCGACCACGCCCGGCACGCGCAGCATGTCGTTGGTCGCGGGATTGACCCGCGGCCCCATATCCGAACGGTCCAGCGGACCGGCGGCCAGCGGTGTGCTGGCCAGCAAGCAGGCCAGCAGGAAGACGATCCGGTATCGAAGCTCAAGGTTGGCCATGGTCATGACTCCCGAGAATAAGATGTACCTCGCGCACCCGCGCCGCCCCGGCGCCCGGGTCCGCGCGCAGCGCGATCGATTCGATGCGCACAGGCGCCGGGTCGAGCTCCGAGAGGTCCGTCTGGTAGCGAACCCAACGCCCACTCGGTACGAGCTCGCCCGTTCCCGAGCCCTTGTCCTTGAGCGGCGAGTCCGCCGAGCCGGGCTCGCCGGGATAGAAATTCACCTCGTAAGCGCCCTCGTGGCAGTGGCGCCGATCGCGCGCATCGCGATAACAGATGTCGACCGAAAACCCGGGACCGCTGTGCCGCAGGGCATCGCCTGCTCCCGCTTGCGCGTCGAGGCGCAAATCCGCCCACAGCACCAGCGACCGCGCGCCCGTTACGTCGGCATCGAGCTGCTGGCGCACGCCGGCGCCGGCGGGAAGCACCAGCCCCGCAGTGTCGACGTCCGGGCCGCGCGCCGAGCCCGACGGGCTGTCCACCGGTACCCAGTTCTTGAGCCCACCGGCAAAACGCGCGTTGCTGATGAGATCGCCCGGCTCCGTCCAGGTCGGACGCGGCTGACGCGGGCTGGCCGGGGCGGCCGGCTGAAACACATAGGCCACGGGCGCCCGGTCGCCGTACAGCACCAACTGGCGCGGCCCCTGCAGATAGGTGATCCCCTGGCCGACCTGATGCTGCGGCCCGAGCGGCGGCGAGCCGACCAGAAGCCGAGGCGCGTAGGCGCGGTGGTGCCCCGGGTTGCGCGGATAATGGACCAGCACGTACAGAAGGCTGCCCGTGCTGCGCGCTGAGATCCCGACCCGCCACCGATAGATCACGCGCCGGGAACGGGGCGTGACGACCACCGGCCCTGTCGGCAGTTGAACGGCCCGGGCCTTCAACAACATGGGCCAACGGTCGTAGAGAAAGACCCGAATGCGCTTGAGGCCGTGGGGGACGCTCAGCTGGACCGTGTATTCCAGGCCGGGCAGCACCTCCACGGCGTACAGGCCCACGTATCCGGAATCCACGTGCAGGCCGCGGCTCAAGGGCGAGCTCGCCGGATACCAGGAGCCGCCCATGGTCGGCGTATTCAGCCGCAGTTCGGTCACCTGCCAACCACCGGGCGGCGCGGCCTGCCCCATCAGGGGCAGGCACCACAGCACCAGCAAGAGCGACAGCCGACGCGTTGACATGACGATGCCTGGCCTCAGTTACCGAAGCGCTTGGCGACCTGGTAGACCGCCTCTTCGATGCACTCGCGCAGCGCCCGGTCGACGCCCTCCTTGCGAGACGAGTGGACGCTGGCGTCCGCCCCCTGCAAGTCCGTCTTGGTAAAGCTCTGCAGGAACGAACCGATCCCCGAGACCCCGACGCCGCCCTGCTTCACGGCACGGCGCACATCCACCGCATCCAACACGGCCCCGTTGTGGGCGTCCACCACGCGGATGTCGATGGCGATCACCGCCTTCTGGTTACTGCTCTCCACCCCCAAGCCGCGGACAGTGGCGCCGACCCCGTTGCTCGAGGCATTGGCATTGGCCTCGCTGACGGTCCCGTGGAAGATATAGTCGGCCCCGGTCAGGGCCGTCTGACCGGCATTGCCCGTGGTCATGCCCTGGGAGTTCATCTGCTTCTCGCGCAGCACCCCTTCGCTCAGGCGCTGGCGCTCCAGGACCGCAAAGCGGTGCGACTTGATGAGCGCCGTGGTGAACATGTCGGTCGCCGCCTGGGCGCCGACCTCGGGCACGCTGCTGGTGAACTGGTAAATGGTCACCTTCTTGGCCGGACCGCGCGGGGCGGGTAGGCTGGCCAGCCGGTGCGTGGTCACCGAATTGTCGGCATGCGGCTGGCTCGGAGTCATGCAACCGGCGAGGGCCAATGCCGCGGCCGCGGCCGCCACGATCCACAGCCGTCCCGCGCCGAACCTGGAAATACGCACGTCTTTGAAAAACATTGCCTTCACCTCTGTCTGCGTTGATAAACCTGTTGCACTGGAACACGCCTTAGTCGAGCGCCAGTTCAACGAACTGATGATCGGTCACCACCGATGCGGTCATCACCACCACTTCCAAGCGCCGCGTCCGGTGCGGCGGGCGCCCCAGGGGCGCCAAGGACACCTCCAGAATCGTCGTCTGATTCAAGCTCACTTCCCGGCGATAACTGCCGAGCAGACGCATGCCCGAGGGCATGCGCTGCGGACGCCGGACCGCACGACCTGCCGTCTCTGCCGAGCCGGTAGACCGGAACGGGGTCGTACCGGCCGCGGACCAGCGGCTCGACCCGGCCAGCGGCGGGCGGGCGCGGCTCGCGCGGGCGGGGCCCGTCCAGCGCTCGGACGGCGCGCGCGCGGTTGGATTCGCCGGGGCCTTCACCGCCGACCGCTCCAGCGACCAGCGCGCGAAGATCCGCACGGGCGTGCGTCCGGGGCTGCCGACGTTGCGCAGACTGAGCTTGAGAAACAGTTCCTGCGACGCTCCCAGCCCCCGGTGAGCGGAGAGGATCACCGCCCGCCCGATCGTCCACTGCGGACCATGCGTCAGTCCCCACGCGCTCGGGCCGGTTGCCCCGATCGTCACGCTGGCGAGCAGCGCCCATACGCACCTCCTCCAGCGTTGCCTCATGCCTGTGTCCCTCGCGCATGCTTGTAACCGACGGTCTGCGATGTTTTCACTGCAACTCCAGCCAACCCCACCGCCGGACCGCTGCAACCCGGTCCTCGGCGGTTACCTGATCAGTGGCAACCTCCGTGCCAAGGCGTCATCGGGGCCGGATTGGAATAAAAATCAGCAGGATAGGCAGAGGCCGGCGGAACGCCGGTCAATGCGGATATGAAATAATTGCGAAAATGAAATTCGCCGCTGCACTTGGCGTACGCGGCTTTACCGTCGGCGAACCGACTGATGACGGGGTTTGAAGCCTGAGGACAATCCAGGCGCGCCCGGGCAGGCCAGCCCGGCGAAAGACTCAGGACGGCCCGAGTCCTGCGCGGTCCTCACGGCGGCGCAGCCAAAGGGCTATGGGAATGGTCAGGACTATCAGGACGGCCACCATTACTAATAAGTTCATAAGTAAGCCGACATTAGTGTATAATGTCTGCCATGAAAAAACGAGATGGACGTGCCTTGGATCATAAGGCGCTTGAAGCGATACGCATTCAAGCGGTACAACGTGTTGAAGCCGGCGAGAGCCCGGAGGACGTGGT
>Ga0209918_1000588_pt1 | contig 23369 bp, 28 predicted proteins | sample SalPonD_shore_MG_FD_185712 | JGI IMG/M metagenome (GOLD analysis project Ga0209918, IMG submission 185712) | Salt pond soil microbial communities from South San Francisco under conditions of wetland restoration - Salt Pond MetaG... | ecosystem: Environmental > Aquatic > Marine > Intertidal zone...
GCTATGTTGGTCATGTTCGTGAACCTCCCAGTGGTTTCACGGTTGAGCCCCGGCCCCCCGCCGGGGCTCTTCCCGTGTGTCTCCCGCGCGTGCGGGCTAGAGGGCTTTAGACCTGGCCTTGCGGGGAGTGCGCGGCCGGTTCGTGGGTTGCGTGGTGCATCGCTCGATGGCGGTGCGGATGCCTTCTGGGGTGAGGTAGTAGGGTCCGGCGTCGGTGAAGCGGACGTGGGGGAGGATGCCGGACTTGCAGAGCGCTCGGAGGGTCTTGATCTTGAGCGCGCCGTGGTACTGGTCGGCGGCCTGTTGGAGGGTGTAGAGCTCGGGGAGGGCGTTTTCGCCTCGCTCGTCGAGTGCCTGATGCACGGCTTCGCGGACCTGCGCGGCGAGGAGCTCCTCGAACGTCATTTGGGCTGCCCTGCCGGTGCGCTGTACCAATCCAGGGACAAGTACAGGCAAAGCTTGATCACGGTTTGGTCTAGCGTGTCGCCGTCTCCGCGGAGGAATTTGTTCACGGTGACGTGGCTGATTCCCGTGTCTCGCATGATCTGCCGCGCGGAGATGCCGCGGAGGGCCATGGCCTCCTTCACTTCCCTGCGCAGCTGAGCCTTACTCTTCATGTCCGGGAGCATGGCCCTAGATTACCCCTGGCCTAGTCCTGTGTCAATATGGGGGCATGCGCTTGTCGGCGAGTATCGCCCTGGTCGTCTTTTTGGCCCAATCCTGTAGCGAACTATTACAGTCTGATACAGTATGGGAAATGCTCAGTGTGCCGCTGGTATCAACGAGCCCGCGGCCCCGATCGGTACGCCACATGGATAGGGCCCGGGAGCTGGGCCTGCTCATCAAAGGATGGCGTACGGAGCAGGGGCTCGGACGCAACGAGGCCATCGACGAGCTCGCGAAACTGGGGGTGGATATCAGCTATGGGTATCTGAACAAGCTCGAATCCGTAGCCCTACGAACGACCCCAGGCCGCTTCCCGATGGCTCCCGAGAGCGCCCCCTGAGCGAGCGCGGAGGCAGAACCGAGCCCCCTGCTGCCCTCCGCCTCCAGAGGCATAGCGGGTCGCTAGCGGGTCGTCAGCCCTTCCCGTTCCGCCGGCCGCTCACATACCCCACGACGGCCCCGACGATGGCCAGGAAAGCTCCGAGGCCGGCTTCCTGCAGGATGCCGGCGTTCGACCCGCTCTTCTCCCCCAGGCTTCGGATCTGCTCTTCGATCCTCGCCAGCTGACTCGGCACGCTTCGCAGGTCGTCGAGGCTGGTCTGCATGCTATCCATGCGGTTCTCGAGGATCGCCACACGTGTGTTGATCGACAGCTCGCTCGAAGATGCGGCCGGGGCGCCGGCCGCCAGGACGAGGCTCAGCATGACGGCGCAGGCAACGATGATGATGCGACGCAACAGAACGCCCCCTCAGAAGCTCGTGGCGAATGCGAACTGAAGATCGGGCCCGATCGTGAACGGCTGCCCGGTCTGGAGCTCGACCCTAGCGAGGATCTTCACCTTCACAGCCCATGCCGTGTTGGGAAGTACAGCTGCTCCGGCAACGCCGGTCATCAACTGAGCGCTTCCCGATCGGAAGTCCGTATCGGCTCTCAGCGTACCGATGGGGCCCCAGCGAACGCCAATCAGATCGAATGACGGTCGCTCGACGGTCACGGTAAACCCGAGGTAGGGCCTGGCGGGTTGGAAGTCGATGCCGCCATTCGCGCGGAAGCCCTGCGCCGCCGCGGTGGAGACCACCGCGGCGAGCGCGAGGAGAAGAATGGCTCGCTTCATGGAAGATCGAGGTTGAGCTCAGCGTCGGTCATGTCGAGTTCTCGCCGCCGCTGGCTTACGGTGTCGCCGGCGGCGCCTCCGCGTTTCCCGAATCATCGCCGCTCGCGTCAGCAGGAGGTCTATCGGGCGCAGTAACATCCTTCGGGAGGTACTTCAGGGCGATCGAGTAGATGAAGTCCATGATCGGTTTCAGCGGCCCCTTGATGGTGACGGCGAGGGTGCCGGACGCGAAGATCCCGCTCGCGACAGCGAAGGCGATGCCCGCTAGGATGGTCCATCCTGCGTGAAGCCAGAGCACCAGGCCTTCGGTCGAGACGAAGGCGATGCCGATCGCGAAGACGGTGACGGCGGCTCCGTTAAGCTGTTTGAGCCAGTGGTGGCGAACCCACCCGGTGATGCCGGCGCTCCATGCGCCCATGGCGGCAACGCCGCCGAGCAGCTCACCGGCCTTGCTCGTCACGAACCCGATCGGGTCCGTGGCGACGCCCTGCGCGAGGGCGACGCCTGCCAGGCCGGCGGTGAGGATGGCCACCGTCAGCATGGTGAGGATCCTGGGGATGCGTCTGAGTAGTCTCATGCCTTCTCCTTTCGGACGTCGAGCTTGAGGCTCGAGCCGTGAACGGTGACGCTCGTCACATGGACGGCGTCGTCAATATGCGGGTCGGGCGCGTGGATCACGAGCGGACGAAAGGAGCCCAGGCGGAGGGGCCCCTCGATGAGCTCGCGAGTCATGCCGATGTAGAGCTCGAGCGGGAAGCCTGGGCCGGGGCATAGCGCGTGATCCGGGTTGATCTCGGAGTGCCGCAGCAGCGTGTCGGGGTCGGGAGCGATGCCGTGCCGGTGGCAGATGCTGGCGGCGAGGCGAACGCTGGCGAGGAGCTGCTCGAGGGTCGGCGCCCAGTATGGGGTGCCGCCCTTCTGGCGGCCTTCGTGCTCGATGCCGATGGTGCTGAGGTTCACGCCCCAGTCGCCGGCGTGCCAGGCGGTGTCGGCCTCGTCGACGTACTGGTGGATCTCGCCGTGTCGGCCGACGCCGTAGTGGGCGCTGACCTTGGCTTTTGGGTTGGCGAACCAGGCGTCGGTGCCGGTGAGGGTGCCGTCCATGACGTGGAGGACGATGCCGGTGATGGGGCTGCTGTCGCGGCCGCGAGTGTAGTTGGTTGGGGATGCTGGGTGTTGCTCGGGGTGCAAGAGTTAGCCCCTCCGGTCGCCCACGTGGTGGGGCGCCCCGGAGGGGCTGCTGAGGCTAGTCTAGCAGGATGGGTGATCGTCTGGTAGTCATTGCACGAAGAACCGCTCGTAGGCGCGCCTGCGGGCGCCTCCGCTGAGCGTGGCGTACAGCTGCGTGGTCTCCGGCTTGGTGTGCCCCAAGATGCTCTGCACGGCGACCAGCGGCGCGCCCTGGTTCAGCAGGACGGTGGCGAGGGTGTGCCTGAGAACGTGCGGGGTGACGCGGTCCTCGAGCCCGCAGCGCCTGGCGATCCTACGCACCACGTACTCGATCTGCGCGATGCTCATCCGCTGATGCGCGCGCTCACCGCCCGGCTGCGGCTGCCGGCGCTCGGTGACGATCAGCGCCGTGCAGTTGTCGGTGCGCGCGTCGAGGTAGCGATGGAGCCAGATGGAGGCTCGAGCCCCGAAGTACACCTCGCGCTCCTTCGCTCCTTTCCCCATCACGACGATGCTGCGTTGCTGCCAGTCGATGTCGTCGCGGTTGATCCGGTGAATCTCGCCGACCCTGCAGCCGGTGGCGAACAGAAGTTCGATGAGGGCGTGCTCGAGGGGGCGGTCGCAGGCGTCGCGGAGCCGCTCGACGTCCTCGACGCTGAGGTGCTTCGGGACGCGCTTGCCTTGCTTCGGCTCCTTGAGCTTCAGGGCGGGGTTCTTGGTGAGGAGTTCTTCCTCGTGCGCCCACCGGAAGAACGATCGCAGCGAGCGCACCTTGTGACCGAGCGATGCCGGCTTGAGGTGCGCGTGCGCCGCGAGGTGCTGCCGGAGGTCGTCGAGGGTGATCTGGTCGAGCGTTCGGTCGGCGATCTCGCGTCTGAGGATGCGGAGCTGCAGCTCGTACGCCTTGAGGGTGTGCGGGCTGTACCCTTCGAGCTTCTTGTGGGCGAGGTAGAGGCGCGTGGCGCTACTGAGGCGGGGCGCGGTAGGCTTCGACATGCAGGACCTCCTTGGTAGGTCTTGCCTGCCCCCGGGGCGTTGGCGCGCCGCCGGGGGCTTGCTGTCACCATCCTACCAGAGGTCTTGTCGAGCATCCGCTCTCGTTAGCGGAGCATGTAGGCGGCGATCGCTGCCGCCGCGAGCGTGAGCGCGGTAGCGGCTACTTGCGCGCGCCCTGCGGCCTTACCCGCCGTCCAGCGGCGGAACGCCCACGCTCCGAGCATGGAGACGCCTACGACGACGATGAGCCATGAGGTGAGGCCGCCGACGCGGCCTAGCTCCTCGGCTCCCACCAGGACGAGAGCGGCGCCGGCGAAGGGTTCAATGCGCTGCAGCATGGCTGATGGTACCGCTCGTCATAGGCCGTCCAGGAAGGGGCGCATGATCTTAGCGAGCCGCGCATGCCCAGCGTCGTTCGGGTGAACGTTACTCGACGACGACATGTAAGCGCTTCGGAACCCGGCATCCTGCACGTACATACCACCGCGCTTGTAGAGATCGAGGACAGGCACGTTGTATTTGGCTGCGACAGTGAGAATCGCGGTGCTCACGTCTTGGAGGCTCACGCCGCTGGTGCCGTGCTGAAGGTTGTACCAGGCGTCCCCTCGTTGTATGGGAGTGAATGCCGCGATTTTTCGCGTCGGGAACGTGGTCACGAGATACGCGAGAACCTCATCGACGGCGCCGTAGAAGCTCGTCGCGCCGCTTGTATCGCCGAACGCCCCTAGCGTCATGCTGACGCCGACCTCGTCCCAGTCGTTCGTGCCTGCGAACACCGTGAAAAGGTCGTGGTCGGCGAAGCCCGTCATGCGCTGGTAGATGGCATTCGAGCCGCCCGAGCCCGGGGTGCGCCAACCGGTGCCCCCGACGCCGTAATTCGTGACGGCCATGCCCACCTCGGCGGCTATCAGGTCGTGATAGAGCTTATCTACAGTGCTCGTGCCGCCGCCGGGCGAGGTGATGCTATCGCCAATCGCGCCCCAAGTCTTACCCGACCACTGGCTGATATCGCCTCCGGCCAGCTCGCTCATACCGCCCACAGCCTCGCCGTAGTGCTCGTCGGAGAGACATAGTTGAGTTGCCCGGTCGCGACGTCAAGCGTCAATGTCTCCGTTGGCTTCACCGTTTGCACGTACCCGACCAGCGCGGCGCCCGATTGGAGATATAGGCTGTTGCCCGAGGCTGACGCGTTCCTAGTTCCTGTGACAGTCATGCGAAGCGCCCACACTGCGGCCGCATTCCCGGCTGGCAGGTAAAACGTGAAGGAAGCCTTCGCCTGCGCGCTCGCATAAGCGTCGAAGGTATCAAGGCTGGTACCGACAGCGCCATCCGACCGGCTGACGCCCGCGATGGTCGAGGGGGGCGCCCACGTAGCGCCACCGTCGGCGCTCAACTCCAGTCCCATGATGCCGGAATAGTCGCCCTCAAGGTACCCCAGGGTGATCTCTGAAACGTTCGCTGCGGCTGGGGCGAACACGGCCACGTCGCCTGTGATTGAGCTCTGCTCTACGTAGCCTATCGGGGCTGTTACCTGCCAGGTACCCGTGTAAGTCCAGTCCGAATCCGAGTATGCCTTCACAGGCGCGATTGCGGGATTCCCGTCCAGGTTGAATTGAAGGTCGTCGCTGCCGTCGTTTTTGAGGACGATTTGCCGCACGCTGGCCGGCAGCATTTCGACCTTCTCGGTCGTGGTGGCTGACAGCACGCGATAGAACCGCGCATTACTGCCCACTACCTGAACACCTTCGCGGCCGTCCTTCGTGACCGGGATGACCTTGGGTCCTGGATCCTGCGACATGACTTCCTCCTCTACCTCGCGACCCTGACCGTCCAAGTGGCCGAGGCGGGGTCGATCGCCGCAGCCGTGTCATTCCGAACCCTGACCGTCACCGTGTCAGCAGCGCTCACGTACGCGCTCCAGGACAGCCCAGCCTCGATCGCAGCCGGCGCACCAACGAACACCGCGGCGCCAGCCACCGCACCGCTCACGCCCACCGTGAGCTCCGCCTCAGCGCCCGCAGCGATGCTCGGGAAGTCAAGCGCAGCCGAGCCCTCGAGCAGCACCGCCGCGGTGCGCAGCAGCGGCTCCTCGTCCACCTGAGCGAACGCCGTGATCGCGCCGCTGGCCACCTGCACCTGCGCGCACGCCACGCCGTTCACCGGCGTGCTCGGGTAACTCGCGGCGTCGAACACGACGTCCAGACCGCCGAGATCGTCGAGCATCTGATGCGTGATCGTCTCGCTGGTGCTCGGATCGCTGAACGCCTCCGCCACCGTGCGCTCCGTCGGCACGATGACGAGCAAGTAGTACCCGTCCGCCTCGCTCGAGAAGTCATGGCTGGTGGCCGGCGTGTCGGGCAGCGCCACCGCGGCCTTCCCGTCGCGGGTGATGCCCATGCGGCCGGTGACATCGACAGCGTTCCCGCTCTGCGCCACCGTGCCGGGCGTGATGACGCCGCCCTGCTCGAACGCTGCTTCGGCGATGCGCTCGAGCATGGTGTTCAGCAACGCTAGGTTGTCGTCCCACAGCCAGCTCTTGATGCGCTTGTCGCCGTTGCTGTTGGCGGGGACGCTGCTGCTGTCGACCCTCCGGAACGCGCGATATGTGGGGCTGGGCACGAGCTCCTCCTACTCCGTGATGACGCCCTGGTCGAGGGCGGCGATGTCGAGACGGTCCTCAGCAAGGGCTTGCGCGAGCTCGGGCAGGGTCTCGACAGCGCGGAGCCTGAACGCTGCGCTCGAGACGCTACGCTGCGGCGTGTGCGCCTCCTGGTAGTCGCGAGCGATCATGGTGCCGCGAATGCTGGTGGTGCCAATCTGGATGAGGCTGTTCCCATCGTCGGGCCTGAGGGGGTACGCGCGGGCCTGCTCGAGGGTGTAGACGCGCATCGGCTGGAATCTGGCTCTGACGATGGCCTCGGCGATCGCGAGGCATGTGGCCTGATCGAGGTGGAACGGGCCGGCGTCAATCGTGAGCTTGCGCTTGCCGTAGGCGCTTTGGCTTTCGGCGAGGCCGGCGAGGTCTCCGAGCTGGTCGGTTTCGCCCCAGATCCCGGTGACGCTCTCCGCGGCGGCAGTGAACGCGGTCGCGGTGGCGTTCAGCGTCCATCTGGGCGCGAGGAACCAGGGGCTCGGGTTGCACCAGCTGCGACCTCCGCCGGCAGCGGCGAGGACGCTGTTCACGGTGCGTATGCGGATCTCGCCGGTGGTGCTGTTGAACCCGATCTTGAGGGTTTGCTCGATCCTGCCGCCGCTGACGCCGACGCGAATGATGAGCATGTGCACGGTGATCTCGCGACCGTCGGCGGGCAGCGTGATGTCCGCGAGGGTGTGCGGCAGGCCGCCGCCCTCGGTGGTCTGGACTCCGTTGGCGTCGGTGATGGTGAACGCTACGTTGTCGGGGTAGGGTTCAGGCGCGATCTGTTTCGGGGTGGGGATGCAGTTCCCGACGTAGTCGAGGGGTTGCGCGCTCCAGTACGCGTCGAACCCGAGCGTGAGCGTGATGGGTGTGCCGGCCTCGATGATGGTGGCGGGGTCGGCGACCTTCCAGGCGGTGTCGATCTTCTCTCGCCCGTACCCGCTGCCGGGGTCCGGCAGCCAGGTCGTGCGATTGGTGCCGTCGAACCATTGCACGGCGGTGCCGGTGAGGCCTCCAAGCCCCGCTGGATAGACGGGCTTGGGGTTGTTGTCGATGTAGGCGGGGCTCCACGCCTCGAAGCCCGCGACGTAGTCCTGGCCTCGACTGTTCACCTCGCAGATGTTCGCGACGTAATCGACGTCGAGCTCGCTGTTCTCGCTCATCGTGATCGCGGCGGTGGGGATGGTCTTCGCGACGAGGCTGGTGGGAGTGGGGTTGATGGCGACGCCGTTGAGGCTGTAGTCCTTGGTGACGCTGGGGTCGTCCGGGGTGATGGTCAGCGTGAGCATGCCGCCGGTGATCTCCCAGGTGATGGTGTAGGCGTCGCTGGCCAGCGTCATGTGGAAGGCGTTCGGCGTGCCGGCGTCGACCATCTCGGCGTGATAGGTGACGACGTAGCGGTCGCCGTCACCGATGATCTGCAGGTCGAGCTGGGCTTGGGTGCCGCTCCATGGCCAGCTCTGCGTGTACCCGGCGGCGCTGCTGATGGGCGTGGGGTTGTCGTACGTGCCGAAGTACGCGCTGTTTCCGGCGCTCGCCCAGGCGGGCGGGACGATCTGCAGCTCGCCAGCCTGGTTGGCGCGGAGCACGTAGCCTTCGAAGAGCCCGAGGAACTGCTGGAGCCACTCGAGGGCGGTGGTGCGCTTGGCGGTGGGATCGTTGGGGTCGGCCTGCTTGAGGACCAACGCCTTGATGGTGGGCGCGTACGGGCCGACGGCGGTGGGGACGAGGAGCTCGGGGAGCGCGGCGGTGGTGAGCCAGCCGCCGGCGGCGCTCTGGAAGTGGTCGAGCATCTTGGTGAGCGCTTGCCTGGCGGTGAAGGGCCCAACTAGCGCGAGGGTGGGGGGTTCGAGGTCGTCGAGTCTGCCGAGGACGGTTTCGCCGGTGTAGTTGACGAGGCCGCCGCGCCAGCTCTTGGTCTTGATCCAGAAGGTGTAGAGGGGGTCGGTGGGGGTGATTTGGTCGCCGATGGCGATCCGCTCGCCGATGCTTTTGGCGATGTCGTGGTTGGGGAGGTAGTCGAGTTGGATGCCGACGTCGCTGAAGCGGCCGGTGAGGTCCTCGCTGAGGTCGACGCGGACGGGACTGTCAAGGGGAGGGAGCGTAGTGGTCGTGGCGCTGTGTGGCGCGGCCGCGCTGTAGACGTAGTACGCCTCGAGGGGGAACGCTCCGTTCGGGCTCGGGACGCCCGTGGCTGGATCGAGGCGGGCCCAACCGAACCACTCGGTGGGGAACATGACGCTGTCGTAGTTGATGCCCACGTATAGGGCCGACGGCGTCGCGGCGAGCCCAAAGGGCTGAACCTCGGTGTTGTCAGCCGCGAAGTTCGGCCCCGAATAGCGCCATTGCAGGGTTCCCGTCGCGTCGTATGCCGCGACGATGTAGTCGTTTCCGCTGCCGGAGTTGGCATGCGCGCCGCCGACAAGCACAAGGCCGGAGGTGACATCCAGCGCGGTAAGGACAGACTTGGAGGTGTGGTCGCTTGTCCAGTCATTCGCCCAGGAGACTGTGGGGGCGCTGGTGACGGCTCCAGCGAACGCGAGCCCAATGATCCGGCCAATAGCAACCCCGGAGTAGGTTTCGCTGGCAGTAACAAAGATCCTGTCGGTGCCGGGCGCCGTCCGGATCATGAAGTTCTCCAGATCGGCGATCAGCATGTTGGTCTGGCTGTCGGTGGTGAGGCTCTTAACCCACAAAATGCTTCCGTCGCTGGAATCGATCCCGACCACGGCCGCATCCGTGTTGCCAGCCCCCGTTATGACGGGTGACACTAGGGCAAACACTACGGAGCCGTCCGCGCTGAGCGCGATGCCGGCGGTCTCGCCGTAGTTGCGCCCGCCGGCTGCGGTGGGATCCGCGCTCGTCCAGACGGTGGTTCCGGTGTTGTCGACCTTGCGCACGAGGTTGTAGCTGTCTGCGATGTACGCTCCGCCGGCACCGTCATCCACCGCGTCGAGCTGGTGATTAACGTCCGGCGCCGTCCACGTCCAAGCCAATGCGCCAGAGGCGTCATACTTCTTGACGTCGCTAGCGCTTGGAGGTCCCAGATATAGGACGCCGTCGCTCGCGGCGACGATGCGCGAAGGAGCCGCGAGCGCGTCGCTCCAGTCGCTCGCCGCGGCGGTGAAGCCCTCGACGCGATTCTGCGTGCTGGGCGTGGCCGCGCTGGCCGTCTGGTAGGCGAGGTAGAGGTCAGCCATGCCGCGGCCTCCGGTCGTGATGTTCGGCGCGCAGCTGGCCAGCAGAAGAGCCAGCGCTACGAGGATGGTGATCACATAGGCAAGGCAGGGCCACCGCATGTCTCCTCCACTCCAGTCGTTCGCTCGAGCCGATAGTCGCACCGGTACACCTGCAGCCGCATGCTGTCGCTCCGCGAGCCATACGTGTACCCGCTGAGCTCCACCACCCCGCAGAAACTCCGATGCTGCAACGCTCCCTCGAACACGTTCGTCTCGTCGTACTCCACCGTCACAAGCTTGCAGCCCGGATCGGTGTACGCCTCATACGCCCCATCGCGATTCCGATACTGCTCCACGTTCACCGCCAAAAGGCCCGCCAGCAGCGCGAGATAGTCCTGCGTCAGATCCTCGAAGGTCAGCACCACGTTCCCGCTCGACGCCCTGTCGGCGGTCGCCTGACCCGGAAGCGTCACCGCGGCCGAGCCATCCACCGGAGTAAGGATCACCTGAGGAGTGAGCCGACTCACGCCTGACCCGCCTTACTGCCCGGCAGTCGATCGATCACGTTGATGGTCTCCTCGCGAATGACGCTGCGGAGCTCCGCGAGGAAGGCCGGGTCCCGCCAGTTGAACTTACTCTCAAGATTGATCGTGGTGGACGCCGTATACTGCACGGCTGGCGCGCTGCCAGTATGTCCACTACTGCCAGGGCCATTGTCGAACCCACCAGTGCGATGACTCTGCCCAGGCCCCGGGAACAAGGCGGGCAGGAGAAACCCGAGCGCGAGAGCAGCGACGCCGAGACCGACACCCGCCCCAGTGAGGCTAGCTCCGCCCTTCCCGCCGAAGTTGAGCATGCTGCTACTGATGCTGCTGGCGAGGTTCTTCGCGATCGGGCCGAGGATCCCCTCGATCATCTGGTTCACGAAGAAGTCGCTGGCATCCCCCAGCGCGGTCTTCAGCGCGCCCGCCACGTCCCCGGACTCGATGCCCTTCACGAGCTGCTTGGGGAACTCCAGCGCGATGCCCTCGAGCTGCTGCTGCGCGCTCTGGAGGCTGCCCTTGTAGGCGTCGTACCCCGTGACGGCTGCGGTGGCGCCAGGCTTGGGGATGGGCTTCTCGCCCTCGCTATGCAGCTTCACGAGGGCGCCCGTCGCATCGAGGATGGCCTGCGCGTAGGCGTTCCAGGCGTCGCTGCCCTCGGGAAGCTGCTGCAGCATCCGCTCCATCCACGCGAGCTCATCCTGGTACGCCTTCACGAGGTCCTCGCGGGTGACCATGCCGAGCTGCTGCTTCACCTTCGTGAGCTCCACGGTGGCCTGCTTCTCGTCGAGCAGCGCCTGCGGGGTCTTCAGGCTGTCCAGGTACACCTGGGTCTCGCGCCGGTTCTTCAGGATGACGTTCTTCCGGTACTCCTCGAGCGCGGCCTCCTGCTGGGCGGCCTCCTGGGCGTTCTTGATGCGCGCCTGCTCGTTCTCCTGCTGGTAGCGCGTGAGCGCGTCCTGGGTCTCCTTGCGGTTCCGAGCGATCTCCTGCCGCCTGGCCTCGATGCCGGCCTGCTGCTGCGCGGCTTGCTCCGCGTCGGAGACGATCTTGTCCTGCGCGGCCTTCGCATTCTCGGCCTGGTACTGGTCGAGCGCGGCTTGGGTGGCCGCCTGGTTCCTGGCGATCTCCTGCCGCCTGGCGGCGATGCCCTCCTGCTGCGCGACCTGCTGCTGAGCGTCCTCCAGGCGCTTCTGCGCCTCCTCCTGCCGGTACCGATCGAGCGCGGCTTGCGTCTCCGCGCGGTTCTTCGCGATCTCCGCCTTCGTGGCGTTGAGGCCGTCACGGTAGTCCTGCTCGGCCTTCAGGGCGTCCTGCGCGGCCTTCACGCGAGCATCGCTGAGCTGCTGAATGGCGTCCCTGTCCGCCTTGAGGGCGGCGTACCCGGCGGCGCTCTGCTGCGGGGTGGTGGCCTGCTCGAGAAGCTTGTTGATGCGCGCGGCGTGCGCCCTGAGGTAGTCCTCGTAGTCCTTCTCGGCGATCTTGCCGGCCTCGAACCCGGCCTTGAGGCGATTCGAGATGTCGGCCTGGATGGCTTGGAATTCCGCGACGAGGGGATCCGTCTTCGATCCGGCGGCGGGCGCGGGTGCCGGCGGCGGGTTCGTGGTGCTCGTGTCGGGCGGTGGCTGGTTCCCAAGCGCCGTGTCCGTGCCTCCGCGACCGGAGTGCCGCTGGGCGGCCTGCCGTTGGGTTTCCGCCCGGATGTTTGCACGGAACTGCGCCATCAGATCGGCGAGATCCTTGTCGATGCCGTTCAGCTGGTCCTGCGCCTCGGCGAACCCGGGGAAGCGCCGCCGCAGCTGCGCATCCGTCATGTTCGGGGCTTCCTGATGGTACCTCGCGACGACGTCCGCCGGGAAATTCCGCTGCTGCTGCAGGTCCTGCATCTGGCGCAGGAGCTTCTGGTTCTCCGGCGAGAACTGCGCGTTGAACTGTGCGTTCATGTCCTTGATGGCCTGCGTCGTACCGGTGATCAGGACCTCCCAGCCCTGCCACACCCCAATGAGCCCGCGCACCCCGCTGATCAGCTTCGGGAAGACGTCCGTATACAGCGTCTCCATCACCGGGACGAGTTCCTGCCCCAGCTCCACCCGCGCGTCCTTGATGCGCGCCTGCATCGCCGCGAGCTCCGCCGCGGTCGAGTCCCGCACCGTGTCCGCCAACTTCTTCGCGCTGCCATCAGCGTTCACCAGGTTGTCGCTGAACTGGTTCACATCGTTGCTCGACTGCCCGAGCGAGCTCGCGATGGTCACAGCGACGTTCCCCAGGCCATCGCCCAGGATCTGCGCGCCCTTCCCGCCCTGCTGCAGCACGTCGTACAAGCGCGAAAGGACCGTGTTGAAGTCCCGCACGTTCCCATGCCGATCGACGAGGCTGATCCCCAGATCGTCGAACTGCTTCTTCACCGCCGCGGGTGGGTTGATCAGGCTCTGCAGCATGCTCCGCAAGCCACGCGCGGCGTACTCGGCGGGGATGCCCTTGTTCGTGAGCACCGCGATCGAGCCGGCGAGCTGCTCGATCGACAGGCCCGCTTGCTTGCCGTTGGGCGCCACGCGGGACACCGCGTCGATCAGATCGCTGATGTCGGCGCTGCTGTCCTGCGCGGCCTTCGCGACCACGTCGATCACGTGCCCGGTCTGGTTGAAGTCGAGCCCGAACGCCCTGACGACTTGCCCGGCCTGCTGCGCGATGTCGCTGATGTTCCCGAAGCTGCCCGTGGCGGCGTCCACCTCGCTCGCGGCGAGGTCCGCGCTCTTCCCCACCAGCGTGAGCGCCTGCTCGGCGCTGAACCCGGCCTTCACCAGCTGCCCGACCGCATCGCTGATGTCCACGGTGCTGAAGACCTGGCTGGCTTCGGCGATCTTCTTGATCTCCGCCTCGACCGGCGCGAGGTTCTCCACCCCGGCGAGCTTCAGCTGAACGAGACCCTGCTCATAGCTCGCGAAGTCCCGGACGCTCTGCTGAACGAAGCTGGTGACGGCCTGCGATGCGCGGCTGAACGCTTGCGCCATGACCGTGCCGAGGAAAGATCCGAGCGCGGCGCCGCCGAACACGCTCTTGAAGCCCGCCGTGAACTTGTTCCCGGCCTGCTTCCCGCCCGTCTCGGCTTCGCCCTCCGCGCGATCGAAGAGACGCTGGGTGTCGCGAATGAACGCTTCCTCATCCCCAGGCTGGTATCCCAGCCGGTAGATGAGGTCTCCGAGGGTCAGTTGCTCAGCCACAACGTCAGTCCTTCGCCTTGAAGAAGGCCTCCCAGAAGTTCAGCCACCAGTACGGCCCGCTACGGGCCTCCCGCTCGCTCCGGTCCCCGCGCATGGCTGCGGCCATGTCGAACGCGAGACTCCCCGCGTCAGTTGGGTCGAGGCCCAGCAGACGGCTGGGCCTGGTCCCGTACCTTCTCGCGGTTCGGTCGAGATGCAGAAGCGTCGGGGTCCCCTCGTCCGCGAAACCAGGCGGCCAGATTCTCGTCCAACCCGTTCAGGCGACTGATGCGCACGATGGCGTCCATCGCTTCCGGAACGGTCAAGTGATCGAGATCCGGCCTCACCCCCTCCCCCGCGTGGCTGGCGGCAATCCAGTCCTGCGCCCTGCTCACGAGCTTCTCGAGCTCGGGGCCCTGCAGATCCCCGCGGCCCTCGGTCTTCGTGATCGCGTAGCTGAATAGGAAATCCGGCAGGTCCTGCATGGCTCTGGCCCACTCGCCTGCCGGAAGGGCCTTGATGGGAAAGGCCTGCCCACCGATGACGAGCTCCCAGGTCTTCTCCTTCCGGTCGGTGCCGGGGAGGGGCCGGGACTGCCGCTCCAGCTCTCCGAGGCGCCCGCGTAGCGCCTGCAACTCCGCCGACCGCGCTAGCTCCGCGGCCTGGGCGCGCATGAACCCCCTGAACGCCCACGCCGCAATGGCGAGAGCGATCAGGGCGAGAGCGAGAGCGGCGGCGGTCACGCCGGTCACGGGTAGACGCGCCGGACCGTGAACAGCTTGCTCTTCGTGGTGTCCCACACCGCGTTGAAGGTGATCGGGAGGGTGCTCGGATCGGTGGCGTTGTTGAAGGCGATCGCGTTGTTGATCCCGACGCGCGCCTTCCAGATGATCGCCTCGAGCTTCGCGCCGTCCGTGAGGTTCTCGACCAGCTTGACGGTGCGGTAGACGGGCACAGCCTTCGTGCCGACGTCGTACTCCTCGGTGGTGGCCTGCACGTACGTGTAGGCCGCGTAGACGGTGTCGCCGGCCGTGATGGCGCCGCCGCTGATGATGGAGAGGAGCGTGCGGCCCTCGGGATCGCGCTCGACCGTGAAGTAATCGGTGCCTTCCACCAGGGCGGTGCCGGTGCCATCCGCAGCGGTGTTCAGGCTGACGCCGCCCGAGGCGCTCTTGACGGGGTGCGGGAGCGCCGCGACGCCGGTCGTGGCGTCGAACGTGACCGCGTCACCGGCCGCGGCGGCGACGACGACGTCGCTCCCGGCGATCGCAGTGATGTCGGTCTCCTCGAGCCCGAAGGCGTAGAGCAGCGGCTCCTTGCTGATCTCCCGCACGCCGGCGGTGAGCTGGAGCCCGTAGCTCGTCACGGATTCGGCGACGGGTACGCGGGGGTACCCGCCCATGGCCTGGCGGATCTCCACGTTGGGGTTGAGCTGGATCTGCTCGTCGAGCAGGCCCAGCCGGGCCAGGCTGGCTTCGGCGGCGCCGTACGCGCCTACGAGGATCTCGCTGCCGGCGCTGAACACGACGCGGCTGGGATCTACGGGAACGTTCGCGAGGGGAGGCATGGGTCACGTCCTTTCTGCCCAGCGCACCTCGAGGTTCGCTTGGGCTGCTGGGATGCGGATGGTGGGGTCACCGGTGTCGATCGGCTGGTCATCGCCCGCCACGATCTGGTTCAGGATCACGGGCAGGGCCGGGAAGTCCGCCATGCGGTAGTCGATGCAGGCGAGCTCGAGGAGGTCGAGGACCTCCGCGGTCTGGAAGGCGTCGGCGCCATGCACTTCGATGGGGATGGTGCTGGCGCGGAGGCCGTCGCGGGCGGCGCGGGTGGCGGGCACGCGGAGGATGATGATGGGGAGCTTGTCGGTGATGCTGTCGAGGTAGACGCTATCCCCGAGGATCCGAGCGCCGGCAGCTACGGTGGTGGCGCCGACCTGGTGGTTGAGCTTGGCGACGAGCGCGGCGTTGCCCTCGAGCACCTGATAGGCGGCCCTGAGGACGTCAGCGCGCATTGTGGTACGCCCTCAGGAAGGCTGGCTTGGCGAACGTCTTCACCTGCGCGGCGACGGGCTGCAGGATGGGGTGCCCTACGCGAGCGCGGGTGAGGTACTTGCTGGTCCCGCCGCGGGTGCGCCAGTGCATGCGCTTGCGGCGTCCGCGTCCTTGGAAGAGGTACCCGTACGTTCCGCCAGGCGCGCTCTGCAGGGTGGATCCGGGACCGCCGATGTAGACGCCGAGCGCGACGGCCTTCACGCCGCGCGTCTTCTTCCGCTGGTACCCGTACCGGCCTCTGCCGAGCCCGCGGCGGTTGGCGGTCTCGCGGATCTGCCCGACGCCGTGCCGGCGCGCCCACAGGTGCATGTAGCGCATCGGCACCCAGTGCGGGCGGAAGCCGCGCTCGAGGTACACCGCGTGCGGTGCGGCGCCGACGCTGATGCCCCAGAGCACGTGCCGGCCGACGATGGTCTGGGTGATGCTGTTGCGCCGGGTGCCGTTGTCCGTGTGCCGGGTGGCGAGGACCTTGGAGCGGTTGGTCATCTCGACGGCGACGCCCTTCATGCCGTAGAGGGTGCGCCGGCGGATGGTCTGGAGGGCCTTGCGCTCGATGGGCATCAGGGCCTCCGGGTGAGAGCGAGCGTCCACTCGTGGCCGGCGCCGCTGACGCCGTTCTGCGCGACGTACCAGGTGCCGGCCTGGATGTGGTTGGCGAGCTCGACCTGCTTCGCGTTGCGGAGGTCGGTCGCGGTGTGAACGTGGAGGGTGGCGGAGAGGAGCCCTTCGAGCGCGGCGGCTTTCTGCCAGGCGGCTCGGGGGCTGGCGAGGTACGCGGGGCCGGCGTAGAGCTCGGTGGAGCTCTGCCCGGCGCTGGTGCGCTGCCCGGCGTCCAGGGTGTCCTGGACGTCCTTGATGGTGACGGTGCAGTTCGTCACAGGCTGGCCCGGACCTCTCTGCGGTAGCGCCTGAGGAGCTGCGCTGCTTCGGGTACGGGGAGCTCGGTGAGGCGCATGGTGCCGGCGAAGTCCCCGAGGCTCGCGCCGACGTAGCGGCTACGCTCGGGGTCGGAGAGGCCGAGGAAGTGCGCGGCCAGCAGGCTGGCCGCCTTGTTGACGTTCTCGGGGATGGTGGTGATGCCGCGCTGGCCCTGGATCTTCCAGGTGATTGCGTCCCAGGGTTGTTCCTGCTCGTCGCCGTCGAGCAGCGCGAGGCCTCCGTCGGAGATCTCGATCGCGTACCCGCTCCCGTAGTAGGACTCGATGGTGGGGGTGATGGTGAGCGTGGTTTCGTCCCCGACCTGGTCGATGGGGAGGGGCAGTTCGTAGGTCTTGGCTGACAGCCTGACGCGCTCCGAGAACGCCACTTCGGCGCCCCAACTGACGTCAGTGACGGCGGTGATGAGCGCCTCGGCGTAGTCGAGGGCCCGGTCGCCGTTCGTGATGTTGGCGGCGTACCCGGCGAGCGGGAGCACGTTGGCGGCTGTCAGCCAGGCGGGCACGTCAGATCAGCCCTTCGCTTCCTCGAGGCCGTAGGCGTCCTTGAGGCGCTCGAAGTCGCTGCGGGGAATGCGCCCCGCTCGATCGCGCTCGATCGCGACGCGGCCGACCATCAACCGGCCGATGCGCGCCTTCGCGCCGAGCACGACGCTCACGGACGCGTCGGCCTGCGCTTGTGCCTGGTCGGCGGCCAGGTCGCCCTCCGCCGCCGCCTTCGCGTCCCCGATCGCCTCCTCGAGTTCCGCCTTGGTGAAGGCGTCCGGATCCACCGAGTCGCCGGTGAGCTGCTCGAGCTCGCTGGCCAACTCCTGCTTGTTCGCCATGCCACTGTCCCTTCACTCGGTGCGCGCCCGGGGGCCCAAGCATGGCTCGAGCCCCCGGGAACACGCGGTCAGGCTCAGGCCTTCGGCAGGACGCCCGCGCGGCGCACGAGCGCGCTCGGGAACTGGTAGCCCAGCCCCACGAACTCCTGCAGCTGAAGCTTCGTCACGAAGCCCTCCTGCCGGAACGGCTCCATGCGGATGGTGAGCGCATCCCCGATCACCGGCTGATCCCGATGCACCAGGTAGATGGTGGCCGCCTCGGCCGCGCTGCCGCCCTGAACCTCATCAGTGGGGAGCTGCGGCACGGCGTACACGTTGACGCTGCGGTACCGCGCGATCGGCATGGGGCCGGGCACGTTCGCGTCGCTCTCCGTCACCCGATCACCCAGGGCGGTGACCCTGGCGGCGCGGATGTCGAGCAGGTCGTCACCCAGCGCGGTGGGGATGTAGAAGGCGAGGCGAGAGGGGTTGCTGCGGAACGCGGCCGGCAGAGCGCGCATCAGGCTGCCGAGGATGTCCTCGGTGAACGCATCCCCATCCGTCGACGGCGTCACCGCAGTCACGCCGGTGACGTCATGGAAGCCGGTGAACGTCGCCGGGTCCGGAGCGGCGCCGTCGCCGAGGAAGAACGCGCGGTCCTCCTCGTACTGAGCGGCGCCACGCAGCTCCGGCAGCAGGTACTGCTGCACGAACGCCGTCCCGGACGCGTTGAAGTTCAGGAAGCTGTCGGGCACCACGGCGGCGCCGTTGAGCTCGGTGACCTCGATCGGGAAGGTGTCCAGCGTCGGGTCGCTCGCGGTGATCGCGGCAGTGGATCCGGCGCCGGCGGCGCTGGAGCGGTTCCACTGGAAGGTCAGGCCCTGCCGGCTGAAGCGCGGGAAGTCGACCTTCTTCTGCCCCTGCATGGGCAGGCTGCGCATGTGGTTGCGGAAGACGATGTCCGCGGCGGGCTTGACGACGAACTGGCGCGCGAGGTCCTCGCGGATGACGGTGCCGTTCGCCTCGATGGTGAGCGCGCGCTCGCTGATGCCGTGCGCGCGGAGCATGTTGTAGGCCTTCTGCACCTCGTTCGTGTCGAGCGCGCGGCGCTCGAGCTGCGGCACGACGGTGCGCGTCATGATCTCGCCGAGGAGCTCGTCGCTGTCCATCCGCTGCCGGGCGCGCGCCCCGCCGGTCATGGCGGCCATGGGGTTCTCGGGCTGCGCGAGCATGGCGCGGATCGCGGGGTTCTCCTGGATCATCCGGGAGACGCGCCCCTCGAGATCCTGCGGCTCGCCGTCGAGCTCGGCGCGCTTCTCCGGGGTGAGCTCCTCCCGGGCCTTCGCGAGGGCGGCCTTCTCGTCGAGGCCTTCGACCTGGTGGAGGGCGGCGCGGGCCTCGAGCCACTCCTGGCTCTTCACCTTCGCCGGGTCATCCTTGGGCTTCACCTTCGCCGGGTCATCCTTGGGCTTCTCCTCGCCCTGGCCCTCACCGTCGGCCTTCGCGCGGGTCTGCACGCTCTCGCCGGCGGCCTGCCCGGCGGTGTTGATGGTGACGTTGTTCCCGCCGCCGAACAGGCGCTGGAACAAGCCGGGCTTGTCCTCGTCCGAGGTGGGCTCGGCGCGCTTCTCGGGCGTGCCGGCGGGCTTGCCGTCGCCTTCGATCTTGGCGCGCACCTCCGGGGTGAGCGCCTGGTAGTCGGCCTCCGCCTTCGCGGTGGCGTCGGCCTCCGACAGGCCCTCCGCCTGGTACTGCTGGGCGCGGAGCTGGATCCACTTGTTCACGGTCTTCTCCTCCTTCTGGCTGGCCCTCATGCCCAGCCCCAGGCGGACGTGCCTGTCCAGATGCTCACGGGCTCGCTGGATGATCTGCTCACGGCTGAGGCTCGCCTCGGCCGGCACATCGACCGGGTCGAGGTTGGCGAGGGTCGTCTTCAGGGCGCGCTCGTCCACGCTGCGCAAGGGGCTTTCGGTGTCATGGTGCGGGAACCACATGAGGCGACTGACGAGCTGCGGGTCGGTCACCTCGCCGTTCAAGACCTTCGGGTCCACCACGGCGTAACTCCAGAACGGCTGCAGCCCGCGGATCTCGAGGATGTCGCTTTGCGGGACGCCCGGCACGTCCACGAGGGACAGCGAGCACAGCTCGGGTTCGGTGGCGAGCCGGTAGTAGACCTTCGCGTTGCGGCCGGCGCGCTGCTCGATGCGCTGTTGCGTCGCGAAGAACTCCAGGCTGAGGCCGCGGATCTTGTGCTGCTCGATGAGCTGGTCGACCTGCGGGTCCAGAACCTTGATCTCGACCTCGAGCTGGGGGGTGAAGTCGACGCGGCGGCCGATGCCCACGGCGGGCCGGCCTCGTATGCCGCGGAGCTCGGGGAGGTTGTGCTGCAAGTTGACGGTGCGGTGCTGCTGATAGCCCTGCCACCAGTCGTGGAGGGCTTCGACGGTGATGACGGTACCGAAGCTGTCGACGATGGTGTCGTTGCTGGCGCGTCCGATGACGACGCCTTCGCGGAGGCGGCGGAGCTCGAGCTGGACGCTGGAGCGCTCACCCTCTGCTGGGGCGGCGCGGGTCTGCAGCCGGTTGAGGAAGCGATGGAGCAAAGGGACGCCCCTCCGAATCGCCCCGCGTGGGGGCGCCCCGGAGGGGCTCTTGGGTGAGTGTAGCACGCGCGCCCACCGCGCGCGCAAGAGGCTAGTCCACGCCGATCACGGTGCACCTGCAGTTGATGACGTTCCCGATGCTCGCGCCCATGCTCCGATCCCCCGGGAACAGCAGCAACTCCCCGCTCACCACGAACGGCTCCCCGATCTTGACGATCTGCCCATCCGCGCTCTGGTGATCCCAGCGGCTGCTGCCGTGCGGGTGTCGGACGCGGCTGTCCTCAGCGGTGAGCCAGCGGCCGTGCTGGTATCCGGCGTCGAGGAGGTCTTGGAAGTGCGCGTAGTTGCTGCTCGTGTTGTACGCGCTCCTCACGAGCCTCTCCGACCGGTAGAGCTCGGCGCCGTACGTGGCGGCCACCCGCCGGCTGGTCTCCCAGTATCCGAGGCCCTGACGCTGGAAGTCAACGATGCGCCGCGCCATGGTGACGGGGTCTTGGATGCCTTGCCAGTAGGCGCTGACGTCGTCATTGAGGATGCGCGTGGTGTAGTCCACAATCTGGGTGTAGCGCGGATCGGTCTGGAGGAAGCCCTGCTGACGCGCGACGGCGGTGGCGACGTCCTCGATGACGCCGCCCATGCCTTCGAGGCCGCTGCTGTGCACGGCGCTGATGAGGGTGGCGATGTAGTCGACCTCAGGATCCCCGGATGGCCCGGCGCGCTGCTCGAGGGTGAGGAGCTTGAGGTGCGGCCTGAGGTGCTCGAGGACGGCGGCGAGGTGCCGTTGGAACGCTCGCCTGGTGATGCCCCAGATGATGGGCGCGTAGCGGTTGACGGCTTGCTCGGTGAGGGCGATGTGCCGACGGCTAGCGTTGGCCTGGTGGGCCCTGGCCTGGACGAGGGTCATTCCAGCCCAGCGAGCTGGAGCGCGTTCACGGCTTTCTGCGCGTCCTGGAAGCTGGTACGCACGGTGTAGGGTGGGTGCGGCTTCCAGGTGGCGGTGATGCCGTGTGGGCGGAGGAGCTTGACGACGCGGACGGCCTCTTTGGGCGTGTCGACGGTGGCGACGGTCATGCTCTTCCCGGGCCGGCCGCGCCAGTCGCTGCGAACGCGGATCACTGCGCCCACTCCGGGAGTTCGGGCAGGTCCACCGTCTTGCCGGCAAGCTCATGCCCGCAGTCGCTCAGGAACTGGATGCGGCCCTCCCGCACGAAGCTGTGACAGCGCGGCTGAGTGGGGTGCTCGTAGACGAGGATGCTGGGGCTGAACGTCGGCTTCTCCAGGTTCCCGTTGAACGCCCACTTCGGACCCTTGTACCCCTGGCTGTGCGCGACCATGGGCCCGTGCAGCGTCTGACAGCCCGGGCAGAAGAAGTAGTAGCCGATGAGCGTGCCGTCCTTGCCGTCGTGCACGGCTTCGATCTTCGGCATCACGCGCCCCCGCCCTGGCCAGCGCCACCGCCATCAGGGCCGCCCGGGAGCGACAGGCCAGGCACCATGTTCACCGGCACGAACAGCTCATCCAGGCCCTTCGGCTCGTACCCCAGAATCGCGCGGCCCTCCGGCTGCGTCAGCACCGGACCGCCCACGCCCGTCACAACGCCCTGGATGCGCCGCAGCGTGTCATCCACCCGCTCGAACTCAAGCCGGAAGTCCCACGAGGTCACGCCCAGCCCGGCGGGCGCCGGCGCGTGCAGCACCCGGTTGATCATCGCCGCCACCGGGTTACTGAACGGCTTCAGCACCTGCTGCCGGAAGTTGTCGCTCTGCTCCTGCGCCGTCGCGCGGTACCCGCCCTCCGGCAAACCCAAGTCCATCAGGCTCACGTGCCGCACCGCCATGATCTCGTTCCGCACGTTCAGGGCGGTGTTCGGGAAGGTAGGGTCCTCCAACTTCACGTCCAACGGCTCAGCCTTCACCAGGATCCCGCCGGGGTACTGGAGGATGAGGTTGCGGCCGGCCATCTCCCCCGCGTTCGCGTTCAGGAACGAGCGGACGTGCTGGTACACGGCTTCGAGCTTCTCCTCGTCCGGCACCGCCCCGCTCCAGTTGGGGTCCTGCGTGATCGTGATCATGTACCGCGGGGTGGTGTGCCGCTGGAAGAAGCCCCTGAGGTACTTGCGATGCTCGTTGTCGAGGGTGACGCTGTCCCGAGCGTAGATCCATGCTGGGACGCCGTAGAAGGTGCTGATGTCGTTCGGCTCGCGCTGATGCAGGTACTCGCGCTGCTTCGCGCCGTCAGCGCCGACCGGGCGGTCACCGAACGGCACGAAGTCGAACGTGCCGCGCCATGGGTCGGCCTGCCGGAGGTACATGATGCCGGCCTGGTCGGCGTAGTACCGGACGTACTGGGGGAGGATCTTCACGAGGCGCATGGGCTGATCGCCGGCGCGGTTCCGGACGACCTCGAGGAAGAGATTGTGCGTGACGTCGTACGTCTTGCTCGCGGCCTTCAGCAGGCCGGGCAGGTCGAGGGTGGTGATGCCGTCACCGCCAACGTCCTCGCGGGACAACCAGGCTCTGGCGGTGGCCTCCTCGCCCGAGTTGGGGCTGGTGATGGGCTTGCCTTGGAGGTTGGCGTCGCGCGCCTTGAGATCCCACTGTGCGCTTCCGACGGCGTCACCGAGGATGTTCCCGATCGCGCCGAGCCACGGGCTGCTGTAGTAGAAGTCGACCATCTCGCTCGGGCTGAGCGGCCAGGGGACCTCGCTCCTGGGGTCGCCGGTCTCGGCGGCCATGCTGGTCTCGAAGTCCTCGGGTTGGTCGACGCGGAGCTCCAGCTCGTGCAGGCTGAGTGGGGGGATGGTGGTTTCGCCTCTGACGATCATGCTGGTCTCCTATCCGGCGGCTTCGCCGCGCACGCTCCATGAGGCGCCGACCCGCTGCGCGATCCGCCACCAGTACGACCCGGTGTCCACCTGGTCGTCAGCGTCGTCGCTGCCGTCACCCTTGAAGCTGGTGAGCTCGCTGATGTACACGGTCGCCCAGGGCGCCATGGGCACCTCGACGCGGCCGCCGTTCCAGGCGCTGGCGTATGGCTGCGCCCTGCTGAACTTGTCGCCCTCGGGCCGCACCTCGATGATGCGCACGTCCCTCGAGCGCGCCACGTCGATCACAGGGATCGCGTTCGGGCTGCGCTCGACGTAGAACGGCTGCCCGTAGAGGGCTTGCATCTGCTGCATGTGGTTGATCTGCTGGTCGACGCTCCACCGGCCGCGGCGGACCTCGAGGACCTTGCCGGTCGTCTCGGGCCCGCGCCCCCAGGTGGCGCCGGCGTGGAAGACGCTGTGGTCGGCGCTGGTCTTCACGCTGGCCGCGAGGTCGGCGGTGAGGACGACCGTGGCGCCCTCGAGGCTGATGGGGAGCTCGCAGCGCTTCACGCCGTCGGTGAACACGCTGCCGCCCTTGAGGAAGGGCCTTTGCTGGTAGAGGCTGGCCCAGTCGTACTCGCCGAGGAGGTTGCGGTTGG
>Ga0209918_1000589_pt1 | contig 23328 bp, 19 predicted proteins | sample SalPonD_shore_MG_FD_185712 | JGI IMG/M metagenome (GOLD analysis project Ga0209918, IMG submission 185712) | Salt pond soil microbial communities from South San Francisco under conditions of wetland restoration - Salt Pond MetaG... | ecosystem: Environmental > Aquatic > Marine > Intertidal zone...
GACCCCATGGACATGATGTGAGGGGAGTGCTGGGTGCCGAGGGGCCGAAGGGTGGGTTGAGATCCGGACGCCAGTCCGGGTCGAAACCCACGCGCCGTTCCGGCTTGTCAACCGCCCGCCCGCTTGCCGTGTGGGAGGCCGCTTGCGGCCGACCCGGCCGTCGGGCCCAAGGGCCGTAGGGTGGGTTGAGGCGAAGCCGAAACCCACGCGTCGTTCAGAAATGTCAACCGCCCGCCCGCGTGGGTCTCGCTGCCGCTCGACCCACCCTACCCGGCTCCCGGGATGTTGACCGCCCCTCCGCGTGGGTCTCGCTGCCGCTCGACCCACCCTACCCGGCTCCCGGAATGTTGACCGCCCGTCCGCGTGGGTCTCGCTGGCGCTCGACCCACCCTACCCGGCTCCCGGAATGTTGACCGCCCGCCCGCGTGGGTATCGCTGCCGCTGGACCCACCCTACCTGGCTACCACGGCGGGGGTGCGGTGGGGCCTGGCGAGACCGTCGTCGCCAGGGATGGCGGCGCCGGAGCTTACAGGGATGTACCTGCAGCGTTCTCGACAGGCGCCACCGCGCCCCCGGCCCGACGGGGCGTTCCGCCGAGGACGGACCTAGGACCGCCCCACCTTCATCCACACGTTGACGGCGAAACACAGGATACCGATCCCGATCACCATCGAGCTGATGCCCAGCACCGGCGCCATCGCCAGGTGGCCGCGAAGCTCCATGAACAGCGCCACCATGGCCACCGGCAGTCCCAGGTTGTGGAGCCAGAAGTGCGCGACGGGCAGCGGCCCCTCGGCGATGGCCGGCCAGGACCGATAGACCAGGGAGATCAACGCCAGCGAGGCCCAGCCCAGCAGGTTGAGGTGGGCGTGGGTGGGGTGCTGCACGAAGTTCTGCGAAATCCCCATCACCACGCCGAGGCTGACCCCCAGCACGAAGTACACCGTGGCAATGCGCAACAGTGTCGGCGCCAGCCAGTCCCGATTGGAGTTCATGCGATTTTTCCCGAAAGGGGCAGGATGCCCCGAGAACAGTTTAGTTTGCGTTCACCAGGCCCGGCAGCCAGGTGGCGAGTCCCGGCCACAGGGCCAGCAGCAGCAGCACCGCGAGCTGGATGGCGATGAAGGGCACGATGCCCCTGTAGATGTCCCTGGTGTCCACCGACTCCGGCGCCACGCCGCGCAGGTAGAACAGCGCGAAGCCGAACGGCGGGGTCAGAAACGAGGTCTGCAGGTTCACCGCCAGCATGATGCCCAGCCACACGGGGTCGAAGCCCATGCGCAGAAGAATCGGTCCGACGATCGGGACCACCACGAAGGTGATTTCGATGAAATCCAGCACGAAACCCAGGAAGAAGACCACCGCCATCACCACCAGCATGGCCATGGCCGGGCCACCGGGAAGGTTGGTGAGGATCTGGTGCACCACGTCGTCGCCACCGAAGCCCCGGAACACCAGCGAGAACACCGCCGCGCCCACCAGGATCAGGAACACCATGCTGGTGACGATCACCGTCTGCCGGGTTACCCCGCGCAGGGTTACCAGGTCCAGCCGGCCGTGCACCAGTGCCAGCAGCAGCGAGCCGACCGCGCCCACCGAGGCCGCCTCCGTGGGCGTGGCCACGCCGGCAATGATCGAGCCCAGCACGGCGACGATCAGGAACAGTGGCGGCAGCAGCACCTTCACCACGCGCCCGGCCAGTTGCCGGGCGGGCAACGCCTGGCGTTCCTCGCGCGGAATGGCCGGCGCCGAGGCCGGGCTGAGCCAGGCCTTGAGCGCCATGTAGATCATGTAGCAGCCCACCAGCGCCAGGCCCGGCAGAAGCGCGCCGATGAACAGGTCCCCCACCGACACGGTCTTCGGGTTGAACACGCCCTCGGCGAGCTGGGCCTGCTGGTAGGCGTTGGACAGCACGTCGCCCAGCAGCACCAGGGCGATGGAAGGCGGGATGATCTGGCCCAGCGTGCCGGCCGCGGCGATGGAACCGGAGGCCAGGCCCGGTTCGTAGCCGCGCTTGAGCATGGTGGGCAGGGACAAAAGCCCCATGGTGATCACCGTGGCGCCGACGATGCCCGTGGAGGCGGCCATCAGCATGCCCACCAGCAGCACCGAGAAACCCAATCCACCGCGCAGCGGCCCGAACAGCCGCGCCATGGTGTCCAGCAGCGCCTCCGCCACCCGCGAGCGTTCCAGCATTACGCCCATGAACACGAACAGCGGCACGGCGATCAGCACCTCGCTGGTCATGATGCCGTAGAGCCGGTTGGGCGTGGCGCCAAGGAAGCTGGGGTCGAAGACCCCGCACAGCCAGCCGAGCCCGGCGAAGGCCAGCGCCGTTCCCGCCAGCGAGAACGCCACCGGGAATCCGGCCATGATCACGGCGCAGACGGTCAGGAACAGGGCAAGTGCGAACCAGGCTTCCATCGGGACCCGTTGTCGTTTTAATTGATCAGGCGGCGCCGGCCGCCGCGTTCAGCCGGCCCGGCGCAACGTGCGGATGCTGCGAACGGCGAGCACCACCCCCTGGACCAGCAACAACACCATGGCCACCGGGATCAGGGTCTTGAGCAGGAACACCGCGGGCAACCCGCCGGGCTCGCGCGATCCCTCCAGCACCCGCCATGAGGCGGCCACGTAGGGCAGGCTCACCACGAAGATGAACACACAGGTGGGAATCAGCAGCAGCAACGTCCCCGCGAGATTGACCAGTGCCTGGCGGCGCTCGCCCATGTCCCGGTAGAAGATGTCCACGCGCACGTGGCCCTCGTACCGCAGCGCGAAACAGGCGCCCAGCATGAACACGGCGGCGTGCATGTAGGTGATGGATTCCTGGAGCGCAATCGACCCCTGGTTGAAGACGTAGCGCAGCACCACCACCAGCAGGGTGACCAGCACCATGGCAAGCGTCACCCAGCCCAGGAACCGGCCGAGGCCGTCGACGGCGCGGGCGATGAGCCCCTCGGCGCGCGTCGCCTCGTGCCCGGCCCCGCCCGTCACGCGGACATCCGTGCGCTCACTGCCACTCGAAGATCACCCAGTGGGGCACGTTCACGTGGGGCCCGAACTCCATGGGCGCGCGATCCAGCTGCCCGTCGCCGTCGGTGTCCAGCAGGTAGTAAGGCGCGCCGTGCTTCGGGGTCACCCGCACCATGTAGACATTGCCGTTGACGCTGTATTCCTCCACCACCTTGCCTTCCTGCCGGCGAATGGTGACCGTGGGTGGCGGAATGTCGGGCTGGGGCACCTTTTCCGGCAGCGGCGGCGGTGGCGGTACCTCGCCGGCCGACGCCGGCGGCGCCTGCTTGTCGTCGCTCTGCGCCCAGGCCACGGAGCCGAACAAAAGAAGCGCGAGAATCAGGAGAATCCTTGTGCGCATGACACCCACCTCACAAATCCAAGAGCATTTCGCGTTCGCTGGCCGAGGGTTCGAAGCTGCGGTGCTCGTAGTGATCGAAGATCGCGCTCAACACGGCATCGGCGTCATTCACCACCCGGAAAAGATCCATGTCCTCCGGGCCGATGGTGCCCCTTTCGACCAGCGTGTCACGGAACCAATCTACCAGACCGCCCCAGAACTTGCTGTCCACCAGGATGACGGGGATGCGCCGGGTCTTGCCGGTCTGCACCAGGGTCAGGATCTCCGCCAGTTCGTCCAGGGTCCCGAAGCCGCCGGGCAGCACCACGTAGGCGGAGGCGTACTTCACGAACATCACCTTGCGGGTGAAGAAATGGCGAAAATGCAGGCTGATGTCCTGGTAGCCGTTGTCGCTCTGCTCCATGGGCAGGTCGATGTTAAGGCCCACGCTGGGTGACTTGCCCTGGCTGCAACCCTTGTTGGCCGCCTCCATGACCCCGGGTCCGCCCCCGGACACCACCGCGAAGCCGGCATCCGACAGCGCCCGGCCGATATCCTCGCCAAGCCGGTAAACGGGATGATCCTTCGGGAACCGCGCCGAGCCGAACATGCTCACGGAAGGCTTGATGTGGGCCAGCTTCTCGAAGCCCTCCACGAACTCGGCCACGACCTGGAACACCTTCCAGGATTCGCGCGCCAGCTCACTGTCCTTGATGGGCACCAGGCTGGGATGAATGAGGGTATCGTCGGACTTGTTCATGGCGTCTCAGCGCGACTTCAAGACCATGCTAGTGTACTGCCTCCCGGGCATGCATACCGTGTCAATCGATGGCGAGCGCTCACGAGAAAAGGACCCTTTATCTGGTTGACGGTTCCGGCTACCTGTACCGGGCCTTCCACGCGCTGCCCCCGCTCACCACCAGCCGGGGCGAGCCCACCGGCGCCGTGTACGGCGTGGCCAACATGCTGCGCAAGCTGACCGACGACTTCCGCCCGGAACACGTGGCCGTGGTGTTCGACGCGCCGGGGAAAACCTTTCGCGACGAGCTGTTCGACCAGTACAAGGCAACGCGGCCGAAGATGCCCGATGACCTGGCCGTGCAGGTGGCGCCGCTCAAGGAGCTGGTCCGCGCCATGGGCTTTCCGCTGCTGGAGGTCTCCGGCGTGGAGGCCGACGACGTGATCGGCACGCTGATCCGCAAGGCGCGCGAGAAGGGCTTCGACGTGGTGGTTTCCACCTCCGACAAGGACCTGGCGCAACTGGTGGACGAGCACGTCACGCTGGTCAACACCATGAGCGGCTCGAGCCTGGACCCGGATGGCGTTACCGCCAAATTCGGCGTGCCCCCGGAGCGCATCGTGGACTACCTGGCGCTGGTGGGCGACACATCCGACAACATCCCCGGCGTGCCAAAGGTGGGGCCGAAGACGGCGGCCAAGTGGCTCAACGAGTACGGTTCCCTGGACGCCATCATCGAGCACGCCGGCGACATCAAGGGTAAGGTGGGCGAATCGCTGCGCGAGCACCTGGAGCAGCTCGAGCTGTCGCGCCGGCTCGCGGTGATCCGAACCGACTCGGATATTGACGCAACACCCGCGGATCTGGCGTTGCGGCAACCCGACCAGAGGCGTCTCGCGGAATTGCTGCAGCAACACGAGTTCAACAGCTGGCTCCGGCAACTGGACGTGGAGCCGGAGCCGGCCGCGGATGCACCGTCGGAAACCCGTTATGAAACCGTCACCTCCGAGACCCGATTCCAGCACTGGATGGCTCGGATCGAGGACGCCGGTGGCTTCGCCTTCGACGTCGAGACCACCAGCCTGGATTACATGGACGCGGAGCTGGTGGGCATTTCCTTCGCCGTTCAAGCCGGCGAGGCCGCCTACGTGCCCGTGGCCCACGATTACCCGGGCGCCCCGAAACAGCTCGACCGAAATCGGGTCATCGAGGCGGTGAAGCCACTGCTGGAGGCCCCGGCGATCGCCAAGATCGGCCAGCACTTCAAGTACGACATGAATGTGCTGGACCGCCACGGGGTGCACGTCCGCGGCCTGAAGCACGACACCATGCTGGCCTCCTACGTGCTCAACAGCACCGCTACCCGCCACGACATGGATTCGCTGGCGCTCAAGTACCTGGGCCATAAGACCATCCATTACGAGGACGTGGCCGGCAAGGGAGCGAAACAGATCACCTTCAACCAGGTGGCCCTGGAGGAAGCCGGGCCGTATGCCGCGGAGGACGCCGACGTCACCTTGCGGTTGCACCAGCACCTGTGGCCGCAAATCGAGGCCGACGACGGGCTCAGGCGTGTCTACGAGGAAATCGAGATCCCGCTGGTGCCGGTGCTCTCGCGCATGGAGCTAACCGGCGTGCTGGTGGACGTGAACGCGCTCAAGCGCCAGAGCACCGAGCTGGCCGAGCGCATGGCCGGCATCGAGGAAAAGGCTTACCAGTCCGCCGGGCGGCGCTTCAACCTGGGCTCGCCCAAGCAGCTCCAGCAGATCCTGTTCGAGGAACAGGGCCTGCCGGTGACCCGCAAGACGCCCAAGGGCCAGCCCTCCACCGCCGAGGACGTGCTGGCCGAGCTGGCAGGCGACTTCGAGCTGCCGCGCCTGATCCTGGACTACCGCGGGCTCTCCAAGCTCAAGTCCACCTACACCGACCGCCTGCCCGAGCGCATCAACACCCGCACCGGGCGCGTGCACACCTCCTATCACCAGGCAGTGGCCGCCACCGGGCGGCTGTCCTCTTCGGACCCCAACCTGCAGAACATCCCGGTGCGCACCGAGGAGGGCCGACGCATCCGGCAGGCCTTCATCGCGCCCGAAGGCTGCGTGGTGCTGGCCGCCGACTATTCCCAGATCGAGTTGCGCATCATGGCGCACCTGTCCGGCGACGAGGGACTGCTGGAAGCCTTCCGGCGCGGCGAGGACATCCACCGCGCCACCGCCGCGGAAGTCTTCGGCGGCGAGGTCACGCCCGAGCAGCGCCGCGCCGCCAAGGCCATCAACTTCGGGCTGATCTACGGCATGTCCGCCTGGGGCCTGTCGCGCCAGCTCGGCATCGACCGGGAGGAAGCTCAGGGCTACGTGGACCGCTACTTCGATCGCTACCCCGGCGTGAAGGCCTACATGGATAAGACCCGCAAGCAGGCCCGCACCGACGGCTACGTGGAGACGGTTTACGGACGGCGCCTGTACCTGCCCGACATCCGCGCCGGCAACGCCAACCGGCGCCAGGCCGCCGAGCGCGCCGCCATCAACGCTCCCATGCAGGGCACCGCGGCCGACATCATCAAGCGCGCCATGATCACGATGCACGACTGGCTCGAGGGCCGTGGGGACGAGGCGCGCATGATCATGCAGGTGCATGACGAGCTGGTCTTCGAGGTCCGCGAGAACGCCGTCGGCCCGGTGTCCAAGGCGATCCGCCACCGCATGGAGGCCGCAGCGGAGCTGTCCATCCCGCTGGAGGTGGACATCGGCACCGGGGCCAACTGGGACCAGGCCCACTAAGAGGTGTCTGGTCGTCGCTCCTTCCGCCCGCAGCGAAAACCGCAACGACCAGACCCTCCATCCTCTGGGCGCGGACCGCTCCGCGGCCGCGCCGCGTAGGGTGGGTCGAGCGGTAGCGAGACCCACGCGGAATGGCGATGGACGATCGCGGGCAACGCGTGGGTTTCGCCCCGCTTCGGGGCTCAACCCGCCCTACGGCTGGCGACCACGGTCTCGCCAGGCGCCACCGCACCCCCGCCGCCGGTGCGGCGTTGCATAGCGGGTGCGCGAGGCCCGCGTTCGAACCCTTGCAAGGTCGGCCCGCCGTCCCCATGTTTCACGGACGACCGATCGGGAGCCCTCCATGGAGCAGTATCACGGCACGACCATCGTTTCCGTGCGCCGCGGTGACAGCGTGGTGATCGCCGGCGACGGCCAGGTGACCCTGGGCAACACGGTGATGAAGCACAATGCCCGCAAGGTTCGAAAGCTGTACAAGAACGGCGTGATCGCGGGCTTCGCAGGCGCCACCGCCGACGCCTTCACCCTGTTCGAACGCTTCGAGGGCAAGCTGGAGCAACACTCCGGGCACCTGACCCGCGCCGCCGTGGAGCTGGCCAAGGACTGGCGCACCGACCGCATGCTGCGGCGCCTGGAGGCGCTGCTGGCGGTAGCGGACAAGGAAACCTCGCTGATCATCTCCGGCAATGGCGACGTGATCGAGCCCGAGGCCGGTCTCATCGCCATCGGCTCCGGCGGTCCCTTTGCCCAGGCGGCGGCCCGGGCCCTGCTCGCTAACACAGAGCTCTCCGCCCGGGAGGTGGCGCAGCAGTCCCTGGAGATCGCCTCGGACATCTGCATCTATACCAATCGCCAGATCACCATCGAGGAGCTGTAACCCGCCGCGCCGTCTCGGAGCGCGGACGTCCTCAACGTCAACGAGTATTGAAGAACCTATGTCCAGCTACGCAATGACTCCCCGGGAAATCGTCGAGGCCCTGGATCGCTACATCATCGGTCAGAAAGAGGCCAAGCGCGCGGTAGCCATCGCGCTCCGGAACCGCTGGCGCCGCCAGCAGGTGGACGAGCCCCTGCGCTCTGAAATCACCCCCAAGAACATCCTCATGATCGGCCCCACCGGCGTGGGCAAGACCGAGATCGCCCGGCGCCTGGCGCGCCTGGCCAATGCGCCGTTCATGAAGGTGGAGGCCACCAAGTTCACGGAGGTGGGCTACGTGGGCAAGGACGTTGAGTCCATCATCCGCGACCTCACCGACGTGGCGGTGAACATTGTGCGCGAGCAGGCCATCGAGCGGGTGCGCCCGCGCGCCCACGACGCCGCGGAGGAGCGCGTGCTGGACGCGCTTTTGCCGCGCCCGCAGCAACAGGTCGGCTTCGCCAACGAACCGGCGCAGGCCCAGCCGTCCGAGTCGGGCACGCGCCAGACACTGCGGCGGCAGTTGCGCGACGGGGAGCTGGACGAGCGTGAGATCGAGGTGGAGCTGAGCGCCAGCATCGGCGTGGAAATCATGGCCCCGCCCGGCATGGAAGAGATGACCAGCCAGCTGCAGGGCCTGTTCAAGAACCTGGGCCAGAACAAGCGCGAGCGGCGCAGGATGAAGGTGCGCGACGCCATCAAGATGCTGGAGGAAGAAGAGGCCACGAATCTGGTGAACGACGAGGAAATCAAGCACGAGGCCCTCGAACTTGCCGAGCAGCACGGCATCGTGTTCCTGGACGAGCTGGACAAGGTCGCCAAGCGCGCCGAGATGAGCGGCGCTGACGTGTCCCGGGAAGGCGTGCAGCGCGACCTGCTGCCGCTGGTGGAGGGTTCCACCGTGAATACCCGCCACGGCATGGTGAAGACCGACCACATCCTGTTCATCGCTTCCGGTGCCTTCCATTTCGCCCGGCCCTCGGACCTGATCCCGGAACTGCAGGGACGGCTGCCGATCCGCGTCGAGCTCAACGCGCTTGGCGTGGACGACTTCGTGCGCATTCTCACGGAAACGGAGGCGTCGCTGACCCAGCAATACCGGGCGCTGCTGGACACCGAGGGCGTGACCATGGTGTTCACCGACGACGGCGTGCGGCGCCTGGCGGAAGTGGCCTGGCAGGTCAACGAGCACACGGAGAACATCGGCGCCCGGCGCCTGTATACGGTAATGGAACGCCTCCTGGAGGCAATTTCCTACGAAGCACCCGATCGTTCCGGCCAGTCGGTCAAGGTGGACGCCGGCTACGTGGACGAGCACTTGAAGGACCTGGCGGGCGACGAGGACCTGAGCCGATATATCCTGTAGGCCATGCGTGCCCGGGCGTCTTCCCACTTTCCCCGCGCCGCGGCCATGGCGGCCGGGGCCAGCCTGCTCCTGCTCTCCGCCTGCTCGATGTTTCCCGTCCATTCCTGGCTGGGCGGCTCGAGCCCGACGCCCGAGGAACTGGCGCGTCTGGACCCCGCACACCTCAGGGTGGCGGTGAGACTGCCGCTGCCGGTCAAGCCCAAACCTGGCACCACCATGCTGAGGATCGTGGTCACTCCCCGGGCGGCGGGTTCGCGTCCTGAGAAGCGCACCCTGTTACTCTCCGACCTGGCCCCGGGTACTCCAACGCAAGGACTGCCCGACGCCGGTCCCGGCTACCAGTGGTATGCCTTCGAGCTGCCGCCGCCGGGCCGGTCCGTGTTCAGGAGCCTGCAGGCGGCGCTGGGCGACCCGGCCTCGGTTTCCGCGCGCTGGACGCGCATCGAAATGTCGCTGAAGTCGGGCTACGAAGATGCCGCCCCCGGCACGGAGATCAGCCGGGACGTGTGGCTGCGAACCGGCGCCGACAGGGATTACACCCCTTTGATCCGCAAGGAGAAAGTGCACGTCGACGGGGTCGGTCCGGCATGAGCGCGCCCATTCCCACCGACATCACCCTGAAGCGCGACCGGCGGCTGCTGGTGGTGACCTTCGAGGACGGTACCGTCTTCGAGCTTCCCTGCGAGTACCTGCGCGTCTATTCGCCCTCGGCGGAAGTCAAGGGACACGGCCCCGGGCAGCGGCGCACGCCCGTGGGCAAGGAGAAGGTCAACATCACGCGGATCGAGCCGGTGGGCAGCTACGCGGTCTGCCTGCACTTCGACGACGGCCACAACACGGGTCTTTATTCCTGGCAGACGCTGTATGATCTGGGCCAGCACTTCGAACGGAACTGGCGGCGCTATCTCGACGAGCTCGAGGAACTGGGATACGAGCGCAGGGCGGATGACTGAAGGCACCGACAAGGGCGTGGATTTCGGCTACCGGCGCGTCCCGCCGGAGGAAAAAACCCGGCTTGTGGGCCGGGTGTTCGATTCCGTGGCCGGGCGCTACGACCTGATGAACGACCTGATGTCGGGCGGCCTGCACCGGTTCTGGAAACGCTACTTCGTGGGCACCCTCGGCCTGCGCCCGGACATGCGGGTGCTGGACCTGGCCTCGGGCACCGGAGACATCGCGGTGCTCATCGGGCCAAAGCTGGGCGCCGACGGGCGGCTGGTGGCCAGCGACATCAACGCCAACATGCTCTCGCGCGGGCGCGACCGGCTGATCAACGCCAACCGCGCGGCCAATGCAGATTTCGTGCTCGCCGACGCCGAGTGCCTGCCGTTCCCGGCCAGCCACTTCGACAGGATCACCATCGCCTTCGGGCTGCGCAACGTGACCCGCAGGGAGCGCGCGCTCCGGGACATGTTCCGGGTGCTCAGGCCCGGCGGCTCGGCGAACGTGCTGGAGTTCTCGCGCCTTCGCTCCGGGTTGCTGAGGCCCGCCTACGATTTCTACTCCTTCCAGGCACTGCCCCGGCTCGGCGGCATGGTGGCGGGCGATGCGGAAAGCTACCGCTATCTCGCCGAGTCCATCCGCCGCCACCCGGACCAGGCGGCGCTCGCCTCGATGATGGAGCAGGCCGGATTCGAGCGCGTTGCCTGCCGCAATCTCACCGGCGGTGTGGTCGCCATTCACACCGGCTGGAAGATCTGAGAGACAAGAGCAAAGAGCAAAGCCCTGTGGGAGCGGCATCTTGCCGCGAATCCTGCGAGACGGGGGCGCCACCGCACCCCCGCATACATGTTCTGCGATCGACGCGTGTTTTTGCGGCCCTATTACACGGCTGATAAGGTGATTGTTTCCCTCTGTCGCGCCGGAGGTTCATCATGGCCGTCCGAACCACGACGTTCTTCTGCGTCGCCGCCATCGTTCTCCTCGCCATGAGCACGATCAACGAACCCGCCCGCGGCTACGACCGGTTGACCGGCAAGCCCTTCGCCTCGAGATCCGAGGTAATGGCGCGGCACGGCATGGCCGCCACCAGCCAGCCACTGGCCACCCAGGCCGCCCTGGAGATCCTCAGGGAAGGCGGTTCCGCCGTTGACGCGGCGATCGCCGCGGACGCCATTGAGGGCCTGGTGGAGCCCACCGGCAGCGGCATCGGCGGCGACCTGTTCGCCATCGTCTGGGACGCAAAAAAGGGCAAGCTCGCCGGGCTCAATGCCAGTGGCCGCTCGCCGAAGCAGCTCACGCTCGAGTGGTTCCGGGACCACGGCTACGAGCACATACCGCCGCGCGGTCCGCTGCCGGTGTCCGTGCCCGGCTGCGTGGACGGCTGGTTCGAATTGCACGAGCGCTACGGCAGGCTGCCCATGGAAAAGGTGCTGGCGCCGGCCATCCGTTACGCACGTGAAGGCTTCCCCGTCACCGAGGTGATCGCCTATTACTGGCAGGAGAACGCCAAGGCCCTGAAACAGTTCGACAACTACAGAAAGGTTTACCTGCCCGACGGCCGCGCGCCGAAGAAGGGCGAGATCTTCAAGAATCCCCTGCTCGCCGACACCCTGGAGAAAATCGCCAGGGGCGGGCGCGATGTCTTCTACAGGGGCGAGATGGCCCACACCATCACCGACTATGTCCAGGACCAGGGTGGTTTCCTGTCCTACGACGATCTCGCGAGCCATCACTCCGAGTGGGTGGACCCGGTATCCACGGATTACCGCGGGTATCGCGTCTGGGAGCTGCCGCCGAACGGCCAGGGCATCGCTGCGTTGCAGATGCTCAACATCCTGGAAGGCTATGACATCGCGTCCATGGGCTTCGGCAGCCCGGAATACACGCACGCCTTCGTGGAGGCGAAGAAGCTGGCCTTCGAGGACCGCGCCCGCTACTACGCCGACCCGGACTTCGTGGACGTGCCCGTGAAGCGACTGATCTCCAAGGATTACGCCAACGAGCGGCGCAAGCTCATCGACCCGGAACACGCCGGCAAGTCCTATCCGGCCGGCAAACTCGAGAACGGCGATACCGTCTATCTCACCGTGGCCGACGACGAGGGCAACATGGTCTCGCTGATCCAGAGCAACTACCGGGGCATGGGCTCGGGCATGGTGCCGCCGGGCCTGGGTTTCGACCTGCAGGACCGGGGCGAGCTGTTCAGCCTGGACCCTGATGACGCCAACCGCTTCGAGCCCGGCAAGCGCCCGTTCCACACCATCATTCCCGCGTTCGTCACGAAAGACGGCAAGCCCTGGCTGTCGTTCGGCGTCATGGGCGGGGCCATGCAGCCCCAGGGTCACGTGCAGATCCTGGTGAACCTGATTGATTTCGGCATGAATCTCCAGGAAGCCGGCGACGCGCCGCGCATCCGCCACGTGGGCAGCTCGCAGCCCACCGGCGAGCGCATGAGCGACGGCGGTACCGTGCACCTGGAATCCGGCTTCCCGTACGAGACGGTGCGCGCGCTGGAGAAGATGGGGCACGTGGTCTCTTTCAGCGTGGGCGGCTACGGGGGCTACCAGGCGATCATGAAGAACCCGGACACCGGCACCTACGTCGGCGCTTCCGAATCCCGCAAGGACGGTTACGCGGCAGGCTATTGATAGGAGTCCGGCCATGAAGAACAAGCAATCGACTTTCAGACTTTTCCACCTCCCCCTGGCGCTGGCGGCCGGGCTGCTCTTCGCCGGCGCGGCGGCGGCGGGCGTGCAGCCCAAGGACCTCATGAGCAAGCTCCAGTGGCGCTGCGTCGGTCCCTACATCGGCGGCCGCGTGGTGGCCGTGGACGGGGTCCCGGATCAACCGAATCTCTTCTACATGGGCGCCGTGGACGGCGGCGTCTGGAAGAGCGACAACTACGGGGCGAGTTGGGAGAACATCTCGGACGGCTGGCCCAGCGACAGCGACAGCATCGGGGCGGTGGCCGTGGCGCCGTCGAACCCGAAGATCATCTACGCCGGCACCGGCGAGAGCGACATCCGCGGCGACATGATCACCGGCGATGGCATTTTCAAGACCACCGACGGCGGCGACAGCTGGACCTACGCCGGGCTGCGCGACACCCACACCACCATGGGCCTGGTGGTGGACCCGGACGACCCGGACGTGGTGTATGCCGCGTCAATGGGCCACGTGTTCGTGGACGGGCCGAACCGCGGCGTGTTCAAGACCACCGACGGCGGCAAGACCTGGAAGAAGGTGCTTTTCATCAACGACAAGACCGGCGTGGTGGACCTGGTGATGGACCCGAAGAATCCGCAGGTGCTCTACGCCGCCGCCTGGCAGGCCTACCGCACGCCATGGAAACTCTCCAGCGGCGGCCCGGGCAGCGGCATCTACAAGACCACCGACGGAGGCGAGCACTGGACCAACATCTCCGGTCACGACGGGCTGCCCGAGGTCACGCTTGGCAAGATCGGCATCGGCGTCAGTGCCAGCAACCCCGACATCGTCTACGCCACCATCCAGGCGGAGGACGGCGGCCTGTTCCGTTCCGGGGACGCGGGCGAAACCTGGCACCGGGTCAACGACGACTGGAAGCTCCGCCAGCGCGCCTTCTACTACATGGCCGTGTTCGTGGATCCAAAGGATCCGGACACCGTGTACATGCCACAGGTGGACGCGCTGTTCGTGTCCCACGACGGCGGCAAGTCCTTCGACAAGCTGCACACGCCCCACGGCGACAACCACATCGTGTGGATCAACCCGAAAGACACCGACATCCTGCTGGAGGGCAACGACGGCGGCGCCACGGTGTCCACCGACCGGGGCGAGAGCTGGAGCGACATCCACAACCAGCCCACGGGCCAGTTCTACCAGGTCAACCTGGACGGGCAGTTCCCGTTCCACATCTACGGCGCCCAGCAGGACGAGGGCGCCTTCGAGGGCCCCAGCGCCACCGCCCAGGGCACGATTCCACTCGGAGCCTGGAAACCCGCCGCCTACGGCGAGAGCACCTTCGTGGTGCCGCAGCCCGGCGATCCGGAAATCACCTACGGCAGTGGCTACTACAGCATTTTCGTGAAGTACAACCAGCGGACCGAGGAGTACCGCAGCGTGAGCCCGTGGCCGCGCTACCGGGAAGGCGCCTCTGCCGGCGAGCTCAAGTACCGCCTGGCCTGGACCCACCCGATCCTTTTCTCCCCCACCGATCCCGGCAAGCTGTACCTGGGTTCCCAGTACGTGATGAAGAGCGACGACCACGGCGCCACCTGGGAGACCATCAGCCCGGACCTGACCCGGGACGACCCTTCCACCGAGGCGCCCACGGGCGGACCCGTCGATCTCGACCAGTCCGGCGCGGAGATCTATCCCTACGTTTCCGCCGTCGGCCCCTCGCCCCTGGACGGGAAGATCATCTGGGCGGGCTCCAGCGACGGGCTGGTGCACGTGACCACCGACGGCGGCGAGTCCTGGAAGGCGGTGACCCCGCCGGACCTGCCCAAGTGGGCGCACGTCAGCTCCATCGAGCCCTCCCACGTGGACAAGGGCACCGCGTATCTCACCGCGAGCCGCTACATGTGGGATGACTTCAAGCCGTACGTGTTCAGGACCACCGACTACGGCAAGACCTGGACGGTGATGACCGACGGGCTGCCAGACGACCAGTACGTGACCTCCCTGCGCCAGGACCCGGATGACGCGGACCTGCTGTTCGCCGGCACCCGGAACACCGTGTACGTGAGCCTGGACCGCGGCTTGCACTGGCGGCCCCTGACGCTCAATCTCCCCCACGCGCTGGTGCGTGACGTGGCGATCAACCGGCAGCAGGGAGCGCTGGTGGCCGCCACCCACGGCCGCGCCTTCTGGGTGCTGGACAATCTGGCGCTGCTGGAACAGCTGGCCGGGCAGGCGGGCGCGGGTACTCCCGATGCGGCGGTGCTCGCGCCGGAGACCGCCTGGCTGACCCACGCCGCCGGCACGCCCGAGTACCCCTGGCAGGGCAAGGACGAAGGGAAGAATCCGCCGTTCGGGGCCACCGTTTTCTTCCACGTTCCGGAGAACTACGACGGGGACACGCCGGCGAAACTGTCATTCACCGACGCCGACGGCAAGCTGGTGCGCAGCTTCGATCTTCACCTGAAAACCAAGGAAGAAAAGGAACGGGAAAAGAAAATCAAGAACGGCAAGCTGGACCTGAGCAACATGCACCCGTCCGAGGCCAAGGCGATCAGCGAGCGCCAGCACACGGCCATCGATCCGGGAATGAACCGCTTCCAGTGGAACCTGCGCTACCCGGACGCCACCGAGGTCAAGGGTTTCTACCCGCCGATCGCCGCAGGCGGCATGGAGAACAGCGTATCCGGTCCGGTGGTGGTGCCGGGCAACTACAGGGTGGTGCTCCAATACGGCGACGGGAAATCGGGCCAGCCCTTCCCAATCAAGCTGGACCCGCGCATCGATTCCAGCCAGTCGGACCTGGAGGCACGCTTCCAACTGGCGATGAAAGCCCACCAGGCACTGGACACGCTGGACAGGACCATCAACCGGGCCATCGACGCGCGGGACGCGCTGAAAAACTCGAGCCAGGACTGCGCGGCCTCCACGGTCAGCGCGCTGAATGGCGAAATCGGCAAGCTGGTACAGCTCGATTTGCACTCCAGCGAGGCCACCCTGCTCCACGAGACGAAGCTCAAAAGCCACCTGGCCTACATCCAGTCAGGCGTGGAGATGGCCTACACCCGCCCCACCAAGGCCCAGCAGGCGGTTTACGAGGAACTCGCCGGGGAAGCGAAGGCGGGGGAGGACAAGCTGGAGCACGCCATGGGCGAGTGCCCGGTGAAAGACAGCTGACACCGGGCGGGATCCTCACGCGGAGGCGCAAAGACGCAGAGAAATGAAAACCAGGAGCGTTCCCCCGGTCCGGTCGCTCCCAGGGAAATTTCTCTCTTCGCGCCTTCGCGTGATTGATTCTTTTTGGCGCCCCTGGCGGCTTGGCGTGAGCTACCGCGGTTTCAGGCTGCGCGGCGGTGCCGTTACCCCTAGAATGTGCCCGTGACCGAGGCACCGCGACAACTGGCGAACATCATGGCCCGCGCCGTCCAGGCGGCGGGCAACCGGCTGCTGGCCATGGACGCGGACACGGCGGCAAGGCTCGCCGAGTTCGAGGGCCGCACCGTGGCCTTCCACCTGGAGGGCCCGGAGATCTGGCTTTACCTCACCCCGGAAGGCCGCGGCCTCAAGGTCAGCGCCCAGGGCCAGGCGGAAACCACCCTGCGCGGCACCCCCGGGGCCCTGTTCGCCTCCGCGGTGAGCGACCCGGAGCAGCGCGCCGCCGGACGCATCCACATCGAGGGCGACGCCCACCTGGGCCAGGCCTTCGAGCGCCTGGCGCGCCGGCTCAAGCCCGACTGGGAGGAACCCCTGGCGAGGGCATTCGGCGACGTGGTGGGCCCGCGCATCGCCCGCGCCCTGCGCGGCGGGGTAGCCTGGACCCGGGACGCCGGCGTGTCGGTGGCCGAGCAATTCAGCGAGTACCTGCGCGAGGAAAGCCGCCACCTGGTGTCGCGCCCGGAAATGGACGCATTCCTGGCCGAGGTGGACGAACTGCGCGACGCCGTGGAACGCCTGCAGGCTCGCATCGAACACCTGCGGCGCGACACGGGCGGATGATCCCGCCCCGACACGCCAAACGCCTGCTGCACATCAGCCGGGTGCTGGTGCGCTACCGGCTGGACGAGATCGTCCGCGCCACGCACCTCTACCGGCCCATGCGCATGATGCGGCCGCTGGCCCGCCCGCGCCGCGCCACCCGCGACCTGCCCCGGGGCGCGCGACTCAGGCTGGCGCTGGAGGAATTGGGCCCGATTTTCGTCAAATTCGGCCAGATCCTGTCCACCCGCCGCGACCTGCTGCCGCTGGACATCGCCGACGAGCTGGCCAAGCTCCAGGACGAGGTCAAGCCGTTCCCCGGGGAAGTGGCCACGGCCATGATCGAGCACACCCTGAAGCGGCCCGTCAACGAGCTTTACGCCGAGTTCGATCCCGTCCCCATGGCCTCGGCCTCCATCGCCCAGGTGCACGCCGCGCGCATGAACACCGGCGAGGACGTGGTGGTAAAGGTGTTGCGCCCCGGGGTGGAAGGCCAGATCCGCCGCGACGTGGAGCTGTTGAAGCACATCGCCCGCCTGGCCGAGCGCTATGCGCCCGAGTCCCGCCGACTGCGGCCCCGCGAGGTGGTTGCCGAGTTCGAGAAGACCATCTTCGACGAGCTGGACCTGCAGCGCGAGGGCGCCAACTTTTCCCAGCTCAGGCGCAATTTCGAAGGCTCCAGGCTGCTCTACGTGCCGCAGGTGCATTGGTCGCACACCAGCGAGGACGTGCTGACGCTGGAGCGCATCTACGGCGTTCCCATCGACGACATCCCGACGCTGAAGGCCGCCGGCGCGAACCTCAAGGTGCTCGCCGAGCGCGGCGTGGAAATCTTCTACACCCAGGTGTTCCGGGACAACTTCTTCCATGCCGACATGCACCCGGGCAACATCTTCGTGGACCTGACGGACCCGTCCGATCCCCACTACATCGCGCTTGATCTGGGCATCGTCGGCACGCTCACGGAGGAAGACCAGCGTTATCTGGCCGATAACTTCATGGCGTTCTTCGACCAGGACTACAAGCGCGTGGCGGAGTTGCACGTGGAATCGGGATGGGTCCCCGGCGGCACGCGCGTGGACGAGTTCGAGTCCGCCATCCGCACCGTGTGCGAGCCCAATTTCGCCAAGCCGCTCTCGGAAATATCCTTCGGCGAGGTGCTGATGAAGCTTTTCCGGGTGGCCCGGCGTTTCAACATGAGCGTGCAGCCGCAACTGGTGCTGTTGCAGAAGACCCTGCTCAACATCGAGGGCCTGGGGCGCGAGCTCTACCCACAACTCGACCTGTGGACCACGGCGCGCCCGGTGCTGGAACGCATCCTGCGCGAGAAGCGCGGACCCCTGAACCGCCTGAAGGAAGCCCGCCGCCACCTGCCGCGCTGGCTGGCCACGGCCCCGGACCTGCCCGACCTGGTGCACGGGTATCTCGAGAAGGCGGTGCGGGGCGAACTCACCTGGAAACTGGATCCCGACTCGCTGCAACCCCTGGAACGGCGGCTGCGCCGGGAGAGCCGGCACAGGGTCGCGGCCGTCGCCGGCGCTACGCTGCTGATCGCCGGCGAGCTCTGGTACCTGCTGGGTCCGGCGGGCTGGGAGGGGATCGCCCCTGCGGCGGCCGGCGCGTTTGCCGGTCTGGCCTGCCTGTGGCAGGCGTGGCGGAGCGACTGAGTCGCGCGGGAAATCGCGCCCTTCCGGGCGCTCCTACAATCTTTTTTCTTCGCGCCCTTGCGCCTTTGCGCGGGCCCCGGAAACCGGGCTGCGCGTCGACGGCATTTGCGATACGCTGGGGTATGGGGGTGGCAGTCAGGCCCTCAGACGATCAGGAGGGGAGTCATGTTCAAGCTCAATTTCGGCCGCACATGGCCGCTTGCCGTGATTGCGGTCACGCTGCTGTTCATCGTTCCTTCGCTCGCCGGGGCCGACACCCTGAGCCTGGCCGGGCTGAAGCAACCGGTCCAGGTGCGCTTCGACAGCGAGGGCGTCTGGCATCTCACCGCGCAAAACGACGAGGACGCGGCTTTCGCCGAGGGCTACCTGCACGCCCGGGACCGGTTCTTCGAGATGGACTTCACCCGCCGGCTGGCCTCGGGCACGCTGGGCGAGCTGCTGGGCATGGCCGCCCTATCCCAGGACATCGAACTGCGCACCCTGGGCCTGCGCCGTGCGGCCCGGCGCTCCTGGAGTCACTACGATCCGCACACCAGGGCCATCCTCCTGGCCTACGCCAACGGCGTGAACGCCTGGCTCGCCAACAACCCGCTGCCGCCGGAATACGGCGCCCTGGAACTCACGCAGGCAGAACCCTGGAGCCCGGTGGATTCCATCGTGGTGGCAAAGGCGCTGGCCTTCCAGTTGTCCTTCGACCTGGACATCGACCGCACCATCCAGGCCATGGCCTACCAGCAGGCCGGCCAGATCGGCGGCTTTGACGGTCAGGCGCTGTTTTTCGAGGACACCAACCGCTCCCAGCCCTTCGACGATCGCATCTCCATTCCCGGCTTCCTGGCCGACCACGGCATCGTCGGGAAGTCTGCCGCGAGGCCGCCGCTCAAGCAGCCCCGCCACGACCTGAGCTACCTGGCCGGCGACACGCTCGAGGCGGCCAAGGACTACTCGCGCCGGGTGGCCGACATTCCCTTCATCGCCAATACCATGAAGCCCCGCGAGAACCGTGGCGCGAGCAACTGGTGGGTGGTATCGGGAGAACACACCGCCAGCGGCGCCCCGATCCTGTCCAATGACCCTCACCTGTCGCTCAACATGCCGCCGGTGTTCACCGAAGGCCACATCGTGGTCCAGGGCAGCGACCCGATGAACGTCACCGGCACCGCCATACCCGGTGCACCGGGCATCATCCTGGGCTGCACCACGCGCGTGTGCTGGGGCGCCACCACCAATCCCATGGACGTCACGGACACGTTCTCGGATCCCATCGTCACGGACACCTTCGGCTTCCCTGCCTTCACGGTGTACAAGGGCAAGCGCGAGCCCATCGTCTGGGTGTTCCAGAGCTACTACGTGAACAACCCGGGCGACGGCGAGGCGGACAACCTGTCGCGCGCGCCGGTGCCACTGGACGGCGGCGGCATCACCTTCGTGGTGCCGCGGCGCAACTACGGGCCGATCCTGTCCATCCAGGGCGACACCGCGCTGACGGTGCAATACACCGGCTGGGGACCCACCCAGGAGCTGCGCACGTTCCTGACCTGGAACCGGGCCCGCAACCTGTCCGACTTCCAGCAGGGACTCAAGTGGTTCGACTTCGGATCACAAAACTGGTCGTATGCTGACGTGGACGGCAACATCGCCTATTTCACCAGCGGCGAGATGCCGCTGCGGCGTGACCTGCAACGCGACAACGCGCCCGCCGGTGGCGTGCCGCCGTTCTTGATCCGCGACGGCTCCAATCCGAAGCACCAGTGGTTGCCGGCGCCAGCCAACCGGCCGGCCGCGCAGGCCACGGCGAACCGCGTGCTGCCGGCGGACGAGATGCCCCACGTGATCAACCCGGCCAGCGGCTACATCGCCAACGCCAACAACGATCCGGTGGGCACGACCCTGGACAACAACCCGCTCAACCAGTTGCGTCCCGGCGGCGGGCTCTATTACCTGAACCCGGGTTACTCCAGCCTGCGCATCGGGCGCATCGACCGGGTGCTCAACTCGCTCATTGACAGCGGCCAGCCCATCACCCGTGCGGACATGGAAGCGCTCCAGGCCAACAACCAGTTGCTGGACGCGCAACTGGTGGCGCCTTTCATCGTCCAGGCCTTCCAGCACGCATCCTCCCCTGACGCGTCGCCGGTGCTGGCCCAGTTCGCATCCGAACCCGCCATCGGCGGCGCGGTGCAACTGCTCGGCCAGTGGGACTTCTCCACGCCCACCGGGCTCACCGACGGATACGGCCGCGACCGCGACCCCGGCACGCCGCCCGGCGCCCAGGAAATCGCGGACAGTGCCGCCGCCACCATCTTCAGCGCCTGGCGCGGTCGCTTCCTGGCCAACACCATCGACGGCATCTTCGATGCCATCGGGCTCGGCGACTTCAAGCCGGGCAGCACCGAAGCGTATACCGCCATGGCCTACCAGCTCATGCACTTCTCCGACACCCATGGCCTGGGCGCCTCGGGCATTCCATTCTTCAACGTTCCGGGAGTGTCCGACCCGGCCGTGGCGCGCGACGTGATCCTGCTCAAGAGCCTGGCGGACGCCCTGGAGCTGCTGGGGTCGGAGGAGTTCGCGCCCGCCTTCGGCGACGCGTCCACGCTCACCGACTTCCGCTGGGGCAAGCTGCACCGCATCGTGTTCGACCACCCACTGGGCGGGCCTTTCAACGCTCCCCCGGCAGGCGGCCTGATGGACGTGGCGCCGTCACTGCCCGGCGTCGCCAGGCCCGGCGGCTTTCAAAGCGTGGACGCGGCCAGCCACAGCACCCGCGCCGACGGGCTGAACGATTTCATGTTCGGCAGCGGCCCGTCGCGGCGCTTCATCGGCGAGATGAAACCCTCGGGCGTGCAACTCGAGCAGATTCTCCCCGGTGGCGAGAGCGGCGTGGTGGCCAGTCCGTTCTACGCCAATCAGCTTGGACGCTGGCTCACCAATGAATACAAGCCGCTGGTCATCGACCCGGGCAAGGTGAGCGCCGTGGACACCCTGACCCTGCAGCCGGCCAACTGAGCCGGCGCGCTGTCCTACAATGGCCGCGGGCATTGCCGCCCGCGGCCATTCTGTTTCGCCATGTCGACGACCTTCTGGGTGTTCATCGTATTGCTGATTCTGGGCGCCGTCGCGCTGGCCAGTTACCTGGTACGGCTCCAGCGCCAGAGCCGGGACATCGAGCGAAAGCTGGACTACTCGAAGATGCGGGAGTGGCGGGACGAGGATTGAAACCGCCCGTATCCGCGAGGCCCTATGAACCGGCGAATGCCTGTTGCCGCCAGGCCTCGTAGACAGCGACGGCCACCGCGTTGGACAGGTTGATGCTGCGGTTTCCCGGCCGCATGGGAATGCGCAGCATCCACTCATCGTCGAACTCCGCCAGGACCGCCTCCGGCAGGCCGCGCGTCTCGGCGCCGAACAGCAGCGCGTCACCGGGCCGGAAGCGGACCTCAAACGCCGAGCGCCGGCCACGGGTGGAAAAGGCGAACACCCGGACCGGTTGCACCGCGAGCCGGAAATCGGCCAGCGAGGCGTGAACCCGCAGGCTGGTGCGCTCGTGGTAGTCCAGGCCCGCCCGGCGCATGCGCGCGTCGTCCAGCGCAAATCCAAGGGGTTCGACCAGGTGCAGGGCGCACCCCGAATTGGCGCAAAGGCGGATCACGTTGCCCGTGTTGGGCGGGATCTCCGGGCTGTGCAGGACCACGTGAAACATTGGGGCATCTTAACCAGCCCGCCGGTCGGCAGGAATGCCGTGATCGCGCTATTCTTGGCGGGTGAAGGCGGGGCACCCCGCGGCGGTAAGGCGCGGACCCAGGGAAAACCATGCTAGAGGGAGGCAGCCATGAACTTTCAGCGAGTCGAGTCGGGCAAGGGATGGATCTGGATCACGGAAGGCTGGGAGCTGTTCATGAAGAATCCCGGCATCTGGATCGTGCTGGCGCTGATCCTGTTCGTGGTCTATTTCGTGCTCGGTTTAATTCCGTTTCTGGGCAGCCTGGCCAGCGCGGTCATCGGCCCGGCCCTGTTCGGCGGCATGATCTACGGGGCGCGTGAGCTGGACGAGGGTCGTTCACTGGAGATCCCGCACCTGTTCCAGGCGTTTTCCGATTCCGACCGCACCGTGCCCATGCTCTTGCTGGGGCTGGTGCCCCTGGCCGCGGCGATCGTTACGCTGATTCTCACCGTGATCTTCGGGTTCGGCGTCGTTGGCACCGCGGCGCTCACCGGCTCCGGCGGCGCGACGGTCGGCATGGCCGTCGGTGGCGGCCTTTTGATGTTCCTGGTGATGTTAGTCCTGGGCTTCGTGGTTGGCGCGTTGATGCTGTTCGCCATACCGAGGGTGATATTCGGCCATGCCGAGCCGATTCCCGCGGTGAAGGAGAGCCTGGAAGCCTCGCTGGCCAACATCGGCGCGTTCCTAATTTTCGCCCTGCTCTACATGGTGTTCGCGATCCTCGCCATGATTCCCTTCGGGTTGGGCTTCCTGATCCTGCTGCCCGTGATGGCGGGTGCCGTGTACAGCGCGACCAAGGAAGTCTTCGGTGCCGGCGAACGCACCGAGGAACACAATGTGACTCCGGCGGGGCCCGTGCAGCCGGGTCGGGCGGAGGAGCGCCCCGCGGAAGAGCCGGGCGGCGGAGACGAAGAGCCCAGGACCAGGCCGGAGTGATTCAGGCGGCAGGCGGGCGCCACGGCCCGCCCGCTCATTCCGGATCCGCGGAACCGCGGCGCGCCGGGAACAGGCGCGCCATCAGCAACCCGGCCTCGTAGAGCAGCCACATGGGCACCGCCAGCATGGTCTGCGAGATCACGTCCGGCGGCGTCAGCAGCATGCCCACCGTGAATGCGGCCACCACCACGTAGGGCCGCCAGCGCCCCAGGCGCTGGACGCTCACCAGGCCGGTGGAGGTCAAAAGGACCACGGCCACCGGCACCT
>Ga0209918_1000590_pt1 | contig 23296 bp, 17 predicted proteins | sample SalPonD_shore_MG_FD_185712 | JGI IMG/M metagenome (GOLD analysis project Ga0209918, IMG submission 185712) | Salt pond soil microbial communities from South San Francisco under conditions of wetland restoration - Salt Pond MetaG... | ecosystem: Environmental > Aquatic > Marine > Intertidal zone...
TACGCTGGGGATTATGCTGGCTCACCTGTCGAATAACATGATCAACGACTATCTGGATTATAACCAGGGGACTGACAGCTTCGAAAGATCCCCCCGGAGCATGTACGCACCGCATCCCATCCAATCGGGGTGGATTTCGCGTACTCAGCTGGTAGGCGCCATTATCCTGGTCAACGTGGTGGACCTCATCATCGCCAGTTACCTGGCACTCATGGTGGGCTGGCAAATTTTCCTCTTTGCCATTCTGGGACTGTTCATCAGTGTGTTCTATATCGCCAAGCCGGTAAATTTGAAGCGGCGGGGACTGGGTGAACTGGGGGTTTTTCTCATCTGGGGACCGTTGATGATCGGCGGCGTGTACTTTGCCGTCAGCGGCAGAATGCCCGCCTGGGTGCTGGCCGCCTCGGTCCCGTACGGTATCACGGTCACCACCGTACTGATCGGGAAGCACATCGACAAATTGGAAACGGACGCCGAGAACGGTGTTCGCACTTTGCCGGTCCTCCTGGGGGAAGAACAGGCACTGTTTTTGAACAAAATGCTGTTCGCCAGTTTCCCGGTGATCGTGCTGCTCCTGGTTCTCACGGGGACTCTCGACGTGTGGGTCCTCCTAACCTTTTTGGCACTGCCCAAGCTGGTCCGGGAGACCTGGCCCCGCTATTCCGCAGCCAAGCCGGATGCACCGCCGGACAACTTTCCCGTCTGGCCGTTATGGTTTACCCCCTGGGCATTCCGGTACAACCGGATGGCCGGCGGATTGTTCGTACTGGGCCTCATTCTGAACCGCATCATTCCTCTCTGATCCCATGTTTAAAAAGACCATCGAAGCCACCATCCGGGAGGTCCGTCTGGTGTCGATCCACGGACAGCGCTATTACGATATTCTCTACGTCCGGGAGGGCGGGGAGCAGACTGCTCATCGTTCCAGGGCGCCCTTTGAAGAGGTCTACGAACAGCCGCAACCGGGAGATCAAGTGCGGATTCACACGATTCTGGATACCGTGACCGGAGTTGAAAAGATCGACTCCACCGGTTGAACCGGTTGCCCGAAACGCTGCCAGCCGGCGGTGAATTCCAAATCTTCTGAAAAAGACGTTATACTTTATTTGATTTTCGGGTGATCCGGCTTCTTGCCGGCCGCTTCGGAAATATCCTCGAACCGAAAGCCCTCCCGCAGGAAGAAAAACAACCCCAGGGCGGTGATGGGGATGTAGTTGGTGAGATGCATAACGATGGCAAACCCCAGGGCCGCCGCATCCGGGACGCCGTACAGGGCCAACGCCTGGATGATGGCATAATGAAACGTGCCGATGTAACCGGGGGAGGAAGGGATCATGACCCCGATGGTGCCGATCAGGAAAATGACTATTCCGGCGATGAAGTGCATATCGTATAAGTCGTCAAAATGGAACGCCTTGATCAGGAAGTAGGCGGACAGGGCGTACACCGTCCAGATCATCATAGTGTGAAAAAATATCCGGCCGTAGTTCCGGGCATGTTTTAAACTGCGCAATCCCTGCACGAATGATTGGGTGATGGCGGTGGCCTTCTCGGCCAGCAGTTCCGGGAGGAACCCGAACAACCGTTCCAGGATCCGGTAGGTATATTGCTCGTAGAAGGTCAGGAAAAAGAAAAACAGCAGTAGCACGATGGAGGCCAGCCCCACCAGGAGAATGATGGTGTGGTATCGTTCCGGGAGGTTCACGCCCAGCACCGCAATAAGCATAAACACCAGCAGGCCGATGATATCCACCAGCCGTTCCACCACGATGGTGGCAAAACCCGCGGATTTGGAGATACCGGCACTGCGCCCGATCACATAGGCGCGAAGGATTTCACCCAGCCGCACCGGCAGCACGTTATTGCCCATGTATCCGATCATTACACCGCTGAACAACTTCGGAAATTTAATCTCTTTCACGGGTTCCAGAAGATAATGCCACCGGACGGACCGGAAGATAAAACTGGCCATAAACAGCAGCACCGAGGGAAGAAGATACCACCAGTCCTTATTGTGTTGGAGTGTGGTGAAGAATTGGTCCCAGCGAATACCTCTGATCGCCAGGTAAGCAAAAATCACGCTGAACATGATACCGACGGCAATTTGGATAACCCGTTTCATGAGGGGAACAAGATAACCGATTTCCGGGGAGAGAGCCAAACGAATCTTTCACTTCTTTGCGGAAATTTCCTTACATTTATCCCCATTGATTACGAACGGACAGCAGAGCAAACAGGAGGTAAGTCCATGGATTTTGGATTGCAGGGGAAATGTGCATTCGTTGCCGGCGCAAGCAGGGGACTGGGATACGCGGCGGCCTTACAGCTGGCCCGGGAAGGCGCCAACGTGGCCATGTGTGCCCGAACCGAATCGACGCTGCATGACGCGGCCGCCAGGATCCGAAAAGAAACGGGACAGGAAGTGGTGGCCTATCCCGGAGATGTGACACTCACCGCTGATCTGGACGCCATTTTTAATTCCATAGAAGATGACTGGCACCGGTTGGACATTCTGGTGACCAACGCGGGCGGACCTCCGGCCGGAACCCCGGACGAAATCACTCCGGAACAGTATCGGGAAGCAGTCGATTTGAACCTGCAGAGTACGGTGGAGATGACGTATCGATCCCTGCCCCTGATGCGGAAGCACGGGTGGGGACGGTTGATCGCCATTACCTCGCTTTCGGTGAAACAGCCGGTGGATAACCTGGTCCTTTCCAATGTGTCCCGGGCGGGCATCGTGACCTTTTTTAAAACCCTGGCCAACACGCTGGGGCCGGAAGGGATCACGGCCAACGTGGTTTGCCCGGGTCATTTTAAAACGCAGCGCAGTATCGAATTGCTGGAATCCTGGGCGCAGAGCAGCGGCCGGACCCAGGACGAGATCGAAAACCAGCGAGCCGCCGACATCCCGCTGAAGCGATACGGGCAGCCGGAGGAGCTGGCGAATGTCATCGCGTTTCTGGCGTCGGAACGGGCCAGTTACGTGACCGGGACCGCGCTCCAGGTGGACGGAGGGTTGATTAAAGGCATTTAACCTTTCCCGGAAACCTCTCTTGTAACAGGCCGGGAAGATCTGTCCGGATTCCGGTCCGAAAAAATAAGAGTTTTAAATACTCCCGGAAGCGGTTATTTTAATCGCCATTCGTGGAATGTGCTCCGGCATTTCGCGGACAGGATAAACCCGTTTGGATTCACATATGAAACATGGAGGCAAACCGTGGAGCGGCAAACCTGGCAACAATATTTCATCGAAATCCTGCATTCGGCCCAAAAACGCGCTACCTGCGACCGGGGCCGGGCGGCCGCCCTGCTGGTGAAAAATAACCACATCCTGAGTACCGGCTACGTGGGCAGCCCGGCCGGCGTGCCTCACTGCGATGAAGTGGGCCATGAATTCATTGACAGTTACGAGAAGAACCGGGAAGGCAAGATCGAGCTCCGGCAACACTGTGTCCGAACGGTACACGCAGAACAGAACGCCATCAGCCAGGCGGCAAAGTTCGGCATCTCCGTGGAAGGCGCCACCATGTACACCACCATGTTTCCCTGCTATACCTGCGCAAAAATGCTGGTGAACGTGGGGATCCGGAAGGTGGTGACCGAATATGACTATCAGAGCAGCGAACAAAGCAAAGCGTTATTCGACCTGGTGGGCATCGAATATTCTATCTTACAACCCTCCGATTCAGTTCAGTATTCATAAGTAATTTTCTGCCCGGTCCATCATGGCCGGGCGAACGGACCCGGCCGGCCTGCCGGTGCACCGGAGCCGAATAGAGCAGACGGAAGCGACCATAACCATTGAAGGAGTGAAGAAAGAGAGTCTTATGATCGAGGAGAGGTTGAAAAAGCATCTGAAATTTCCGGCGGTTTTTGCCTTCGGCATCGGGCCGATGCTGAGTTCCGGAATCTTTCTCCTGCCGGGGATGGTGTTCGCCAAAGTGGGGCCGGCCTCTATTCTGGCCTATCTGGTGGCCGGTGTGCTTATTATCCCCTCGCTGTTGAGTAAGGCCGAACTGGCTACCGCCATGCCCCGGGCAGGCGGGACATACTACTTTCTGGATCGGAGTATGGGGCCGATGGTGGGGACCATTGCCGGGATCGGTACCTGGCTGGCCCTCTCATTTAAGAGCGCGTTCGATTTGATCGGACTGGGAGCCTACCTGGTTATATTTTTGGCCCTGCCGGTGAAACCGGTGGCCCTGGCGTTATGTGTGGGGTTCGGTGCGCTCAGTATCACCGGAGTCAAAAACGTCGGCCGGCTCCAGGGGATACTGGTGGCGACGCTGCTGGGACTGCTGGTTTTTTTCATTGCCCGGGGGATATTTCAGGTGGATCATTCGCATTTTACGCCCTTCTTTCTGAAGGGGAGCGGGTCGTTTTTGGGAGCCGTGGGATTCGTCTACGTCGGTTTTACCGGCCTGACCAAGGTGGCCAGTATGGCAGAGGAAGTCGATAACCCGGACCGGATCCTGCCCCTGGGGATGCTGGCGGCGCTCAGCGTGACTATGGTAATTTACATGCTGGCCATGTACGTCATTATCGGACTGGTACCGGCCGCTGATCTGGCGCACACGCTGACACCCTTCGCAGATACGGCCCGGACGTTTATGGGCGATGCCGGCGTGATTGTGATGGCCGTGGCCGCCCTGATTGCCTTCAGCGCCTCGGCCAACGCCGGCCTGACCTCGGCTTCCCGGTATCCGCTGGCCATGAGCCGGGATCGCTTGATTTCGACCTACTTCCGAAAACTGGGACGATTCCATACCCCGGCCCGGTCCATTATCCTGACCACCGGATTCATGGTAGTGCTGATCATGGCTCTGTCTCCGGAGGGCATCGCCAAACTGGCCAGCGCGTTTCAAATCCTTATTTTCGGCCTGATTAACCTGGCAGTTATCGTCATGCGAGAGAGCAAGATCGCATCGTACGATCCGGGCTTCCGGTCGATTTTATATCCCTGGCTGCAGATCATCGGCATTTTGTCCACGGTGATCCTCATCCCCGAGCTGGGGATGTTGCCGGTGATCGCCTCGGGAACCATCGTGCTGGTCGGGGTGTTATGGTATATCTACTATGCGCAGAAGCGGGTCGCCCGGGGCGGCGCCATGTTTCAGGTGTTTCAGCGCCTGGGGCAGGCGGCGTCGACCCAGGTGGACCGGGAACTGCGGCAAATACTGCGGGAGAAAGGTTTGCGAAAAGAAGATACCTTCGAGGAAAGCATTATTACCAGCGATGTGTTATTCCATGAGCCGGGCCAGGGGATGAACGAGGTATTGGAGGAGGCGTCGGGACGCATGGCGCAACGGATGGGCATCGCACAAGATCGGATTTTCGACGGGCTCAACCAGGCCAACCGGCTGGGAGAAACGCCGGTGGGGAAGAATATCGCGCTGCCGCATACCCGGCTGGAGGAAGCGGAATCCCATCATCTGGTGATCGTTCATTCCCGGGACGGGATTTCCATCGAGGCCAGCGAGGAACCGATTTATGCCTTATTCATTTTGGTAGGGCCCCGGGATGACCCCGGCCGGCACCTCCGGTTCCTGGCGGAACTGGCCAACCGGGCCGAGGGAATTGACTTCGCCGGAAAGTGGCGGCAGATCCGGGACGCCGATGAAATTAAAAGCCAGTTCGTCCGAACAGGCGAAGTGGTGGAAATTTTTGTGCAAAGCCCTGCGCTGGCCGGGAAAAAGATCCGGGAATTTCAAATCCATGAGGATTGCCTCATTGCACTCATCACCCGGCAGACCGAAATGATCGTGCCCCATGGAGATACCCACATTGAAGTCGGAGACAAGCTGACCCTTATCGGTGAGGAAGCGGCTGTCAGAGAGGTGGAAGAGTACTTTCAGAATCTTCAGTGATGGGAAAGCGCCCCCCGGGAGGGCATCCATACGCCGGCAGTTCACTCATGCGCCACGATTTTAAAAGAAGATCGGGGATGCGGGACGGCGTGTTCCTGCCGGGCATTTGAAAACTCGGTAAATCCTGCTCGAAACATGTCCTCTTAGTCAAGCAGAGCAATCCAGCGGTACAGCCCGATATAAAAATCCGGAGCCGGCTTCCGATAAAGTATCGGAGGTCAGCCCCGGATAATTGGTCTTAGCGCGGGTATTAGAGAAAGGCGCTCCGGTTATCCACAATTTTTGCTTCGGCCCGGAGAGACTGTATCCAGTTATTCATAAATTGGTTTTGTTTCGTCGTCAACAGCCGCTGCCGGATCTGAGCTTCCTGCTGTGCAAATTGCTGCTGGTTAAAGGGCGATTTTTTCACCAGCCTGATAATATAGGCCCCCTGGCTCGTCTGAATCGCCGGAGAAATTTCTCCTGAATTCAGGGCCTCTACCGCACCCTTGAATTCCGGCGATTGCCCGACACCCGGGATGCTGCCGGCAATGGTAAAGGGATCGGGCATCCGATAGGTGGCGAGTTTATTGGTACTGCCGACTTCTTCCAGAGAAGTGCTATCGCTGAGGGTCTGCCGTACCTGCTGCGCCTTTTGATAGGCCAGCTGTTGCTTTTTCTGCTCGGTGAGTTGCTGGCTGATTTGTCCCCGGGCCTTTTCCAGCTTCTGGACGTAAGGTTGCTGGATTTCACTGAGCCGGAAGACGTAAAACCCGCTTTCCGTGTCAACGACGTCACTCAGCGCCCCCACCGAATTCTTATAGGCAAACTCGACGGCATCCTGTACCGGGGTGAGTCCCGGAATAAACGTGGCATCCTGTTCGAAGGGTTGGGTTTCATGGATGGTTACATGGTTCGAGTCTGCGCTGGCCTCGAAACTGTAGTCCTGGGCATCGAACAAGAAGAGACTCGCCTGGGAGCGCTGTTCGTCGATGGTGCTGGGACTGGCTTCGATATTGATCAGTATATGGCTGGCCTGTATCTGTTCTTCGCCGTTTTGAGTGCGCTTGTCCCGCACGTAGATCACATGATACCCGAACTGGGTCAACACCGGTCCGGCGAACCTGCCCTTCTTGGTGCTGAAGGCGGCTTTCTCGAATGCCGGCACCATCTGTCCCCGGCTAAACCAACCCAGATCGCCGCCGTTAGAGGCCGAGGGCCCGTCGGAGTATTCCCGGGCCAGTTCGCCGAAGTCGCTGCCCGCTTTGGCTTGATTGAGTACCTCCATGGCCAGGTCGTGGGCGGCCACCGTATCGGCGTGCGAGGGAGTTTTCGGGAAGGAAGCATACTGAATGACTCGCTTCTCCGGCACCTGGAATTCGTCGAGGTGTTGCCGGTAGTACGTCTGGATCTCCTGCTCGGAGGGCTTCGCTTCTTCGTCGCTGATGCTGCCGGTCGGGAAAAACAGATATTCCGTCGTATATCTGGTGTTGTTCTTCAGATATTCCTGCTTGATCTCGTTTTCGCTCACCGACACGGAAGCCAGGATAGTGCTCTCCAGCTTTCGGGCCGGGAGCGAGGCCCGGACGTAATTTTCAATGGACACCCACTCATCGCCCACCGGATGGTTGAGCGCGTTCAGATATTTCTGGTAGTCAAATTTTCCGTCGGTCTGAAATGCCTCCACCGATTTCAGGAAATCCGGCGGATTGTTGCGCAATTCCCGGATGATGTCCTGGTCGGTCACCACGATGTGACGTTCCTTCACCGCTTGCTGGATCAGGGTTTCGTTCACCAGCTGGTTCCAGAGCTGCTCCTGTATCTGGTTCCGCTGCTGGTCGGTGAGCTGGCCGCCGGATTGCTGGCGGGCCTGGTCGTATTGATTCTGCAGCAGCTGAAAATAGTGCTGGGGACTGACGGTCTCCCCGTTGATCTTCGCCAGGTTTTTGGGCTGGCCCTTGCCCTGGCCAAAATTGAAACTGAAACTGGCCCCCCATTCGAATACAATCAGGCCGACGAACGCCAGGATGAGAATCCACAGCATAATGTGGGTGTTCTGGCGAATGTTATTCATTAATCCCATGGACTATCTACCTCAATTTTTCCAATGATGACAATTCATTTGCTTGTAATAGTCACAGAATATATCAATCGTATGAGGGTTCCGCAATCTAGAATGAGTGAAATTCCCTTCCCGCGGCTCCATTTCCTGAATCCGTATTGACAAATCAACGAAAAAAATGTACCTTTTGTTCCGAAATTGACACATGGGGCTGTAGCTCAGCTGGGAGAGCGCGTGAATGGCATTCACGAGGTCAGGGGTTCGATCCCCCTCAGCTCCACTTTTCTCAAGGGTCGTGTAAAAATTACGTGTGATTAAAAACGTGAGCAAGGGAGAGCGCCCCGAAAGCATTCGGGGAGGTCCCGGGTTCGATTCTCCCTGACCCCATTTTTTTATTCTTTTTGCCCGAGGTATTTGATGACGAAGGATGGACCAGTTTCTGTCTATATTCTTCAGAGTCAATCGAGCGGTCCGTATTACAATAGACCCTCGCATCGTCACTTTCGTTTTTCTCCCTGCATTCGACTGGGAATCAGGTGTCGAAATGCCGTGGCGCAGGAGACCTATATTGAGTTGCTATTCCTCGGTTTCGACGCGACTTTTAGATGGATAACAATCATCGGTGTGTTACTAGTCGCTGAGACAGGAAAGGCATCATCAGATGAACACACGGGAATTTTTGAAGTTGACCCTCTGTCCGGCACTGACCCGGCCGTTCATCTCTTGTTCTGAAAGTTCCCATTCGAAGAAACCCGACAAACCAAACCTCTTATTCCTTTGGACTGATGAACAGCGGGCAGACACCATGGCAGCTTACGGCAATCACAAGATTCAGACCACGAATCTGAATCAATTTGCCGAAGACTGCGTCGTGTTCCAAAACGCCTACGTGGCCCAACCGGTCTGTACCCCGGATCGTTCCACGGTGATGACCGGACTATGGCCCCACCAAACCGGATGCACCAAAAACAACATCCCCCTGCCGGAGGATATTCCCTGTCTGCCGGAGATCGTGAATGATCCGGCATACCACACGGGTTATATGGGAAAGTGGCACCTGGGGGACGAAATCTTTGCCCAGCACGGATTTCAGGAGTGGGTTTCCATCGAAGATACTTACTCTGAATATTATAGCAAAAATCGGGATTCCAGTGCGCGGAGTAGCTATTACCACTATCTGGTGGAACAGGGGTATACACCGAGTTCCGACAACAAATTCAGTCGAAGGTTCGCAGCCGGATTGCCCTTGGAATACTCCAAAGCGATGTTCTTACAACAGCAGGCCCGCGAATTCCTCGAACGACAAGCCCGGGCAGACCGGCCCTTTCTCCTCTATGTGAATTTTCTGCGGCCGCATATGCCGTTTACCGGCCCTCTGGATGACAGGTATGATCCTGCCGATGTCACATTGCCGCAGAGTTTTCATGATCATATGGAAGAGGATGTTCCTTTACGATATCGGGTGAAGCGGCAATATCTGATTGACAAGTATGGCGCCTCCGAACAGGATTTTCGGTCCCTGATTGCGCGGTATTGGGGATTAGTGACACAGGTGGATAGGGCCGTCGGCAGAGTCCTGGATACTTTGGCTGAAACAGGACTCGATGAGAACACTCTGGTCGTTTATACCAGTGATCATGGAGATATGATGGGTGCCCATCATATGGCCGAAAAAAGTGTAATGTATCAGGAGGCTGTCAGGATACCGCAATAGACACCGTCCGTTCGGAGTTGGCGTCTCCGCTCTGCTTTGGTATAGGCCTTGTCCGCAAACACATTCTGTTCGTGTCCCGTGAGTACCTGGTCAAATGCCGTGGAATCATGCACGTTCGCGGCCGTCAGCGTGACGGTCTTGATCAGATCCGACTCCAGATCCACCCCGATATGCGCCTTATAGCCAAACGTGGTCTTCCCCCGTTTGGTCACAAAGGTGGCATCCGGATCGCGAATGGGGGGCGTCTCGCCGGTCTGGCGGTCCGTGCGTGGCGGGCGGAAAGGCGCCGGTTTGATTGTCGCATCAATCAGTGTCCCTTTCTCCACGATCAAGTCGTGGGCGGCCAACTGGTCCAGCACCGCCTGAAAAATATCCGTCAGTACGCCGGTCTCCTCCAAGCGGTTCCGGAAGCGCCAAAAGGTGGTTTCATCGGGAACGGATTCCTTCAGGGAGAGGCCTAAGAACCGCTGAAACGATAACCGGTCATTCAGGGCGCGTTCAAAACCCGGATCATTCAGATTGTACCACGCCTGGAGCAACAAGCCTTTGAACAGTTGAATCAGGTCACGCGTGGGGCGGCCGCGCGTGGAGGTGTCATAGGTGGTCTGCAATTGGTTCCGAATGGGCCCCCAGTCGATGAGCACATTGATGTCATCTCAAGAGGTGTTCGTGGGAGTCCGGACGGAAAAGAGTTGATCCATAAGATGCCTCTGTGCTTGGGAGTTGCCAATGATTGCCAGGATGAGACAAGATAGCTAAATTATATCCGATCTAGAAGGAATAAATCAGAGAACTCGAATAAGTTAATAATTTATTTATTATTGATAGATATTTTCGGAAATACCTGTTTAATATTAGTAGTTTTTCTGCTCGGGAATGAGAAATAGAATTGCAGTACACAATATCAGAATGTTTTCAACTTGATGATACAACGCTGTTATCGAGATTTTATTCCTTGCCTCTTTTTTAATCAGGTTATATTATTAAAGAGAACGAACTACCTTGATGTATTAGCACGAAATAATAGCACGAAATATTTTTTTTCGACTTGGTGGGTATACTAGGTATGTACTTTATAAGTGCTTAATATACATCATATGATTCGTCCTTTTTATCGAATTTACATATTCTGATTGGTTCACCTCATTTCTGGGAGAGGCTGCCACAACAGAGAAGGTCTGTGATTGGGCAATACTAGTTTGGTTTAGGTTATACCAATTGACTAATGGTCTGAAAAAAAATAGCAAAGAAGGAGAATAAAAAGGATAGGATACTAATATAAAATCAACTTGCTTAAATCTATAGAGTACAAGCAGTTCATAAGCAGGTGGAAATTCAGGATTAAAGGAGTTTTGTAATGCAGAAAATGACCCGTAGAGAATTTGGAAAAAAATTTATGCAAGGTTTCAGTGGCGTGGCGGTGGCTACATCGTTAGGGCCTGCTGTCTCTCATTCGAAGGCATCGCAAATGCCGCATCAACCGAATATTGTGTTTGTCAGTTCAGATCAACATGCCTACAAATACACTGGCTATATGGGGCATCCCCTCGTCCAAACCCCACACCTGGATCAGATCGCAGGGGCCGGGGTGGCATTTACCTCAAATTATACTGGTTCGCCGGTGTGTGTCCCGGGTCGCACTTGCATGATGACCGGTACTTATGCTTCGGATAATCATTCCTATGGCAATTCTACAGTCTGGGATGGTACTCATCCAACCTGGGTCGCATTACTACGGGATGCCGGGTACCATACCTGGGGCACAGGGAAAACAGATCTGAATGATGCCCATGATATGGGGTTTGCAGAGGGTGACACCGGAAATGGGCATCAAAACCATCCAGATATCACTGAACTATTTCGCCGGCCGCCGGCCTATCGGGTTGGTGAGCGGCCTAATGTCGATGGCCATGCCAGAGATTCGCGTCACAATGATGCAAAACGGACGGAAGAGGCCGTGGATTTCATCCGTAATAAATCCAGGCAATTAGGTCGACCCTGGATGGCATTTGTGGGGTTATCTGAACCCCATCCAAGTTTTGTGGCACTCCGGGAGCATTTTGACTATTTCTATCCCAACCGGACAGATCTGCCCAATATTCCCCCCGGGCATCTGGAGGATCTCCACTTGGTCATGCAAGAGTTGCGACATTTCAAGCGGATTGCCACGCCAATCCCCGAGGATCGGATCAGGCGGGCCCGGGCCGGCTACTACGGTATGATTAGCGAATTGGATGAGTACCTCGGCCAGATATGGCAAGCCGTAGCGGAGACTGGCCAACGGGAGAATACCATCTTTATTTATACATCTGATCACGGAGAATCCCTGGGAGAACATGGTCTATGGTACAAGAATAACCTGTATGATGTGGCTGCTCGCGTTCCACTGGTCATAGCTGGGGGCGGGTTGCCGAAAGGAAGAGTCGTCACTACTCCGGTTTCACATGTGGATGTGGTACGTACAATGTTAGGGTGGTCGGAGGCAGAAACACATTCAGCATTGCGGGGAACTGATCTTTCCCAATTGATCTCCGGTCATACGGATGCTGGACCGCCGTTCGTGTATTCCGAGAACCACACCGAAGGGAATATCACCGGCTCGTTTATGATCCGCAAGGGAGACTGGAAGTACTTGCATTTTACGTGGTACGATGATCTTCTGTTCAATCTGAAGGAGGATCCGGGGGAATTTGAGAATCGTATCGATGACCCGGCGGCCCAGTCTATGCGTAAGGAATTGCAGGATATCCTCAACGCTCAGGTTGATCCGGAAGCAATCACTGTAGAAGCATTTCACACCGAAGAAAAGATGCTGCGGGATATGGCAAATTCCATGTCCGAAGAGGAACTATTCAATGAATTCAAAGGGCGGCTGGGGCCGGGTTTAGCCTACAATATGGTGGCAAAGGCCAAAGGTCGGTAATCAGATGATATATTAATTTACAGTTAATGAAGGATGTAAATCTGTGCCCAATAAGTCTTCAATCATATTGATTCAACAAGATCTTAAATTACTGCAGATCCTTGAGAAGATTTTAGAAAGTCACGGGTATACATATTCGTCAACCAGTTCTCTCAAGGAGGCGTATAGTCTGATAAATGACTGTGTGGGCCAGATTGTACTCTTATGTGACCAGATACCGGAGGAGAAAGGTCGAGAGTTACTTCATTACATTGACGAGGTATCAGATGTCATGAAAGCTATTATCATCGCCTCGAAACCATCAATCCCTGGTGCCATTGCCGCTGTGAAGGAAGGAGCAGTGGATTACATTGGAATACATGAAATAAACGATCGTTTCTTGCCCGTAGTCCAGACCGTGGATAGGAAAATTAGACAAGAATTGGCTCAATCATCGGAAAGAACTGGTAGGGAAGATAACCCCTCCGGAATTGTAGGAAAATCCAAGGCTTTACACATCGCCTTAGAGAGGTCATATAAAGCAGCGGAATCTCGGGAGACAGTTTTAATTACGGGAGAGAGCGGTACGGGAAAGGAATTAATTGCCCGGGTAATTCACCATCAGACTGCTCGCTCGGGAGATCCATTCATTCCGGTAAATTGTGGGGGAATACCGGCTAATTTGCTGGAATCTGAATTATTCGGTCATGTCAAAGGAGCATATACCGGAGCGGGCAGTACGACGAAAGGTTATTTCCAGGCGGCGGACACAGGAACGATTTTTCTTGATGAAATCAGTAATACGAGTAAGCCAATGCAGGCGAAATTACTACGGGTATTAGAGAGTCATGAGGTCTGGAAAGTAGGTATCAGAAGACCAGATAAAATAGATGTGAGGGTGATCGCTGCCAGCAACGAAAATTTAAGGCGATTGGTAAAAGAGAGAAAATTTCGCAAAGATCTTTTTTACCGGTTGAACGTAATCGCAATCCGAATGCCCCCTTTACGGGAACGGCGATCAGATATTGAAGCACTCTGCAATTATTTTGCGAACCAACAAGCCCGAGAACTCGATAAAGAGCCGCCGACATTCTCAGAAGAGGTATTGGAAATTTTCCACAGGCACGATTGGCCTGGTAATGTTCGAGAGCTCAAAAATCTCGTAAAACGAATAGTAGTGTTGGCTGACCATCCAACTGTGATGGTCTCGGATTTACCACAGTTTATGCAACATACTGAAAGTGATTGTTTCCATAATCAAAAATCTCTGATTGAGGTAGAGCGGTCACATATCCAGAAGATTATGGAGGAAGTGGACTGGAATATCTCTCAGGCCGCAAAAATACTTGGGGTTTCTCGTCAGACGTTATATAACAGATTAAACCAATTTAACCTCCAAAGACCTACTGTTTCATATCAAACAACCGGTGCCAATAATAGTGTATAATTTATAGACACTGTAAAAATTTTGGACATATTTTCTCTAAAATTTCTTAATGATTTTTTATCGCAGAATATGTCTTAATTAGATAATATTCAAGAACTTACAGTCATTTCCGTCCAACAGTCCTTGTCATTGGCAGGTATCTTGCAAAACATTCAATAGCAGCAAGGGAAAAGTGGTGAAAGTCCTCTCAGTTGGTGGCACGTAGAAGTGTGACGCTTTCTACAATGGCAACTGTCGGTGTTTTAACTAACGCGTGGGCTTGCTCTGAAAGTGGAGTGATATAACGTCCTCCCCTTCCAGAATGTGACCAAAAATTTTGCATTTGGATTTATTGTTCATGGTGTCATTTACAAAGATTCCCTCTTTGAAAGAAAGACTTCCAATAACCGCGAGTCCAAGTTCATTAATGATTTCTACTACCATAAAAAAATATTACCAGAATGATCTAGTATATCTAGTTCTCGAGAATAGGGAGGTCATTGTTACAATTTCGCCCACGATAGGTGGCAAAATATTGGAGCTGAAAAGAAAACGGTCGGGGACTCAATTTTTATTGCAGCCAGAGAATAATTACAGCATAAACCAGCTTCCCTATTATGGTGCTGACTATAATCAGTATCAACCTGCCGGGCTCGATGACTGTTTCCCCACCATGGCGGCCAGTCCCTATTCTTCAACAGGGTCCGACGGACAACAATCAGACATCCACTTCCCGGATCATGGGGAACTCTGGAGTATTCCCTGGGAATATCATGTTTCCAATGAATCCGTTTACCTCAGTGTGAAAGGGGTGCGGTTGGATTATGAATTCAGTAAGACAATTCGGTTGGAACAATCAACTGTTCATGTGAACTATCGATTAATCAATTGTTCAACCTCTCCATTTTCTTATATCTGGGTTGCCCATCCTTTTTTAGAAGTTCAACCGGGGTCGAAGATTCTGTTTGGACAGAGTGTAAATCAAGTATTGTTAGATTCTACGACCGATCCCACTCTGGGACAGCCGGGAACCCAGATTGCCTGGCCCTGGTCGGTGCGGAATAATTCAGCAAATTCCTCACTACGCGTCCCCCCGAGAGATAGTCCTCCAAATTATATCGTTAAATTTTTTACGGAGGCTCTCGGGGTCGGAACTTGTAGCTATGTGCGCGCGGATACCGGAGAACAAATAATTTTTGACTTTAATCCGGAGAAAATACCCTATATAGGTATCTTCCTCCAACATGCCGGGGGATCTTCAAGCCGCGGGCAGGTCCGCTCTAAACTCGCCTTGCAACCGAGTATCGGCCGTCCGGGATCGCTACAACAAGCCTGTGCAAGAAAAGAATGTAGAGAAATAGACGCATTTGGATTGGAGGAATGGGTTTTGCGGATATCGGTGGAATAACAGTTAATTAGGTATCGAATAAGAGAAAGGGTAAATGATTATGGGAGAGCTGGTGATATAGAAAATGCCTCCTCCATCAATATATATCATCAGTTCTCTATCCTTTAAATATGATAATGCGAATAAACTAATTATTTAATGGGGTTTATTTCATGAGCTAAAAGGATCAGTGATTATCCAACATTGCATAAAGGAGGGTTCTATGCAATGAATGCAAATCCATAACAATTTGGCAAAAGAGTTAAACTAAAAGGCCAACTAAAAGGCTGGGGAGTGCAGAATGATTAAGAAAATATCTTATACGATTATGGGAGCACTTGTTCTCTTGATACTATCCGGTATCGGCAGCAAGTCCTTTGCCCAAACTGGCAATATACGGGGGCATATTGAAGATGCGGAGTCCGGTGAGCCGCTACCTGGGGTCAATGTAGTCGTCGTCGGAACCGAAATGGGCGCCGCCAGTGATGCCAATGGCGATTTTGTCATCATCAATGTAGAACCTGGTACTTATCAGGTGCAAGCATCTATGATTGGTTATCAGGAAGTCACGAAAACGGATGTCTTGGTGACAATCGATCAGATCGCCAGAGTGAATTTTTCTTTGGAATCCTCGGCGATACAGGGACAGGAGGTTGTTGTGCAGGCGGAACGAGGAGTTATCCATGCCGAAGTTTCCAACAGCCAACTTGTCAGTACCTCGGAACAGATTTTGGAAACGGCCGGTGTGCGAACGATGAGTGAGTATCTGGCGAATCAGCCCGGGGTGAGCGATCCTCGCAATTTGAGTATTCGGGGTGGGGATTCACACCAAACCGGAATGATTGTCAATGGGCTTACATTAGTAGATGAACGGGCTGGGCAACCTCAGTCGGCTATCCCATTGAGTGCAATTGATCAGGTTTCCGTTTTATCAGGCGGATATAATGCCGAACATGGTGAGTTTCGGTCCGGGATTATCAATGTAAAGACAAAATCAGGGAGTAAGCAATTTTATGAGGGGCGAGTGGATATCTCGGGTAATTTGCCTCACATGAAGAGATTCGGAAGGTCCATCTACGATCCATACAATACCCTCCTGAGGCCATATGTTGATCCGGCCGTTGCCTTTGAGGGAACGGAACAGGCATGGAGTAATCAAGATTACGTGCGTCAACAGCATCCGTCGTTTGCAGGATGGAACCAGCTGGCTGAGAATTATAACAGAGACCGGCCGGCAGACGAACATATGACTCCGCTTGATCTCTATCTGTGGAATGCCTGGATGCATATGGCAAAACCCCCTTTTGATAAACTGCAGGAGATGGGTTACGATGTTTCGAAAGAGTTACAAAAGGCAATGGCCCAACATGCCCACGAGCCTGAGGGCCAGCATGGTGATTACAATATCGACTTTGGAATAGGTGGGCCGCTGCCTCTGATCGGCTCAGGATTGGGTGATGCTACCTTTTATTTATCACATAATCAAAATAAATCATACTATGCCCAACCGGTCACGATTAATTCACAAACATTACACAGTACCTTGCTCACGGTTCAGTCGAACATTACCTCGGATTTAAAACTGAAATTAAACGGATACTATCGTTATCAGCATGGCGCTTCACAGGATAGAAGAGGTGAAGGTTTACAGCGGGTTGATAATGTGAATAATTTTGCCGATTACGGTGAAACCTATTATTGGTACCAAACCTACTTCCATACAAAGCACGAACGGACGTTCATGGGAGGTTTGACCCTCAATAAGGTGATAAATTCAAAATCTTTCTGGGAGTTACGGTTGAATACGAATTATGGCCAGGGAAGAACTCCAAACAACGCAGATGAATTTCCCAGAGATCCATCACTCGAGGCCCGGTTTGGCCCTACGGTGGCGGTCAATGAGATGCCGTATAATTACAGTGCCGGGTACACTGAAGTCGGTGGGTATAGTTATGGCATGTATGATCAGCCATATGGTTTATCGCATCGTTTTGCCAACAAGGCAGGAGAAAAGGAACAGAAAAGCGATACCTGGCAGTATAGACTTAAGTTTAATTATACCAATCAGATAAACGTGCATCATCAGCTGAAAACAGGATTGAATGTTGATTATACCACTTTCGATCATCAGATGTTTTGGGTCCGACCTTTCAAAAATGAGACGGCCAGAAATTATACCTGGGGAAATAACAAGCCCTTGAATACCGGGTTATTTCTTCAGGATCGGGTGACTTATGAAGGGGTGGTTGCCAATATCGGTTTACGTGCAGACTATTACGATCCTGGCGGTCAGTGGCCTTCTGGCTATGACTATAATTTTGATATTTATGGTACAATCGCGCCGCCCACGGACAATGTAATCGATAACGCGAGAGTTGCTGATATCTGGGATGTTTGGCAGCAGTTCGACCAGGAACATCCGAATTTTCTGCAGCCGGTCAAACCGCACTTTGCGCTCAGTCCCCGGATTGGGTTGGCATTCCCGGTAACCGAAAATTCGAAATTTTACTTCAATTATGGCCACTTCAGACAACTTCCTCCGGCTCAGGAGATGTTCCATGTGGATCGTAGGCCCTATCGGGTAGGATTTATCAGCCGAGGAAATCCGAACCTGGAGCCTCCCCGAACGATCTCATACGAAACCGGTGTCGAATATGATCTGCTGGACCAATATTTAATCCGGATTGCGGGATATTATAAAGATATCACTGGAGATCCCGGTGACTTCGATTTCACAAGTTCTGACGGACGGGTAGATTGGTCTACTTATCGGAACAACCAATACAGAGATATACAAGGTATTGAACTCTCTATTACCAAGAATATCGGAAGATATATCACTGGCTGGGCTAATTATAATTATATGCTTGTCAAACGGGGTTTAACCGGTGTTTCGACAGCATACGAAGATCCATCCAAAACCGAGATTTTTGGACGGTATGAAGCCCAGGAATCACGACCCTTGCCCAGACCACGCTTCCGGGCGAACATTTCTTTTAGAACCCCGAGTTCCTTCGGTTCTGGAAATCTCAAGAAATTACTCGCGAACTGGCGGTTGAGTATCATGCCGCAATGGCACGCCGGCGGTTATTTTACCTGGAATCCTCTTGGGAAACTTCACCTCAGTGATAATTTGCAATGGCCGGATTATTTCAGGCTGGATGCCCGAATTACTCGTGGCTTTATGTTCGGAGACAACACCCGCATTGAGGTGTATGCCGATATCGAAAACCTGTTCAACCAGAAGGTCAATAACTTCGGATCCGGAAATCCGTTCTACGGAGGACGTGACAGACGTGAATATCTGTCTTCTTTGCATTTGCCCATGTATGATTCGGAGGAATTTGACGTCCTCCGGGATCAGAATCCAGAGAAGTATATCGCCGGTAATGATCAGGTCGGGGACGTGCGATCCGAAGATAAACCGTATATTAATGATCCGAATCTTCTCGATTTATGGGGTTATATCCAGCCTCGGGATATTTGGCTCGGGATACGAGTACAATTTTAGTAGGCGACTCATGTCTTGTTGTATGAAGAACTAATGTATGAAAATTAGTGGAGGTATCGATGGAATTACCGCATCATAAAAAACATGTTCCTGGACTCTTTGAAGTATGGATTACGCTGTTGGCACTGGGGATATTCTTCAGTTCAACCATGCTAAAGGCACAAGAAGTAGAGGTATTAAAGGTTGGACGGTTTTGGGCGGAACAAACGGACGATGGCAGTTTAGGACCGGTCGATTTTAGTGATGGCTGGTGGCCCGCGGATTATAACGTGATGGCCAATGAAACTCATATTGGTTCTGCTACCACTGGGATCGTGTATTTGTTGACAACGAATTGGGGTACTCCGGATGGTGGGACCTACGATAAAGTTGTGTGTGGTTTGCAGTCGCCGTTTAATTCGGCCGGGACTATCGTTGAGCCGCAGAAGAGCTATGTGCGATATGGGTATCCCAGCACTCTGGTAAATGAAAAACAATATAAAGGAAATCCGATTGGCGAAGTCGATCCATCCCAGATGGTCGGGTCAGCTGATCAAGTAGTTTCGGTCACCAATGAGTTTGCTATTGGAGTACAGGCGGAAAGAAAAGTGTATGCCTGGAGTCAGCAAAACCATCAGGACTACGTGATTAACGATATCACTTTTACGAACGTAAGCGGCAACACCCTGACAGATTTTTATGTTTCAATCAGTATGGGAACTGCCGATTACGAACAGGCATGGGGGAACCAACCAGAACCGGGAGACCTGGGTCCCAATTTCAGGTGGGCACATTACTATGGTGCAGCACCTGGAGATAGTCAGCGGGTATTTTATACATATCATGCCGATGATCCCCGGGTAAACGGTGATAATATGGGAAATCCGGCCTTCGATCAGAAGGGACGATTAATAGGTATACGTAATGAATTCTTCGGGTTTTTACATGTGTCGGAAACTCCGTATACCGACGTTGCAAATGATGTTGATGATCCATTACAGCCCAAAGTCACATTTAGGGCATATGCACCAAAGATAGGGATACCAGAACCCCGGTCAAGATATGGAGTCTCCATCAATAATTCGGATTGGTATAATGCGGTTTCGGGTGGTGCAGCCTCCCCAGCTGATCCTGATGCGCCTGCTAATACCTTTCATCAAATAGGTACTGATGAGATGGGGTCGGATGATTTCACAGCCATCGGAAATGGTTTGGGCTACTCCGGTACCGCCCGGAATGAATTTGCCACCCTGGGACCATATACCTTTAATGATGGGGAAAAGATACATGTGGTGTATGTGGTTGGGGTCGCTGGGCTGGATATCCAAAAGGCAACCGAGATTGGTAGAAAAATGGTCGCGGGGGAATTGCAGACTCCGCCAAATCTGCCTGATCCGACAACTGGGTATTTCCCATCAAACTTTGTTTTTCCTGCAGGGGCTTCTCAACAGGATAAGCTGAAAGACTTGTGGTTGAGCACCGGGATCGATTCGGTACAGAAAACCATGTATCATGCCCGGTGGAATTATGAGCATAATTATAATGTCCCGGGAGCACCACCACCACCTGCTGTGGAGGTTAAAGGTTACCCTGATAATGCCACTGTTACTTGGTCTGATCCGAAGGCAGAGGCGTTGCCGAATTTTGCCGGATACCGGATTATGCGGCGGAAATCAAAGTTAGATACCGCTTTTTACCGAGTGGTGCATTCAACCGGTCCGGCCGAAAAAGCTGATCAACATACTTTCGAAGATACGAAGGTACAATTTGGTGCTTCTTATACCTATTATATTCAGGCTGCCGTTCAAGTTGATGCGAATAATACAAATGCCTTACCTGATGTTCGGGGTGAAAAACTCTGGAGCGGTCGTTTGTTCCTTCCCACGCCCGAGTCCATTGAACCACCCCGAGGCGGCACTGAAACTCTCACGGATATAGAAATTGCACCGAATCCTTATAACATTAATGATCCCAGAGTAAAGGCACAGGGTTGGACCGATTTCCGTGGGATTATCTTTTTTAATTTACCTGCCTACTGCGAAATAAATGTCTACACGGAAGACGGTGATCATGTCCAAAAAATTGTCCACGATAGTCCCGTAAAGGCTGGCTCTTATCGTTGGGATATGATTACTGAAAGTGACCAGGTTATTTCCAGCGGAGTATATATTGCCACGTTTACCGATAAAGCGGGCAGTGTAGCCTTCCGCAAGTTTGTAGTGGCCAGGTAATTTGATATTAAAAGAAGGTGGAGGAATTATACGATGAAAAAAATCATGCAATACATATTCATCCTGGTTTTATTGATTACCATTTCAAATACTGGTAAAGCTCAGGTTGGATTAGAAAAAGTTGGCCAAAGTACGATGAACTTTTTAAAGGTTGGTGTTTCCCCAACGGCGGCCGCTCTGGGAAACGCTTATACCACCCTTGGTTCAGGGGCTGAAAGTATGTTTTACAATCCTTCGGGCATTGCCCAGGTATCGAACATGAGTGGATTTTTATCCAGTACCATGTGGATTGCGGATATCAGGTATACTGCCGCTGGTGTTGCCAAACGATTTGGAAATATCGGATCATTCGGAGTCAGTGTGCTTAATGTCGATTATGGAGACATGACCCAGACACAACTTTTAAGCGCAGCAGATCCGCAAGGCTATCGGACAGTCGGGCCTATGGATATCGGTGCTTATGGTATTGGATTAAGTTATGCCAGGCAAATAAGTAACCAATTTTCAATGGGGGGCCAAGTGCAATATGTCGGCCAAACATTAGGAACTACCGAATTCGATACAGGTGAACAGAAAAATCAGATGCGGAAGTTAACCCTCAACTTTGGGATGAAGTTTGATACCGGTTACAAAGGTTTTCAGTTCGCTATGGCAATTCGTAATTTTTCCTCTGCGGCACAGTATGAAGAAGTATCAGCTCAGCTTCCATTAGTGTTTATGTCCGGGGTTGCTATTGATCTGCTGGATGTGGTGGTGCCGGGACATTCGGAAAATACCTCCCTGATGATTGCCTCTGAATTTCTGCATCCAAACAATTTTACCGAACGGATGAATTTTGGGGCCGAGTACCAACTCGGAATTATTTCAGTCAGAGGGGGATATGAATACAACAGAGATCTGGGTGGATTCAGCGCCGGTTTCGGATTGGCCCCTGAGATCGGGAATGGAACATTCGGGATCAATTACTCTTATTCCGCGATGGAAGTTTTCGATGGAGTAAACAGGTTCTCGCTCACCGCGACCTTTTAATTGCCAATAGAAATAAATCGAAGTCATTTAAACGGAATAAATATGACAGAGCCTCATCCAAAGTTTCCTCGTTCGGATGAGGTTTTGTTTTACAGAAACTTCTTCAGAGATAAACAAAGGTCTGCTGAGGGTACACCAGGAGTGGCACTGTTATATAATCATATTATTGTGCTATTTCTCCCTTGGTCATATGCTGTCTGCCACAAAATGACAAATGAAAAAAGGGTTGAAAAGTAGGAAGTATTGAAGACCTGTAATATTACCAAAAAGGGATGTTACCTATGAATTCATCACTATCTCGCAGAAAATTTCTCACGATTGCCGGATTGGGATTAGCAGGACTCGGGTTACCGTTCGTATTTTCTTGTTCCAATGATATCACTCAAACAAAGCCTAATGTTATTTTCATTATGGCCGATGATTTAGGCTACCATGATCTGGGATGTTACGGACAACAGCGAATACAGACACCGAATATTGACCGGTTGGCCAAAGAAGGTATGCGGTTTACCCAATGTTATACCGGAGGATCGGTTTGTGCGCCTTCAAGGAGTGTACTGATGACCGGTCAACACTTGGGACATACAACAGTGCGGGGTAATATGGGACGGGTTGGAGGTAAGTTAGTACTTGATAATGGCTCACCACAGAGACGAGTACCACTTAAGGATGAAGACATTACCGTGGCGGAAGTGCTCAAAAATGCCGGATATATCACTGGCATCACCGGGAAATGGGGTGTTGGCGACCCACAAACACCCGGCATTCCTAACAATCAGGGCTTTGATTATTGGTTTGGGTATCTCAATCAACGCCGGGCGCATAGCTACTATCCCATGTATCTCTGGCGAAATCAACAGAAGGTTTTTCTGAATGGAAACCGGGGCGGCGCAGAAGGACAATATACGCACGATCTGTTCACCGAGTATGCGCTGGAATTTGTCCGGAAACATGCCGACCAGCAGTTCTTTCTCTATATTCCCTATACGGTCCCCCACCAGGAATATGTCATTCCGGATCTTGCGCCGTATGAAAACGAAGATTGGTCGCACGATGCAAAAGTATACGCTGCCATGGTTACCCGGATGGACCGGGACATTGGTCGGCTAATGGATTTGTTGCAGCAACGGGGGATTGATCATCAGACCATGGTATTTTTCTGTTCCGATAATGGTGCGGCCAACAGATGGGATGGAATTTTTAACA
>Ga0209918_1000592_pt1 | contig 23288 bp, 40 predicted proteins | sample SalPonD_shore_MG_FD_185712 | JGI IMG/M metagenome (GOLD analysis project Ga0209918, IMG submission 185712) | Salt pond soil microbial communities from South San Francisco under conditions of wetland restoration - Salt Pond MetaG... | ecosystem: Environmental > Aquatic > Marine > Intertidal zone...
GAGGGCGGGTCGTATGACTCGGTGACCGGGGCCTATGAGCGGCCGGACATCAACAGCTCGAAGATCTACTTCATGATCGAGGCGTTCCAGGCGAAATACGCCGAGGGTTCGAATAAGGAGCCCGACATGGTCGGGTACCTCAAGAAAACCTACAGGTCGTGCGTCATGACGGTGGGGGAAGAGCCACAAGGGGATGCGTTCACCGATCAGACCTACGCAATTGTGGGGACGACCTACAAAGATCCTTCGGCGGTGATTTGGCCGGATACTCTCGACGAGGATCTGTCGATCACTGCGTTCGAAACGCTTGCGGTAGATACGGTATAGCGCTCGGCGCAAAAGGGGCCAGCCATGAGGAGTCTTTTCTCTGGGTGGCGTAGATCAAGCAGTGATAGGCAGCAGAGGGAGAGTGATGTTCAAGACTTCGCCGATGCTGCCTATCCGCTTGTTAGGGTGCTATTCTCGGGTGAATGGGTCTACGTCAAACTACGAAAACTAAACCAAGCCCAAATACTCTCGCTCGGCGATTTCTCGCTGATCGAGACGTTCCAAGATAAGATACGACGCAAAGAGCTCGAACGGAAGCTGACCATGCGAGAGGTGGTGGCGTATGCGGAAAGGCACCACCAGATTGTTATGGCTGCTCTTGTGTCTCCGACCTACGATGAGGTCGTGCAGGCTGCCGGAGTGGATCCGAGGACAGAAGAGAAGCGCGAGGAGCTCAAGCGGCTCCGGGAGCTGCTGCGGGAGACTCCGGAAGGGAAGGAGCGGAGGGAGCTCGAAGAGAGGATCGATTCTATTCTGGTCTGGGTTGATCTGATCCTCCCGGAGGATTTCACGGCGATGATTGTCGGGTTTACGCTCGGGTTGGATGAGAGCGACATAAAGGCCGTAAGCGAGGAAATGCTTATCCAGGCGGCCGTGCTCGCAGAGAGGGGCCACGATAACCCGGCGGACCATATCGATGGGAGGTTCACAGCATTCAACCGGGACGATATCAATCGCAGGGCATGGGTGCTGCTGAATAGGTTCCGAGAAGAGAAGAAGAGAAGCGGGGCGGTTGCAGATGGCGGTTGATGCTGGAACGATCTATTCTGAGGTGCGAATCGCACTCGATAAACTCTCTGCCGATGTGAAGGCTACACAGGTTCAGTTCGACAAGATAGCGAAAGGATCTGGAACCACGTCAACGAACACCAAGAATAACTTCACGAAGGCGTTCGACGGGATAAAGCTGGGTGCGATTGCAGCTTTTGCCGGCGTGACGATTGCGGTGAAAAAGGCGATTTCCGTATTCGCTGATTTTGAGCAGTCGCTCGCGAATGTGGGAGCGGTGTCAGGGGCGGATGCCGAACAAATGGCCCAGTTGAAAAAGGCTGCCGAGGATGCAGGGCTTGGAACCGCGTACACTGCCTCGCAGGCTGCTGACGCTATGTACTACCTGGCGTCGGCGGGGTATGACACCAACCAGATAATCGGGGCTCTTGACGGAACGTTGAAGCTGGCAGGCGCTACCCAGACGGATATGGCATCGACGGCGGCGACGTTGGCACAGACGCTATCGGCCTACGGATTGCAGGCGGAGGACGCGAGCCGGGTATCGAATGTATTCGCGGCTTCGATTTCTTCTTCGCAGGCTACGATGGAAAAACTGTCTGCCTCGATGGCGTATGCGGGGCCGGTTGCCGGAGCTCTCGGGAAATCAGTCGAAGAGACTGCGGCCGCATTGTCGGAGCTCTACAACGCAGGGTTGGACGGGTCGCAGGCGGGGACCATCCTTCGAGAGGTGTTTTCGTATCTTTCGGATTCGACCGGTCCGGTTATCACGAAGCTGGAAAAGCTGGGGGTTGCGTTCGAGGACGTGAACCCGGCGACACACACTCTCGCGGAGTCGATAGGGGCATTGCAGAAAGCAGGGCTATCTGCTGCGGATGTTATGAGTACGTTCGGGCAGCGGGCTGGTCCTGGGATGCTCGTCTTACTGAAGGACGGGGAGCAGGCGCTCGATGATATGACGGCCAGGATAACCGGGACGAACCAGGCAGCGGAACAGTACTCGCGGCAAATGGATACGCTGAAAGGGAGTGCAGTAAAAGCTACATCGGCGATCCAGTTCATGGCGCAAAGGATTGTGGGGGACTTCGAGCCGGCGATGCGTGCGGGGCTCAGTGTTGTCGAGGTTGTAGCGAAGGCGATAGGGCAGATGCCGCCCTCGTTGCAGGTGCTGCTTGCGATCTTCGTTGCCGGGGTTCCTGCAGTGCTCGGGTTCACGAACGCGCTGCGACTTCTGGGGATTACTCTGTCTGTATCTTTGGGCCCAGTGTCTGCGATCGTTGGGGGGATAGCTGCTCTTACGGCTGGGATGATTGCTCTCGATAATGCGGTGAAATCCTCGGAGTTGAAGCGAGGGCTCCAGTCGGTTAAGGACTTGCTACAGGAGGGAGCAGACAGCGGGCAGAACATTGCCACCAATATCCAGAACGTAGCGACAGCGACGGGGCTATCGGTTTCTAAGGTTGCGGAGCTCGCGAGGGAAATGGGGCTCGTCTCGGATGAAATGAAAAAGCAGGTCGATAGCCTGGTGGCGGCGAACGCGGAGCGAGATAAAGAGAAGGCGAACACGCAGGAGATCCTGAAGAATAACCAGCAGATCGAGGCAGAGCTAAAGCGGAATTTCGATTACTCGAAGGGTACATCAGACGCCCAGAAGCAGGCAGCCGAACGGCTCGGGCTATCGGTTGATGCGATGAAGAATATGTCGAATGTTGGCCCAGGGCTGCTGGATACCTTCAAGGGAATCGCGAAAAGCCACAAGGTTTCGCTGGACTACGTAATCGACATGGCTCGTCGGCTCGGGGTCCTGAGTTCTGAAGAGGACACGAGGCTCGCCAATCTACAGGAAGAAAACTTCAGGCGAGAGCAGGTTCGGAAGCAAGCGGAGCAGCAGCAGAAGGTGAGCGAGAAGGAACTGGAGAATCAGAAAGCGATTACCGATGAGCTGAAGAAACAGCAGGCCGCTGTCGAAGAGGACTACAAGAATGCGTGGTCTCTGGTGGAGCGGACGATCAGTGATTCCCGGACTGAAGTCGAGAAGATCCAAGAGAAGATCGATTATCTAAACGCGCACCCGTGGGCGGATGGCCCGCTGGAGAAGCAGCGGCAAGAGGCGTTGAAGATCCTCAACCAACAACTCGCTGATGCGATCCAGAAGCAGGACGAGCTGACGCTAAAGGGGACTGACACGAGCGGATATGAAACGTTTGCTCAGTGGAGGGAATCCCATATTGATAAGCTGGCTCAATACGAGGTGAACCAGGCGCAGCACGTCGCGGATGAGGAAGCGAAGATTATCGCTGATAGAAAGCGGGCGTTCGACTCGCTGTTTAGTACCGTGGTCGGGGCCTACGGACAACTGGTTCAGCAGTTGAATAGCCTGGAACAGTCGAGGGCCGATAATGCGGTTGCTGGGCTGAAACAGCAGGAGCAGGCGGAAATCGATGCGGTGAATGCCTCGACGGATAGTGAAGAAGAGAAGCAGAGTAAGATTAAGGATATCCAGAAGAAGTACGACAAATTGGTGGCGCAGGATCAATACGAGGCTCAGTTGGACGCATTCCGAAGGAACCAGGCGCAGTCGGTAATCGAGACGACTATTGCCGGAGTAAAGGCTACAGCGAATGCGATTGCGTGGGGTGCGCAATTTGGCCCGGTGGCGGCAGCGGCTGCCGGCGCTGTGGTCGGGGCGCTCTATGCCGGGATGGATGCCGCGATACTCGCGCAGGAGCCACCGGCACCTCCGCAGTTGGCGACTGGGGGGATTGTGTTGCCGAGCGCTGGCGGGCAAGTGGTGAATGTTGCGGAAAACGGGAGCCCGGAATTACTGTTCAACTCGGGGCCGGAAGGGAAGGCGTTTATAGACTCCTTCGCTTCTGCATTGTCGAAACACATGGGCGGGCAGAAGGGGGGGAGTGGTCAGACGTTCATTTTGCAGATGGATGGAAAGACCATTGCGCAGGGAACCGCGAAGTACTTCAATAACGGGATAGTGAGGGTGGCGCTGAAATGAGGATATTGTTTACCGACGAGGTGCTGGAAGCAACGATTACGGCCGGCGACGAAAACCCGAATTACCCGGCTTCGAATATCGGGCATCGGTTTGTGAGGTTGAGATACCAGGCGAACGGGACGAGTGACACGATTACGATAACCCTGGCAGCTGCGAAGTCGATCAACTGCATCTTTTACGGATTCCACAATCTGAGCTCGCTCGAGTTTAGGCTCTATGACGCGGGGGATACCCTGCTAAAAACTGTGACGGTTTCATCCCCGGAAACATACGGCTCGGAGTACTTCACGGCCGTGGACTCGGTGGCGTACCTGGAGCTCGACGTCGTGTCGGCGGATGTTGCCTATCTCGGGAAGGTGTCGTGCGGGGGCTACTACCAGGCGAAAGATCCTGGAGCGGACTGGGACGAGCCCGTTACGGACAACAGCGTGGTAACGGAGTCACCGAGCGGGCAGACGCTCTCGACTCTGGTAGAACCGCTGGAGGGGTTTTCCTGTACGGTGCATGACCTGAGCAGGGCACAGTGGCTGGAGCTCTGGGAGTTGTACAAAGCGGTCGGGGTTGGCGCGACGATGTGGCTGGACGCATTCGAGAATGACCACGATTTCAAGCTGCCGCTCTATTGCAAGATGGATCAGCCACCAGATAGATCGAAGAGTGATAAAAACTTCGACGTAGCACTTTCGTGGAGGGAGGCGAGATGAGCAACATCCAAATTATAACGGCTCCGACCGGCGGGGCCCCGACATCGCTCGATGATTATGTGGCGCAGAATAACCTGCTCGATGCACTCGTGTTGATGAATGGGGGACCATTGCGGGTGGATCTCGCGAATACGAAGATCCCGAAGGGAGCTATCATTCAGTGCGGCGGAGCGGTATTTAAGGCAACCGCGGACGAGGTGATAACCGGGACGGCTTCCTACTATGTGAAAATGACGCCGTCTGCTGGTGGGATGGAGCTCTCACCATCGTTCGTTACGGACCTGACGGGCGTTTCGTGGAACGACGCCTATAACGGGTATTACGATTCGAGCGAGAATCTGTACCTGTTCGACGAAGGGCTTGCGTTCCTGCTCGGGGAAGTTACCGCGTTGCGGGAGATCCCGAGATCTGCTGTGCCGTTCTCCCCAGACACGCAGGAAGAAGGCATCTTCTATGGCGGGACAACGAATCCGGCGCATTCGAAGCGGCTGAATTATGACGGGGAGCTGCACGCATACGGGATTGCAGCACACGAGCTATCGGCAAGCCAGGCGGTGCTGACGGATGCGAATAAAAAGCTCGTATCTCAAGGTACGACCGGAAGCGGGAACGTTGTTAGATCTGTTAGTCCGACGATTACCGGGACTCTATCGGTAGCTACAGCCAATTTTAGCGGGCTGTTGGCAGCGAATGGCGGGATAAAGCTGCCTTCGGCTTCGCCTTCTGTGCCCAATACCGGCTGGTCCGGACTCCCGATAACTTGGCCGCCGGCAGATCCTCCGCCGGCATATATAATGGGGAATCCCTCGGCGTGGATACCTGTCACGATCGGGGGTTCGACCTACTACGTGCCGGCATATAAGTTCTAAAGGCGGGCAAGTTGAAGAGAGCGAGGGAGCTACATCGAGGCGAGGAAGTGATACGTAGAAGCCCGAGAGACGGCCGAGTAATAAGGGATAGTCTCAATCTCGGTGAAGGGAAGATACTCAAGAGATCCTCCCCAGGTGGGGTCGTAGTACCATTCGGAAATCATCGAAACTGCGTGGCGAGTAGTGTTGTCTCCAGTAGAGACTATGATCAGCGATCCTTCTGTACCGAACTGAATGTGCGCGATGTAGAGCAGGAGGAGGTCAAGATCTTTGCAGTCTCCGGCTTCTCTCTGGAGTGTCTGCTCGGGAGTCTGCCAGTAGTAGGGCCGCGAGTGGTCATATCCGATGTGTTTGTAGATCCAGGTATTTGCTTCGGAGATAGAGGAGAACTGTGGCACCCCGTAATCCGTGAGCGGGCGGCTCATCCTGTATGGGCTTTGGGAAATACTGCACGAGCTGGCGAGAATCAGAAACGGGAATATGATCGCTCGAAACATCCTCATGCTTTTAGTATAGACAAGAATCGAGGGCAGTGGGGAAGTTTTTTCAAGAGGGTGGAAGCATGACGGTCGTCGAACTGTACAAGCTTGTTGAGCTCGGATCGATGGGGGCTGTGGGTGCGTTCGTTTATAAGGGGAAACCTGGAGGATTCGCGCTCGCTGCGTACTGGACTGGGACATTTGGAGCTCCGGACGAATCTGCGGCAAACGGGTTTATAGAGTCCGTGATCGTCGGTGGAGTGGATAACTATAATAGCGCTGCATCGGAGGCCGCGTGTGTTGCCACCGCCAGGACCTTCTTCTGGGATGATGCAGCCCAAGATCTCTATGTGCATTTTGTTGTGGATGAGAACCAGCTACTCGAAAGTGTCGCTTCCGGTAAGGCGTATGGATACTCAGACCTGGAGGCGGTCTATGTCGATAACGTGGAATATCTGCCGTTGCTGGTGTCTGCTCCGGCCGTGGAGCTCCAGGCGGACCTGTTCAACTACTCGATGCTGGCTTTCGTCTCTGGCTCGGTTGTGCTGAATGCGGCGGGCGGGTATCTGGATTTTCTAATCGACGAGTCCGTGTATGGCTCGTATGTGAAGATCTACGATCTCGACATTGCGACTGGGAAGCTGGTCTATTCTCGAAGCGATCTGGTAATTAAGCAGACGTTGTTCGTTGAGGATTGGGAGCTCTCCCTCGACAAGTTGACGTTGAACGTTCAGGACGTGAGGAAGTTCTTCAATGTGGACTGTCCAACCGAGCAGTTCCTGGTGGCGGATTATCCGGATCTCGATCCGAACGATGCCGGCAAGGTGATCCCGCTCATCTACGGGCCAATTCGGTGGATAAAGGCTACGTGCACGAATCACGAGACTACCACCGGGGATGTGGAATATAGGGCGGCGCAGGTGCTCACGGTGCCCGGTGATGTGTACGTGATCAACGGAGAGTCGAAGCTGCTGAAGGTCCCAAGCTCGACGGATCTTGCGACCGGCAGTTTTGTGCTGGCTTCGGCGGATGCGAGGGATTCAAACGGGACTCCGTTGGAGGTGGTGGTCGAGTCGGCAACGGGGATAGCGGTTACCTACGCTACGGATGTAATTAAGGCGTTGAACGAAAGGTACCTTACGATCCCATTCGCGAATAGCTTTTATGATCTGGATGAGTGGGCCGCTGAAGAGACTGCGCTATGCGAAATCGGGGTTGTGTTCAGCGAGGTGAAGAAACTCTTCGAGCATATCCAAACGGTGCAGCAAGGCTCGAATGTAGGGTTTCGTTACGAGATAACACCAGCGGGGCTGCGGACGGTTCGCATTGACGACTGGGTGCGCGGGGAGGTAATGATCATCCCCAATGTGCAGCTGGTGAATACGCTCGATCTCCCGGTAGAGACGGACAGCACGAATCTGGCAGCATTCGTGAGAGTGAACTACAATAAAGCGTGGGACAACGGAGCTCCGCAGTTTGTTGATGATGATTCGGGGCTGGACCACGTGACAGAGGTGTACCACCAGCAGCCGACTGTGACAGTCGATACCGTGATAGCAGCGGAAGCGGATGCGATCGATAGGGCGGCGGAAGTAGTAGAGCACCAAGGAGACGTTAACCCGGTTGCGCAGCTGGTGCTCTTCGGGTTGGAATTTGTCGGCTTGAAGATCTACGAAGTAATAGGGGTCGAGCTGACTCCCGGACAAGGGGACTTTGACGACTATTCGATTGTCGGCCGGGAATACCTTGGGTTCTGGTGGGTGCAGATCGTTGCGATTGCTCCGAACTTCCAGGCAAAGACGAATACGGTTCGGGCGGTGCTGCTGAATAGGATGGACGAGGGCGCGTTCTGGGAAGATGAGAACGGGATCGATATCGTGACTGACGAAGATGGATACGCGATTCTAACGGGGGACTACACATGATCAGAAGAAAGAAAATGAGCGAATACAGCTCGGCGGGTACGCTGACTGGGGCCGAGTTTGTGCTGCTGGTGCAGAGTGGAGCTCTGGTCAAGATGTTGTTGTCCGGGACGGACCCATCGAATCTCTTCGTTGCCGATACTGCTGCCGGGCTTGCTGCGAGCAACCCGGTGCTCTTCGCTGGGCAGCCGGCGAGAGAAACGGACACGGGGCAGGGGAAATGGGGGAACGGAACCGACCACTACAATGATCTTCCCTACTCGGGAGGAGGCAGCGGAGTCGGCGGGTTGAAGTTCCTTTACGACGACTTCGAAAGAAATTCCGATTCTGATTGGCCGGCGTATGCAGATGCAGCAGCGGATGAGCCAGTCGACGGGACCGGTGGATCTCCGACCGTTACCGGGGCTCGCAGTTCCAGCTCTCCTCTGCTCGGGGGATACAGCATGGTGATAACGAAAGATGCGGCGGACCGGCAGGGAGAGGGGATCGCTCGCTCGACGGACTTCACGATTGAGGACGGGGGGCTCGGGCAGGTCCAGGGGATCGAGTTCTATGTGGAAACCTCGGCGGACTATGAAACCGGAGACATGGGGGTTTTCATCTACGATGTGACGAATGGGAACCTGATGAAGCCATCAGAGATCAATATCGCTGCGAGCCCAGACGGGGCGACTCGGTGGTTCGCTACGTTCATCCCCTCGGACTCGAATGCGTACCGGCTGATCTTCCACGTCAGGACGACGAACGCGAGCGCCTACACGGTGAAGATCGACAACGTCTCAGTAGGTCCGTTTGCCTACCCGGTCGGGGCAGCAATTGGGCCTTGGACTTCTTACAAACCAGTAATTCAGGATAGTGGTGGAACGTATCCTACTGTCACTTACAACCGTCAATTTGGAACCTGGAGACGTGTGGGAAATGTGATGCAGGTGCGAATACAGATGGCTTTTGTAGCATACTCCGGTGCCGCAGGTGGTTCTGTAATAACACCAATTCCGAATGGGCTAACGGTGGACACTTCTATTACTAAAGCATCTTCCAATGTTGATGCCTCACTCGGTTGGGGAACCTTTTATAATGGAGCAAGCACCGTCCCTATTTTGGCAAAACTTAACTTAGACAGTACTATTCAGTGGGTAAAGCAAGGTGTGAGTTCTGCACTGATACTCGCCACAACAGACCTGAATTCTGCGTCTCAACTTGCAATGGTGTTGGAAATCCCAATCGCCCAATGGTCAGACAATATAAACTTAGCAACTGATTTTCAAGAGTTTGCTTCAAATAGTTCTTCTACTGATGCTGATGATACAACGAGTTTTGTGAATGGAAGAAATGGAGCAAGGGGTGTACTTGGAACAACCGCTCTTTCAGCAACTCGGATAAAGAGGGTTCAATTTACCAGGCCTTTCCAAAATGGCGATATTCCAGAAATATCAATCCACGATTCTCAACAAGGTTTATGGTTACCAATTCCTACGCAAAATGCTGGCTATGGTATGATAGAACCACATCATTATTCTACAGCTTTTAGTCGAAATGTTGGAATTGGATGGAGGCCAGTTGTTGGAAATGCTTATCAATTAGACATTGTTTTTGAAACATCGCCGAGTGAACAAAATATTCCATATAGCAATGGGACATTTTCTGTTTATGATGCTTGGAGAGTTCGCAAAATATCTGGTGGTAATTCCGCAGAAGTTCCACCTGTTGTGAGAGCAAGAGCCTATATTTCTGTAGGTGGCCAAGTCCTTACAGGAGCTGCACAAATACTCAATTTTGATACGCTCAATTTTGATACTAACAACAATATTGTTCCTGGGGCATCTTGGAGATACACCGTAAGCATGCCAGGTTATTATTCTGTAATTGCCGCTGTCGAATATATCAGCGGCTATGGCAATCAAACAAGTCTGGCAATGTTCGTGAATGGTTCACAAGCAGATAGCGTGGCGACACAATCTGGATTGCAAACAGTACTTAGTACTTATGTTTGGCTGGATGCAGGGGAATATATTGATTTTCGTGCTTGGGTAGGTGTTCCAAACTCCCCTGCAATAAATCCAGATAGTCGTTTTACGAGAGTATCAATAACGCGAATAGGATCATAGCAGATGGGAGGAACTGGATTGATGAACAACGGGAGGAAATCGTAGTGGTGAAAATTGAGCTTGTGGCAGCTGGTTTGTCGGTCGTGTTGTTTCTCGGGACGTTGATACTCGGGCTCTATGCGATAATCTCCCTCCGAAGGGTAAGTGAGATGGCAAAGGAAATGAAGGAATTGCTCATGGTCACGACGACCAATAGCACGAATATCGGGAACCTGGCGAAAATCGTAGATGAGCTCCGAGCGATGGTGCAAAACCACCTTATGAATGGGCGGGCGAAATGAAGAAAAGGAAGCCGGCAGAATGGCTCCTCGATTTCGTTGAGCTCCCCGCGGCTATCTTCGGTGTCGGGATCGGAAGCGGGCTGTTTGCTGCTGCGGACGGGATCATAAGCGCGAGAGAGGCTCGCTGGCTGGTGATTGTAACCGTTGCGTGCTGGGCTCTGGCAACCTACATCACGACGAGAAAGCCGGCAGTGAGCGATGCGGAAATTAGAGGACGTAGGCGGAACTGGCTTCACCGGGCTTCGCTGGCTGCGGCCCTCGGGGTATTCGGGAGGACTGTTATGTTCGTGGCTCCGAAGATCATAGAGAGGTTGTTCTGATATGAAGATCCCAGACGGGATGATTTTTCAAAACGACCCGGAGCTCGATGATGTGTTTCGAGCGGACGGGTGCCGTGCTCGGACGCTTATGGCAATGCCGGAGATTTGGACGGGGAAGGCGATGACGCTCCTGCAGTTGCAGTTGTGTATTGCCACCTCGGAGAAGAAAGAGTCAGTGCTACTCGCGAAGAATGCCACGGCTGGAAAGAACGAACACATGATTCCTTACTACACGTTCCAGCTCCTCGACGGAAGCCGGCGTTACTTCAGACAGGTCGGAGTGCTGCGCGGGTCGCAGTTTGTCGGATGGCAGGGGCAGGTGATACTTCCGGAACAGGTAGCTTTCACCGAGCTGCACTGGGAGACCGATTATCCGGACGGGCACTATACCCTGGGAGATTCCTCGAGCCGAGAACTGTGGGACCCGTGGTGCACGAAGCCGGGGTTCAACCCGTGGGATAAGAGCGGCAAGAAAGGGTGGACGATCAACAAGAAGCGGGTTGACGTCGTGTATGCATATCGATTTTTCAAGGGGGTCCCAAGTGAAGATTGAAACGAATCTGTTGTTGCTCGTGCTGCTGGCGTTTGCCGTGATTGGTGTGGTGCAGTGGCTGAAGGCAGTCGTTGCGGCAGTAAAGGCGAAGGATGGGATCTGGCAGCCGTTCGCGGTGCTGGTGCTGTCGATGGTGGTGGCAGTAGTGGCTGGAGGAGGCTGGAACCAGATCGGTGTCAACGCGCTGGTTGTGCTCGCGCTGGTAGAGCTCGCCTGGAAGCTGATCGTAAAGACTGCGCTGAATGCGGTGTCGAAAATAGGCGGAGGCGAATCGGTTACAAGCGGGCAGCTCCAGTCGGTTGTGGAGAAACTCGGGCAGTATCTGCCGGCGACTGGAGAGAGTGCGAGCGATACGGGAGCGGGCCAAGCTCCGGAGAAGGCGCAGGAATGAAAAAGGCATTCGCCTTCATCGCGAAGTGGTGGAAGGTGGCAGCGATTGTGGTAGGGTCGATCATCGGGGTCGTTGTCGTCAAGCGGCTGATTGCGGCGATAACGGACCGGGTGGAGAAGCCGGCGACATGGGCTCCGGTGCCGAATAATCCGGGAGCGATCCTGGTGAAAGACGGGGCGAAATGGGTTCAGCACGATCTGCCGAACGGAATAAAGTCGAGCCAGGTGAAGGCTGCCGGGCTCACGGAGGAAGGGAATGCAGAGGTCGAAATTGCTCATACGGTTATTGATCGTAGCCATCCTGCTGGTGGGGGTGGCGGGGATTTCGCTATCCGCTGAGGGGCTGACGGACGCCCAGCTCAAGAGCTGGTGGAATAGCCTGTCTACATCGGAGCAGCTGGGGCAGCTGCGGCTGCTGGATACGGTAGAGCACGCGGTCCCCGAGATCCCAAGCCCGAGGTACGTGGCGATCTTGAAAGGCAGGGATCTGATCCTCGACCCGTACTATGAGAACGGGGCAGGGTTCGATGTAGCAAAACTCGGGCCGTGGGCTTACCACGTGAAGTGGAAGGAACGGACCATCAAGGATTGGGCCCCGAAGCCGAAAATAAGAGCGGGTACCTACGTTGTGGTGGCGGCGATCTCCCTGCTGGTAGGAGGGGCCACCTACGCGGTCCTGACGAAATAGGCTGAAAGGAAGAAGAGCGAGAGCTCTCCCTCTATCGAGAGGGAGGGCTTTTTTTATGCCCGGAGAGCGATGCGTGTTAAGTAGTTTTGTTAAGTAGTTTTCGAAAAAAGATGCTTTCGAGCGTTACTTCGAGACTATTTGCTATATACTGCGCGTATATTTGGGTGTATGGTTAGGGTATAAGAAAAAAAGAGAACGGGCCAAGGAGAGACAGCCAAGGCCGACGCGGGGAAGAGCAGCTGGTAGCTAAAGGGATCACGGAATGGTGGTCAGTAACCTGAGAGCGATGAAAGTTCCCCCCGCCTCCAAAGCGTTCAAGGGTCGCGGGAGTTACAGCCCGCCTGATGATGGCTCGAAGGGAGCCGAAACCCACGGAGGTACGAAGATGTTCACAATAACGGTTATGAAGAATGACGGATCGAGAGAGTTGCTTCATGATTTCTCATGGTGCCCGCTGATCGGGGACGATGTGAATGTGGGACCGAATGAGACGGCAACGGTAGTCTGGGTCGAGAAGAAGTAGAGAGAGAAATATTCGCAATTCGGCTGATGCCGCAAGGAGGTCCCTATGGTTTTCTATCCTGACCACGTTTTCACGGCTGACGAGATTCAGGGTCTTGCAGTTGGCGATGTGCTCGCCAATTGCTTCGGGAATCCGGAGCCGATCACCTCGATAAACTGCCGCGAGCAGGATTCCGAGGGCCGCTGGTTTGCGATTGTTTACCAGCAGTTCGGTGAAACCTCCGAGATGAGCAACACGATCTCGGAAGGGAGCCCGATACCTTCCGTGTGCTGAGGGGCGCTCCTCCGGGAGCGTTAAAGCGCAGCTCCGGTCCCAAGCCCGGAGCGAAGGAGAAAGAGAGATGATCAAGAAAGAGACTTCACCCATTCATGTAACCAAATACAATCAGGCAACCCAAGACTTCGAGCTGGTAGAAACGGTGGAGCGCAAAACTCAGCGCCGTGGCGGTTACACGGTTCGGATGGGCCGCCGAGAATGGGCCGGTCACTACAGCGTGGTGAGCTACAAGGGGCATACCTACCAGGTGTTCAATCTTCCGGCTTGCTATGGGGACCGAGCGGGATTGTGCATCGATATCGCATTTAGCTACGCGAGGGGGTTTTGAAATGATTAACAAGACGATGGTCGGGAATCTCGGACAGTATGAAGTATGGGCGGATAACGGCGACGTGGTGTCTATCGATCTGGAAGGGGTGGACGTCACGGACGAGTCCATGAGTGGAGACTTCCACGATGAGCCGAATCTTGAAGGGTTCGTGCGGGATGTTGTGGACGAGAGCTACCCGAGCGAGCAGCTTCCGCATCCGAGCGATGCGTATCTCGGTAGGTGATGGGTGCCCGGTTCGCCGGGCATTAAACCACGAGCCCGAATCCAAACGGCGGGCACAGAAGGAGAAAAGGCTATGACACTGAAGCAGGTGATTCCGAGCCCACGAACCAAGCGTGTGTTTATGAAAAATGGCGGGGAATGGTTCCAGGTAAGTAAGAGGCAAGGGCAAGCGTGCCTCCTCGCGCATTATGGCAAACTGCGGGTGAATCTCACCGGGACCTATGATGAGGCAGAAGTTTACATCGATTACGAGATCGCGGGATAAGGGGGAAGGGATGAACGGACTGACTAACAAGAAAATGGCCGAGATGCAGATTAGGTTCCAGAAGCTGGAAGCACAGAAATTCGTGAATAGCACCGTTGAGTACCTCCAGGGGATCATCGAAGAAGTGCAAACGGTTTCGACTCTAATGACCGAAGCGAACGCAGCCGATATGATCGGGCGGATCGCTCACAGCCTATCTAACATCACGATGCACAACCTCAGCGTCCCACAACTGTACGATGCCAAGGCAGCGATCACTGCACAAGCCGGATACATCAGCGGCTTGAACAGTGAAGAGAAGTAGGTGATGGGCTCCGGCCCCGGCCGGAGTTAAACCACGAGCCCGAATCCAAACGGCGGGCAAAGAGAGCGGATATGGCGTTGAAAGAGTACCGAGTCACTGCGCTGGATAGGATCGGGAAAAGAGAGTTCACGGTCGAGATCAGTGCAAGCAATGAGGCGATCGCGCGAGAATACGGAAGGAAGAAGGCAGCGGAGCGGGTGGCAAAAGCCTGGCACGCTGATCATCTTGGAATCTTGAAGGTGGAGGAGATTATCAAATGACCAAAATCAGCACGCATTACAAAGACCCGAAGCGAGCAGCGATGAATCTGGTAGAAAAGATCAACAACGACGAGATGGTGAAAGAGCTGGGTGACAAGGCACTTTACTTCGAGCAGAACGGAGTCCACTGCATCGGCTTGGATTTCGCATTCGAGGCTGCTATCAGCTTTACCAACGGAGACGGGATATACGGGAGCGAGGGCTATGGCCCATGTGGCCCGACCTTCGACCAAGAGCACAGCAGCGTTTTCCTGGAGCCGCTCGAGAGCGTGATCATAGGCGTGTATCGAGATTAGGTGAGCCACCCGGCTGCGGCCGGGCGTAACCCACGAGCCGGGATGGCAACGACCGGCACAAGGAGAGAACGATGTTACGAAAAGCGTTGGCTTATGCGTATCCGACGAGCGAGGACGCGAAAGCGTTTGGGTTCTACCAAGAGGGCTGCTACACGGTAGAGGTTATCGAGGACGGACGACCGCCAGTCGCTGTGGCTGGATTCCGCGATAAGGCTGGTGCGTTCCATCAGGCGTTGCGGATCGATCTTCCGTGGAGTCGATTGTCGATCCCGTTCCCTGGGGGGAGAGAGAGGGAAGCGTTAAGGAAGGGGGCAGGCGAATGAAAGCCGGCGACAAGATCATCTGCATCAATGCCGAAAGATCGGGATTCCGTGGCGGCCTTCTGGTGGTCGGCCGGGAGTATGAGGTCATGGACACGCGGAGCTGGGACCAAGTGGTCAAGGTAAAGGATTCCTTCGGTCCCCTTCAGGGATTCTGGAAAGCAGAAAGATTCATAGGGGTGCACAGTGCTGGTTGAAGAGCAGATTGCGAAAATGAAAACGGCGGATCTTAAAGAGTACGTCGGGACGATGATGGAGGTGATAGGGGATACCTACCACGCGGGGAATTGGATCGGGCTCTCTCGGGTCTGTGGCGATGTTATGTGGGCGGCGAGGGAGATAACGATAAGGGCAATCGAGCGAGACGTCAGGGAGATCTCCAGGGAGGTGAAAGAATGACCACGAGGTATCAGTCAATGCGCAGAGCGATCAACAGGAAGGAGCGGGCGCTCTTCGCAGTGAAGGATGAAGAGAAGCGCGAGCGGATGGAGCACGAGATCGAAGAGCTCCGCTTCGAGGCTGAGGTGCAGAAGCACCTGAACGTCTATGCGTAGGGAGGTGATAGGCTGACACGTACGGCAGCCGTGCACGAGGAGTGGAAACCGGGCCCGATACCCGGCGCGGCTATTGTGGCCAGTTGGCCGCGAATCTTTACGGGGCCGCTGAATGGCGGCGAAGGGGTAGTTATGGAAACGATGTTCAAAGACCTGGAGTCATTCCGGGCGGAGATCCAAAGGAGGGAGGATTCGAAGCTTGACCTGGTTCAGCCATCTGGAAACCTCGCGATGTTCGGAGGGGAGCGGTTGCGGATGCCGAGCGCCGAAGCGGCAATGCTTGAGTTCGGTATCACGGACTATGCTCACGGTCAGATCGCGTCGAGGCTGGGAATCCCGAAGCCCTACTACGACCGGATCGGATCGGTCTTGACTTCGACGGGGCAGCTGCTCAGGGATGTGAACGTCAACACGTTGCTGATGTCCGATGATAAGCCGGTGCTCTGCAGGATGCTCGATGGAAAGCTGCGAGCGTTCCTCTCGGATCGCTACCACCCAATCGACAACTACCTTGTGGTAGAGGGAGCGCTGATCAAGGCACTTCAGTCGCTCGATCAGCCGGTCGAGGTTCACTCATCCTCAGTGACTGACACTCGCATGTATCTTCAGGTTCGGTTCCCACGGATCGTTGGAGAGGTCGAGGTGGGGGACGTGGTCCAGTACGGGCTGAACATCACCAACTCCGAGGTCGGCGCAGGAGCGGTCGATATCCAGTCGTGGGTGTATCGGCTCGTGTGCAAAAACGGGATGGTGGGCCAGTCGGTTTTCCGGAAGATCCACGCAGGCCGGCGCTTGTCGGATGAGCAGATCGAGGCGAAGGCGTTCTTCTCGGATGAGACGGTCATTGCCGAAATGAAGGCGTTCCGGCTCCGGCTGACCGATATCCTCAGGAACGAGGTGAACCAGGACGCGTTCGACGGATACGTGCGGCAGCTGAAGATCGCGAAGGGTCAGCAGGTGAACAAGCCGGAGGAGACCGTCAAGAACGTGACGAAGCGATGGAACCTCCGCGACTTCGAGGGGGACCAGGTGCTGGAGAATCTGATCGGGTCCCAGGATTATTCGCGGTACGGGATCGCGCAGGCGATTACGGCCACGGCTCATGCGACGGAGGACTACGACCGCCAGTATGAGATCGAGAAGATCGGCGGCGAGGTCATTGAGCTGAAGCCGAGCGAATGGGAATTGGTCTCTGCGTGAAGATCTGAGGGGCAGCCTCCGGGCTGCCTCTCGTTGTGACTGGAGGTGAATATGAAGGTCGTCTATTTTGCTCACTCGATGCTCGACTACGGTGGGGTGCGGGAATACGTCGCACTGAAGAGACTTAGGTATCTGTTCGGGAGCGAGGTGGTCTGCCCGAATAATGACCTGAACCTCGGGGATGATATCAATCACTACAGAGCGTATGTGCGAGTCAATGCGTGGCTGGTGGTGCTGATGGTCAACCGCAGGGGCTACGTTGGCAAGGGCGTCTACTGCGAGGTGGAGGAAGCGAGAAAAGCAGGCATTCCTGTTCTGAGAATCAGGGTTGATGATTCCTGGAGACTGCTGGAGCCCGAGCTTATCGAGGTACCGGATCTTTCGGCACTGCTGATCGGTCCGAGCTGGAGAGACTATTGCTATCTGGGGGGAGACCATGAAACGAAAACGCCCGCAGTTTGAAACGATGAGCAGGGAAGAGGCTCAGACGTACCTCGATGCGGCGCTGGAAGAGATACACGTCTGTGCGGGGTGTAATGATTTCGAGGAAGCAGCCGAGATAGCGAAAAGCACGGTGGTGCCGGCGCTGCATCGGCTGGAAGAGCTCCGGAAAACCGAGCCGGATCTTGACCGTGCCTACGAGGATCTGATCGATAAGTACCTGATGGAGGGCGGAACATGCTGAAGCGAGTAAAGTGGTACTTCGAGCTCGTTGGGCTGACGAACTCTCGAACGCCGGAGTACGCGCAGCTTGCCAGGGAAGTGGTAGCTCTCGCTGGCTGGTCGGCTCGGCCGGGGAGGGATACGTGGAGAAGGTCGTTTCGTTATGACGGCATTTCCGGAGAGCAGTGGCTTCGGTTCCGAACGAGAAAATCGGTGCCGATGGAGTACCGCCTATCGGTGGGGAATGATCTGTTCTTAGTGAGATACAACTACGCAAGGAATCGAGTGGTAAAGCCAAGGAGGAAAAGGGATGGATTTACGGGAACATCTTAGAAAGCAGGTTCATGCTGGGTTTAAGTGGCGCGATATGTTCGGGGAGTTACACGACCCGAAGAAGATGAGCACGCACCATGTTTTCTTCACGTGGCTGATGATCTGGAATCACTCGGCTCCGAAAGAGCTGAGGATAAAAAAGGGGAACAGGTACGGAGGGTTCCCCGCCTTCTATACCCCGACGTATATGCTCGACGCGTTTGCGAATCTCTACTGGGAGCTGAAGCGAAGGCAAGATACCACGATGGAGCAGCGGCTGGTGGTAGCGAGGATCGAGGGTAATTTCGCCCCGTTTATCAAAGAGCTCCAAGAGACTGCTGCTAATGAGGCGATGCTCCGAGCTGTGGAGGAGTCGCTATGATCCTGGTGACGATGGTCATGACCGAGAAGGGGTTGCGGCTTGCGGACGACTCGAAGGAACTGGTAGCGCAGACATTCCGGGCGGGTGACCTGCTGGACTGCGAGATCAAGAAGCACGCGTCGACGAGGAGTGCGGAACAGCAGGGGCTCTTCCATGAGCTCGTAAAACGGTACTCAGTGAAAATGCACGAACCGTTCTGGATTACGAAGTGGCGATTCAAGTACAACTACGGGCCGCATGTGACGCTGGAGGATATCGAGCGGGATGGTCCGCCTACGTGGTCGAAGGGTGAGTGGATACGGCTCCGGGATATCTACCCGGCAATGAGAGGGTTCGCGTTTCTGAAATCTGAGGGGAAATACACCGTGGGTGAGTCGGCGGACGTGAACCAAGGAGCGATGATCGAGTGCAGCGCGAACGGGGTGTACATAACCGATATCGTCAGAACGCTCGCCAAGCATGAGGAGGAACGGGGTGCAAGAAAGAAAAGGGACTGACGCCCCGATTTGTCCGTACTGCGGAAAGCCGAGCGTACTGTTGAGGAGTAGTGCGGAGGTGTACCACGGGAGGGACTACGGGCCGATCTGGGTCTGCCGGCCATGTGGTGCGTGGGTGGGAACCCACAAGAACAGTCGGTTCAAGCCGCTCGGGAGAATGGCAAACGCCGAGCTCAGGAAATGGAAAATGAAAGCACACGGCGCGTTCGATCCGTTGTGGATGGAGAAGCAGAGAAGGGAGGGTTGCAGTAAGACGAAGGCGCGGAAAGCGGCGTATGCGTGGATGGCGAACGAAATGGGGATACGGCCGAGCAGGTGCCATATCGGGATGATGGACGTTGACCAGTGCAAGCTGGTTGTCGAAATCTGTGGACGGTACAAAGTGCCGAGGGAGGAATGATGGCACGAAGTAAGGAGTACGCTTCAGCGGACTTCTACGAGAAGAAACTCGCGAAGGTCATGGAGCGGTTCGGGGTGACCGAGTACGATTACAACTTCGACCGCAAAGAAACGTGGGTACAGTTCCGTTACAAGAGTCAGCTCTATCGGTTCGAGCATTCGGTAGAGCGGGCCCGAGAAAGCGGGAAAGACATTTCCTACGGGTCCGATGCTTTCGCTATGGTGGTGCTCGCGCTTCAGGATCTCGTGAGAATGATCGAGTACGGGATCTACGATCTTTCTACGTGGATCGCTGGGATGCGATACCTCCCGCCTCCGGTGGAGCTGCCGCAATGTTTCCGGCTGCTCGGATTCTCGGAAATGCCGGGGAGTGCATCGGAAGTGAAACAGCGCTACAGGAGTCTTGCGAAGAAGTTCCATCCGGATGCGAGGGGAGGAGTAGAGGGCGAGGATTTCAGCATTATCCAGGATGCAGCCGCAGCGGCAGTAGCCTATTTCGAATGAAGGAGAAGCTATGGAAGAGACACGTATAGAGCAGGATCGAGTAGAGGTGCGGGAGTACGCGCGAGCTGTCGAGATCATCCTACAGCCTGGTGACATGACCAGGTACATTGTGGCGATAAGCCAGACATTTCCGCAGGCCTTCCGGGGGGAGCTGACCATAGCGCTTGTGGACATGGGGAAAACCGGTGCTGCGTTCACGTATTCGGCTCACGTGATAGAGAGCGCCTGGGAGGAGATGAAGGAGAAGCCGATGCACGAGCAAATCCTGGATTCGAACGTTGGCGTGCTCGAATCGTTCCTCCCGGAGAAGATCCAGAACCCGTGGACGGCGCGAGCGATAATCGAGGCAGCAGCTTTCTTCCTGGAGGAGTGCTGATGGCAGACGTGAGAATAACGAAATACGGGTTCGAGTGGGGGCCCGCCCGTGTTACCCGGCTATTCGATGAAGATCGGACCGGCGTTTACTTGGAGATCAGCGGAGCTCGGGAGGTTGTCCAGGTGCGAGTAACGAAAGGAGGTCGGCTGCGGATCGGGCCAGTGAAGAAGAGGTCAGGAGTATGAGCGCAGAGGAGAGGAGGTCAGACGAAATCGAGCAGACGCGGGAGAAGGTGTATTACCGGGATATCGGAAGGTGCAGGGCGTGCGAGAAGGAGGTTCCGTATCCGGGGGAAATGGCTCATATCGTAGCGAAGAGTCGAGCGAACGCGAACCGTTATGGGTGCATGTTTCTTGATGCTGTGGCGGAGCGAGATCCTTCGTTGACGCTGTTGTCAGTGAAGGGGAGAAGCGCTGAGAAGCTGGGCTATTGGATTTTGAACCAACCGGAAAACCTCGCGCTCACCCATAGCGGTCGGTGCAACGACGCGATGCTCATAAACGGGCTTCGTGCGGATCGGCACATAGCTGCGATTATCAAAAAGCGGCTGGATGAGGCAGGAAACCGGGGGCAATAGGCGGATATGCCAAAATGGTCTGAGAGGCTGATTGCTGGCCCGTGGTGCAATTCCGGCTTGTATACCTACCAGGAAGGGGATAAGATTGCAGATCTGTACCGATTTTGACCACTCACGGGAATCTACGGGCAATCTCGGGTGGGAATAGGAGGTTTTATGGTCCGTATCCAATTTGACATCCCGGAGGAGCTCTGGGAAAGGATCGCGAGGTTCGAACCGAATTACAAGGTTCGGCACGCGTTGGGTGCTCGCGCCCTGGACGAATGGCTCTCAAGGAGAGAGCCCAGGGATAGGCGGGTACAGAACGAACAAGCGGTGGCTGATGCGAAAAGGCTGCTGCCAGCTCTTCGGGAGCTCGCTTCCGAAGGGTATATCGAACTCAAGGAGATTCAATGATACTCAAACCAAACCAGGGGAGCACTGCCTCGCGGAAGTCTGTGATAATCCAGGGGGTTCCTGGAATCGGGAAATCTACGTTGGCGCTTTCTGCTCCTGACCCGTTGATTGTTATTACCGACCCGAGCGGGTGGGACCGGATTCCGGCACATTGCCGTGTCGGTGGAAGAATCGAAGCGAACGACTACCAGGAGATCCTGGACGACCTGAAGCCGGAGACCGTCGCGGAGTATCAGACGATTATCATTGACACCGGCGGGTCACTGATCAACCTCATGAAAGCGTGGGTGATTCGGAAGAACCCGAAGAACGGGCAGAGTGACGGGACGACTCTGACGATGCGCGGCTACGGTGCAATCAAGGGCGAGTTTGCATCGCTGGTGACGATGATTCGGGAGGTGCTGCGAAAGCATTTCGTAATCACCTTCCACGTGAAAGACGAGAAGGACGGAGACCAGACGGTCTACCGCCTGGACTGCGAAGGATCGACCAAGGCGGATATCTGGAAACCCATGGATCTCGGCGGCTTCATGGAGACCGTTGGGAACAAGCGTACGATAACCTTCTCGCCGACCGACCGCTACTACGCGAAAGGAACCCACGGGATCGAGGGGACGATGGAGCTCCCTGACGTGATGAAGGGGCATCCAAATGATTTCTTGACTACGCTCTTCGCCCGGATCGATCAGAACGTAGCGGAGGAAGCGGCGCTCAATGAAAAGTACAACGCCGTCATGAACCAGGTACGGGAAACGGTCGCGGGTATCACGAACGCTAAGACTGCGAACGAAGCCCGCGAGAAGTTCAAGGCGATGGATCATGTCTACGGGTCGCTGATGGAAGCGCGGCACCTCTTCTCCCAGAAGGTCACGGAGCTCGGGCTCAAGTTTGACCGGGAAGCCGATAAGATCGTGAGCGCTACGAAAGAGGCGAAGCAGGACAAGGAGCCCGAGACGGAACATACCGAAGAAGCCGGCGAGGACGAGAGCCAGCTGGAGCTCGGGTGATGTTCCCTCGGCTTCTGGTTACGCCGTCGCTCATCAACTCGTGGCTCTGGTATATGAACTGCTGGGAGGAATCGGAGGAGTCGGCGAAAGCCGACTTCCTCTCTTCTCTTCGCAGAGAGAAAACGGAGCCGAACGAGGCGATGCTGGCAGGGACGAAGTTCGAGCTGGATGTTATGCACGCCAGCTTTTCAACCATCCCGTTCGAATCTGATGATGATCTCTACGATACCTGCGTGAATGAGTTCGCCGAGATCGTGCGCGGCGGAGCGTGGCAGGTGAAGGCGATGAAGGAGATAGAGGTAGAGGGCCAGCCGTTCCTCGCCTACGGGCGGGTGGACGTGCTGAAGGGACCGAACATCTACGACATTAAGTTCACCAAGGGGTACAAGGACGGAGGGAAATACTGGCATAGCGCGCAGACTTCGATGTACCTGGATATGATCGAGGGACCGTTGCGGATCGTCTACCTGTGCGCCGATGGGCGGAACACCTACAGGGACGAATACCGGAGAGAGGATGTGCCGGGAATGGGTGTCGTGATTGGCGAGTTTTGGAACTGGCTCCCGCCAGACATGCGGGAAATCTATACCGAGATGTGGAGGGCGAGAGACGATGGCGAAAGCAAGTGAACTGCGGGTACTCGGAGCGAAAGAGGTACAGTCAATCGGGGGGAGTCTGCGTGTCAGGCTCCCGCTTCTCTGGGTGCAGAATAACGGAGCGGAAGGAAGCCGGGCGGCGTGGATATACCTCGACAATGAAAACCGTCTGGTTGTCAGTACTGAGGCTGACAATTCTCTCGGGCTCGGGGCCGCGAAGAATCCATACACGATAGGGAAGCCGACGCTGCTTTCCATTCCGGTGGATCTGGCCCCGATAGCGGGGATCCAAGAGGGGTCAATGATTACGTTTGCGATGCGCGGCCGGCAGCTTGTCGGCACGATCGAATAGGAGGTGAGAATGGCAAATGCAATCGATCTGACAATGAGCACGAAGTACGTCCCAGACTGGTCCGTGTGGGAGGGGCTTCGGGAGCTCGTCCAGAATGCGTTCGACCGAGAGCGTGAAACGGAAGAGGGGAACGATCCGGCGCTCAGGGTGATGAGCGATAACCGTGCGTCGATAACCTACGACAGCGAGAACGAAGAGCTGGTGGTCGAAAGCGCGAACACGAAGATTGACCGGCGGACGCTTATCCTCGGAGAAGGGAGCAAGAGCCAAGGAGGGAGCACGATTGGTCAGCATGG
>Ga0209918_1000593_pt1 | contig 23281 bp, 18 predicted proteins | sample SalPonD_shore_MG_FD_185712 | JGI IMG/M metagenome (GOLD analysis project Ga0209918, IMG submission 185712) | Salt pond soil microbial communities from South San Francisco under conditions of wetland restoration - Salt Pond MetaG... | ecosystem: Environmental > Aquatic > Marine > Intertidal zone...
TTGATCAAATTACATTTAATAAATATTTTTATTTTTTTTTAGATTCTTTTAATTCTCAATAATTAAATAAATAAGTATTGATAGAACTCTCTAGTATTAAAATAAGTATCTGAAAGAAAAATTTATATTATATTCTTTAAGAGTTTTTTTATTACCATACTTTTATTATTCAATTCTAAATCTTTTTGACTGATTCTTTCTTTAAATTTAATTTATCTTTCAGTTAAATGATTGTGAAGAAATAAAAAGTCTGTGAAATTATTTTCAGAATTTAAAATACCTTTAATTAAATTTTCCCATATTTTATCGATTCATAAAAAAATTTTATTTCAGAAATCATGAAAAAATTCTTTGATTTCCATATTTTTTTTATTTCTAAAATTTTTATTGAACTCTGGTATATAAAAAACAATCTTTTTCTTTTTTAGATTTTCTGAAAATAAACAGATAAAAATACTATAGAATTCTATTTTATACCGTCTATTCAATAAATCTTTTTCAGAATTTTCTAAGTAAAAATCTAAAGTGTTCTGGATAATAAACTTCCTGATGACTCTTTTATCAAATACTTTTAAATCTGGATATTTATTTTTTAATTTGAAATAAATAAAATTATTGTAAAATGCTAAATCTTTTTGATTAAATGTTCCTCTCTTCTCAAATATTTTAATTACATTTAATTCCTTAAAGATTTTTTGTTTTTCCTTAAAAACATTATCTAAAATAGACTTCATTTCTCCATTAATATTTTTAAATAAGAAATTTGTAAATTGTTTGTCCCCCATTATAGTATATTTTTCAATTTTTTCAGATTTTTTTAATTCTTTAAAATAATTTGAAAGGGAATATAAAAATCTTGCTTCTATTTTAAGATTCTTATCATTATATATATAATTCTGGTATATTTCATTTTTTAATTTCCAAAAATCATCATAAATCTTAAAATTTTTCTTATTAAAAACTAACTCATTATTTTTTATTTTAAATGTTCTAATTATCTTTAAAGGATCAATAGGATCAATTTTTAAACTAATGGCACATCTATTAATTGCTTCTAATGTATCCAAATTAAATGGAATATTAAAAAGATCATTGAAATATTTAATTGAACTTTTACTTTTTAGAATATTGATTATAATTTCTGGTTTGATTTTTTTTTTATTTAGTATATAATTTATACTTTTTTTATTGTCATAATATCCATTTCCTCCCTTTCTTATTAAATAATGAGTTCTTTTATTGTGATCTACATCGAAAATTCTTTCAGTTATGTGAGAAAAGGGAAGATGACCAATATCGTGAAGTAAACAAGCAATAATCAGGTAAATTCCTTTCTCTTTGGAAATTAAGTTATTCTCACAAAATTTTAATCCTAAATATCCTACTCCTAAAGAATGATCAAATCTGGAAAATTCTTTAATTGGAAATATCTTATCCATTAAACCTAAAAAAGAAATTTTTTTTAATCTCTGAAATTCATAAGATTGGATTATATCTTGAATTAAGGGATCATAATCAATCAATTCATCAATTGCATTCTTCTTGAAAAGATACATATTTTTTTAAAATATTAAATATTTTTTAATCAATTCTTTTGAAAGAATATCAAAAACATTAATTATATTGTTATGAAAATCTTTAGCTTTTTCTTTTAATTCATTGTAATGTTTATTTTCATTCCGCTCCTCGAATTTTAATCCAATTAAACTCTTTCTAATAACTTCATTACTAATACATGATAAAAAATCATTATATCCTAATAATATTTTTTCAATATATTTTAATAATACTTGTTTGTTATGTTTTGTTAAAAATTCATCACTATTTTTCTCTAATATATTGTAAATTATTATCATTTTTATTGAAGAAGGATAGTGTATAAATTTATTAAAATCCTCATGAGTTATCAATTCTTTAAATAACATTATTAAAATTAAAATTGAAGATATACACAGAAATTTTCTTGAAAATCTTAATTTTATATTTCTAATACCCCAAGGTTTCTGAATTTCCATCTTTTTCCATCTATAATCAATGCATAAAGTTCTCCAAAAACGGATAATTTCATTTGTTAAGAACAGAGGATATTTTTCTTCTCTAATATATTCTTCTAAATAAATATTACTTAAATCTTCAATCAAATGGTTATATAAACCATTTTCGTTCAAAGGGATTGACTCTAAAAATATAAGAATTCTAGTAGTAAAATCCATGGATTTGTCCTCAAATCCTCCAATATCACTCAATATTTCGCTTTTATATTTATCAGAAAAACAACTAATTTTGTTTTTAAAGATATTATTTAGATTTTTATGAACTTTTTTTTTTATTAATTTTTTATTGCTTTCATTAATATTTTCTTCGTAGACAATACAATAATCAAGATCGGATAATTCTGATGATTCTAACCTCCCAAATGATCCTATTAAAATTATTGAGAAATTATTAATCAAATCTTTAAGTGAGTTATCTAACTCTGCCTTGATTTCGATTATTCTATCTTTAGAGTTCTTATAATTTTTTTTTATATTTTCGATATTTATTTTGCTCGGGAATTCGTTTAAAATCTTTTCACAGTTATCAATTTTTTCTTTAAAGCAATTCATTTTTATAAATTTTTGTATTCTTAATTTGAATAAATTTCTATTTTATTATAATTTAATTTGATTTGATTTCATAAATTTAAATACAATAAAAATATAGAGGTATTTAAAATCGCTTCATTTAACATTTTATGATTACATCTTTCATAAATTTTATATAAATTCGAAATCATTAGTTCAAGAATTTTTTAATTATTTTCATATTAAATGGACTAATTATCTCAAATATTATTTGGTTATTTAAGAACGTTTATTAATTCATTTTAAATCTATTTAAAATCATTGTTAATAATTCTCTCTTTAATCTATATTATTTTAGAAAAGGTAATAGAGTATTTATTAATAATATTAAATAACTTTGTGCTACATTTACATCATCCTTCCTTACCTTCGGAGGTTTAGATCTCCCATGACTACCTCCAGAATTTGCTAATCCACTTATAACATGTTTACTTGATTCTATTAAATGAAAAAAGCCTTGAGTATCTAAATTTTTACTATATGAAGGAAATTTAAATAGCTTATTTATATAATTTCTCACTGTTTGAGCTAAATTTGAGACGGTTCCTTTATCGGTATCTTCTCCATCAAATAGCTTTTTGATTTTGTAATTAAGTAATAATCGCTTATAAAGTGCCTCAAGACCCCTTCTACAGCTAGAGAGAGCATCAGAATAATGTTTATTCTGAATATGTCTATGAATTAAATCAAGTTCTTTTATTACATTTTCAAATTTTTTTTCTGTTAGAAGATTATAGGCACGTTTAAATTCTTCCGCTTGAGCAGTTACTCCATGGTATCGCAAAATTCCATCCTTTGATAAAGAAAATTCTTCTAAATTAAATTCAACCAAAATTTTATTAATAAGATCAGTAAATTCATCAATAGTTAAAATGCAACCAAACATTTCTGGATAAAAATAAAATCCAAAAGTCTGATAAAAAGCCGTTCTTGCCTCTCCGTTATCTTTTTCAATTGCTTCATTCCATCCACCATAATTATTACCTAGATTGATTAAAAGGGTTAAAATCTTGAAAAAATATCTTAATATCATAAAGGATCTATTCATAAGATATATATCGTCTTTAGGTTTTCTTTCGATATCATTTAAAAATTCTATGATTTTATTTGTAATTCTCTGAATATTATCATAGTATTGAGAAATATTAGTTATGGGTGTATAAATATTAAAATCTGGAAGATAGCCTTCTTGATCCAATGATTCAAAAATAGATTTAAACCAGAGACTTCTGAAAATTTCTAAAGATTCATATCTTCTGTAAGTATTTATGAAGATTTCTTGGCATTTTATTGAAAAAGGGAACATATTAAGCATCCTATTTAGCAGTCCTATCCCTCTTTCAACATCATGTTTTATTCGTTTTTCCTTCATCTTTTCTTATTATATTTATTATTTCTTCAAATTTCTTTCTGGAAAAATCAGTTTCTAAATCAATTAATAATTCTTTAAGCTTATTCTGTTTCTCTGAATTGATTTTCTTATATTTCCATAATAATTTTATGAAAGAACATAATTCTGATCCATTTAATTTGTCAAAATAGTTAATTAGGTTAATTTGTAAGGATTTCATAGAACAATCTGCCCAATAATGACATACATATAAATTTAATTCTTCTAACCAATTTAATTTGTGAATCCAATCCGGAACTTGATATCGGGCACAATATGTTGGTAGATTTATTATTTTTAGATTTTTTAATTCTAATAACGATTCGGACAGGTTTAGTAAATCTTGAAGGCCACTTAAATCTAAAATTTTTAAATTTTTCAAATTTTTAATTGTATCTGGTAAACTTAGTTGATAATTTTTGTAATTATCTTGATATATACGGATCTCTTCTAAGGAGTTAATATACCCGATTTCTTTTGGAATTTTTCTTAAATCCCCAATAGGATAACCATCATCAATACGGATTCTTTTTATGTTAAATGATCCTAATTCGCTTTCCGTGAATATTTCCACAAGACCAAGTTGTATTAAATAATCTAGAAGTTCGCTTTGTTCACCATCTGTCTTTATTATTTCTAAAAAATTTGATTTAATTAAATTCCTTATGAACTCATCTCCCTCATCATGAATCAATATGATTAGTTTAAATTTTCCAATTTCACGATCTTTCCTAAATTCGTTGAAAAAATCATCAACTATTTCTTTTTTAGTATTTTTAGTGCACTCAAGGTTTTTTACATGTGGTTTTTTCAAAATTTTTAAAAAAGCTTCAATATCCAAAAAATCATAGTCTTCTTCAATAAATTTGAGATAATTAATTTTTTGAAAAAGGGGACTAATCAAATTTCCGTAATAATCAAAATTTTCTTTTTCAGTGATAAAATCTAAAAAATCAACAAAATAATGCAGTTTCGCGTCGGGAAACTCATAATATTTTTTATTTAGATTTTTTATATTGAATTTACCTATTAAATCAGCAAGAATTTCAGTTGGTATATCTACCTTAGAATAATAGAAATGATTAATTAAACCAATTAAACGAATTGAATCCTCATATTTAAATCGCTCATAATCATTAATACAAAAATCTATTATTGAATGAAGTTTTTGAAATGATTTTGGAAGAGACTTTATAGGATTATTTGTCAAATCTAAAACAATAAGTTCAGTTAGATTTCCTAAGAACTCTGGTAATGCTTTTAATTGGTTATCTACTAAAAATAAAGAAACCAAAGAAGTAAGATTTCCAATAGATTCAGGTAAGCTTTTAAGCTCGCAATTATAAAGTCCTAATGAGATGATTTTGTTGTATTCTATTTCCACACCGAAACTTTTTTCATTTATACTTTCCTCTACTGGAATCGGATTATCTAGAACCCGTTCTAGATCTCTTAAAGCTTTTGAATCTTTCTCAGATAATTCTGATTTAGCTGCTTGGTCTTTTTTTTGCTTGTTAATTAAATGTTTTTCATATTGTTTTGATGAAAGATATTTATTATTCGAAGAGGGTTTGATACCTAAAAATTTGTGTTCTCTATTATCGTAAAATATTGAGTTCATCCGCAACATTCTCTCCAGAATTTGATAATCTTTTGATGGTTCTTCCTTTTTAATCGGTCTCTTTTCATCAACTTCAAAATCGATTTTATAATCTATATTTTTTCTTTCCTCGAGTGGATATTCAATTGGGATAGTGGTTACTTCTACTGGCTTTTCTGCCGTATAATTCTTGAGTTTTATGCGAAATTCTTTTAAGTATTTCTTGCGTTCCCTCCTATCCTTTCTTTTTTCAAGCTGAACTTTCTCCCATTCCCAATCGGAATATTTGAGAATTTCTTGCTTTAAGTCTTCTATAATAATTGCTCCGAATCGCATTAAAAAAACTCCCAAGGCGATATATGCAAGTCGAGAATCTTGCTGGAATACATATTCGAGAAACTCATCGTAATAGCGCTCGATTATTTTTTTTCTAACCTTTTTTGGAATTCCTTCAGGATATTTTTTATAGTCATCTAATGTGATGTGTTCATGTATAATATGGAAATAATTGTAGTAATATTTATCATATCGATCATTACAGCTCATAGTATATGCCCACGTTCTGTCTAACCCTCTATATTCCCCTGAGGTGTCTTCTCTCATACTTAATGTTTTTCCATCAAATCCTATCACACTGATCCCGAAATCATGCGTAAGATAACATTTAAATATACTCTTAGGAACTTTTACTAATGCTAAATCTAGTGCCTTACAAAATTCCAATTTTTCTTCTCGTGTTAATGATTTAGCACTATAATTTAAATACTGCCAAATGCGATTTTTCGGATAATTCTTCTCGGGGTTATTTAAACAGATATTTACATTTGGATCTTTCTCTCCAACTGGAACAAGCGTTCCAATCCCAAGTGAAAACTTGCGAAAATAGAAAGTAGCTAAAAATTTTTTGTCATTAGGAGTTTTAACAAATAGAGAAACATCAAAAAGGATCTCGTCGCCTCCGAGTTTGATGTCTGGAATTAGTGTTTTTAGCCTCGCTGCAGTTTCGATGATATGTTCTATATTTTTGTATGTAATGTGAAAAACTCCACTTCCGGTAACACGCTCCTTTGGTTCAAAAAAAAATTCCGTCTTTTTGAATATAAAAGCATGACCCAACCAACCTACTGCACCCTCTTCTATCTTATCCTCTCCCTCAGCTACTCGCGAGGCCAGTTCTACTATTGTTTTGAAATTTTTCCGTTTTCGTTTCATATTAAAATACTAATTTTTGTCTTTATTTAGTTATTAGGTATATTCCTAAATTTCTGAACTTATCATATCATTGTATTATTATTTTGTATATAAATTTATCAACCTTTAGTGAATATAATTCTTCCAATTTATTGACTATAGTTATTAAAATTTAAACAATTGCCTTATTTATTAAGTAGACCAATACATAAAGAACTCTTATCTAAAACAAGATAAGATAAAATTTGAATAATTAACTTTATCATCAGAAACAAGAAAAAAAGAAAAATAAAAAAATTCGTGTGAAATTAAAAAATAAAGCCCGAAGGCATATTTAGAAACATCTATGAATTACTTGTGGTCCCATCTCTTTATATTCTCGCCTGGTTACCCACATTCGGTGAAAGGTTTTCAAGGAGCTCAAGATTGAGCCGCCAATCCAGACCGAATACATTCGTTCGGGTGGCGCGATGATCTTTACATCAACAGATTCTGGAATTTGTTCCTTAATTTCCTTGGTAAGTCTCTCTTTGATACCAGGGAACATAGTGGAACCTCCAGATAAGACAATATTGCTGTAGAGGTCTCGTCGAAGATCAACATCGCACTCTGAAATGGAATTCACAATTACGTCGTCTAAAGGTTCTAATTCTTTCCCAATGACGGACGGATTGAAAAAGCATTCGGGCGCAAGAAATCTTTCTACTCCCACGTTAATTGTCTCACCATCAGGCAACATGTAGCTTTTCTCCATACCTGCTACCTTCTTGGAAAGCATCATCTCCTTTTCGGGATCAATTGCGACATAGCACAATTTTTCTTTAATATCCCGAACAATTTCTTTCTCGGCGGAGGTGGTAAATGAATAACCTTTTTGCCGTAATAGTCTTTGTAAGTAGGTGGTAATATCTCTGCCTGCTAAATCGATTCTTTGAATTGCGTGGCTTAATGCGAATCCTTCGAAAATTGGGACAACGTGAGAAACACCGTCTCCAATATCAATAACGCATCCTGTAGTACGACCAGAAGCATATAATGATAAAACTGCCTGCATCGCAACATATAATGCTGGTACATTAAACGTCTCAAACATTATTTCTGCCATCTTCTCTCGGTTTGGTCGAGGGTTTAATGGCGCTTCTGTCAGTAATACCGGATGTTCGGAAGGATCGATGCGTAAGTCAGTGTAGAAAGTATAGTGCCAGATCTTCTCCATAGCGGTCCAGTCTTCAATGATACCATGTTCCACTGGAAACATGAGCTTCAGAACTCCTTTCAATTGCATTGCTTCTTCTCCGATATAGTATTCTCTGGTATAATGTTCAACATCAGTCATGATTGACTCATATTTTGGATATCCAATGAGCGTAGGAAACACCGATCGTGGCTGATCTTCACCAGCGAACCCGTTCTTCGAAATTCCCGTCCCGTTATCGACCACAAGGGCCTTAGCGCTGAGGAAACTTTCTTCTTCTGCCATTTTTTTCAGCCTTGTTAATTTTTTTACTATTAGATTTTTTTTAGTTGTATAATTATATTCCTAATATAATTATTTTAACTTTTATATATTTTTATCTATGACAATTTGTTTTTTAGAACAATAGATATAAGTTAAAATTTAATGGTATAATAAAATTCTATATTTATAAATTTTTTTAATACAAAAAGTAATCTTTTTATATTCAAGGAAATTAGGGGTGAAAATTTTATCACTTTGATTTTTATCGGGATAAAATTAAACAAAATAACAATAGTGATGATATGATCAACTTAAATTTGTGAATTATGAGATGAATTTTTTATAAAAATTTTTTATACAAACACTCAGTGCATCCATCCCTAAGTTCATAGGATTGGAAGATGGGATCTGAAAGATACTCAAATGGGAATCAATTCACATTGAAGCCCTCTATGATAACAAGATTTAAATTAGTTTGAATTTAGTCTAAATTATGAAAAAAATTACAGGAGTTAATATCTTAGATGATGAAATTGAGGAGAAGCTGAATACTCGTAATATTTTTCAAATTTTCAATAATTTTATAATACCTTTGATAAGTAAAGAGGAAAGGGATTTTTTAGAGACTCTTGAAGAGTTCTTATTAAAAAAGATCGAGCCAAAGATAGATCTGAATGAAGAAGTCTATGAATTATTTCCTATTTTAGGTGAAGGAAACTATATTCAGCGTTTAAATCAATATGGAGATACAGATCAATATGGAATGCGCTATGAGATTCTTTTAGCGATGGCAGTCTCGATCGTCGATCCTGAATTGGATTTGGCACGTGTCGTATCTGGTGTTATTTTTGCGAACCCATTATTTCAGCATGGGAAAGGTGAGCATATTGATCAGATTCTACAAGAAATTATGTCTGGAAGGAAAGTTGGAGCAATTTGTATCACAGAGCGCCAACACGGTTCTGATGCGGTAAATATGCAGACTACTATAGAAGAAAATGAAGATCATCTTATCTTAAATGGAGAGAAAGTATATACCACGAATGGATCAAAAGCAGACTATTTTATCGTATATGGAGTCTCGAATCATTATGACCCAAGAGGATCAATGTATCAAATGGTTATCGATCGCAATTTCGAAGGTATCGAAACGAATAGATTAGGGATTCAATCAATTCCCAGAGTAGAGGTGAGTCAAACGATTTTCAATTCAGTGAAAGTTCCTAGGAAATATATTATTGGTGAGAGAGGGATTGGATATCGAAATCTATTTTCTGGTCTAGTAGCAGAAAGAGATGCAATCATAGGTTCTAGTCTTGGGATAGGATGGCTCACAGCGATAACCGCGTTAATATATACAAATCTCCGAACGCAATTTGGGAGGCCTTTATATGATTTTCAAGCAGTTTCCTTTCCTATCACACAATTATTCACTGAATTAATGGCAGCCACCGAATTAGGATTTAAATCCGCATCAGAATACAGAAAGACTCTTAAATATGGGGATCAAAAATTCATAAAATATAATGCTGCATTCAGTTCAGGTACAAAATTTTTATCTTCGAATCTTGCACAGAGAATCTCCTATGAAACGCAACAACTCTGCGGGGGGATAGCATTTACTGATAATATGAAAATTGATAAGGCATTAGAAGTGGCAAAAGTACAAGAAATCATAGGAGGAGCACGTAATATTCAGTTATATTTAGTCAGTAGAGCAATTAAGGATATTGTGAAAAGATTAGCACTCTAATATTTTATTCTTAGATTCAAGAGGTTCAAATATTTTTTAATCTGAGTTTTTAATTAATTCTAATAGAAAATGATCCTATTTTTGTATGAAAATTTGTAATGTAATAGGAATATGGAATTTCTTTTAAAATTATAATAGATATAATCTCTCCTAAAGAATTGAAAAATAATTAAATATTTTTGAAATCGTTAATATGATCTAGGTGTAGATAGTGACATGACAGAATCAGACGTGAAAAAATTACAGAAGAAACTTAGTATTTTAGAAAAAGAAAATGAACAACTTAAACGGGAAATAAGTGGATTCAGAGATGTTCTTGACAATATTAAGAAAAAACCTTTACTTATCGGATCTGTTGAGAGAGTACTCGATGATGGAAGAGTGGTAGTTTCTCATGCTCCCGGAAATCGTGTTATTTTACCTCCGAATGTTCTCGTTGCCCCCAAAGCTGGAGATCAAGTCACTCTTCATCCACAAAGTTATCAAATTTTAGAGATTTTATCTAGGAAGATTCGCGGTCATGTTGCAAGCATGGAACTGGTTGAGTCTCCAGATGTAACATTTGAGGATATTGGAGGTTTAGATGCTCAGATCCAGGCAATTCGAGAGGTTGTCGAATTACCCCTTTTGCATCCTGAGTTATTTGAAAAACTTGGTATTGATCCTCCTTCTGGTGCGCTTTTATCAGGCCCCCCTGGTACTGGAAAGACTCTCACGGCAAAATCCATCGCTAATTCAACTAACGCAAGGTTCATTCATTTGGTAGGCTCGGATTTAGTTCAAAAATTTATTGGGGAAGGTTCACGGATGGTAAGAGAGGTATTTACTTTAGCAAAAGAAAATATTCCCGCAATAATATTCATAGATGAAATCGATGCTATCGCGATTAAAAGAACGAGTGAAGTCTATAAGGGCGATCGGGAAGTACAGAGAACTTTTATGCAATTACTCTCTGAGCTCGATGGATTTGCTAATACTGAGGGAATTATGTTTGTGGCAGCCACAAATCGAGAAGATGTCTTAGATCCCGCGATATTAAGACCTGGACGCTTTGATCGGGTAATAAGATTTGATTTACCTTGTGAGGAAGCACGAAAGATGATCTTAAAAATCCATACTCGAAAGATGAATTTAAAGGATGTCAACTTTATGGACCTCGCTAGAAAAACAGAAGGATTTAGCGGAGCTCATATTAAAGCATTAGTGACAGAGGCAGGTATAAAAGCGTTAAGAGAAAGGAATGAAACTATAGATCAAACTCACTTTAATTTGGCGCTTACAGATATTCTTGACAAAGAGCATAGTGTAAAAGATTATATATATTCTTAAAAGATATAATAAATGTCTAAATTCAACACATTTGTTAACTTTTTCAATTTTTAATTATCATTAATTTTTGATAAATGGAATTAAATCCTACTAATATTGAGGAACATTTAAAGGATTTAGGGGTTAAAGAAGCGTCAGCACTATTAAAAGAATGGATTTTAAATTCTAATGAACAAAAATTACGAATAAAAGCATTAGAAGTTTTAGGGCATCTGGATAAAGGATTTAATTATTCATTTGTTGAACAATTATTTTTATCTGATGCGAATATTAAGATTTGTTTGATTTCTGGTAAAATTTTAAGAGATAATTATATTGAGAAAACGAAGCTTCTTTCGCTAACAAAATATGTTCTAGAAAAAGTTGAAATAATAGAAAAAAAACTTTTAGCTCTTGAAATCCTAAAAAAGATTAATAACAGAGAGTCCTGGAAGCGTCTAAAAGACTTTCTTCAAAATTCTATTAAATCTATTAGAACAACTGAATTACCAGAATATCCAGAGAAAATTTCTTTAAAATCTCATAGTCCTATTAATGAAGATCTCATTGATTTATGTTTGAATATCATTCTATATGATTATTATATCACAAAATGTGGATTTAATGTGACTCTTCGAGGAGGAAAAATAATTCTTTTGAATTGTGAGGGATCTGGATTTGGTTCAATAGATGAGATCCCAGTAATAGAAAGATTGACTGATTTAGAGTATTTGATACTTAAGCGGAATGAGATTACAAATATTAATGGATTAAATCATTTAAAAAATCTACAAATCCTCGATTTATCTCATAATAAGCTTAAAACAATTGATAATTTAGATAGTATACAAAATCTAAAGGAATTAAATCTATCCCATAACCAAATAAAAGAAATTAAGAATGTGAATAATCTTCAGAGCATCCAAAAGCTCACATTGGATCATAATCGAATAACTGAGATAAGCGAAATATCTGGTTTAAGAAATTTAGAAGATTTAAATCTTAACAATAATAAAATCACAGTAATAAAGGGACTTACAGATTTACCTAAACTAGAAAAACTAAATTTATCCTTCAATCGTATCAAAAAAATCTGTGGTTTAGAATGTTTGACAAATCTTCATTGGCTTCATTTAAACAATAATCAAATCGAAGAGATAGAGGGATTAGAAAATTTAAATGATTTAAAGGGACTATATCTGTCCAATAATAATATTCAAAAAATTGAAAATTTAGATAATCTTTCAGAATTGAGAAAAATTGAATTATCTAATAATGAAATTAAGGAGATTGAGGGGTTAGATACCCTCCATAAACTTCAGGAATTATTTCTGGACAATAATAAAATCAAAGAGATTGGAGGAATTGATTCATTAACTCAATTAATTATTTTATTTCTTAAGAGCAATGAAATCACTCATTTTAATAATGAAAAAATAGAAAAATTACAGAATCTAAATTTCATTTTTTTGAATGATAATCCTCTCACCACTGAATCTAAAATTTGCTATAATCGACGATCACGATATCCATAGTCAATTAATTCTCGTCCAAATACTCATCAATAAATAATTCCATTAATACTTCATCATAATATTGGTCTTCAATTTGAAATTGTTTTCTTCTAATCCCTATGGTATTGAATCCTATTGATTCATATAGATGTTTAGCTCGTTTATTTGAAGAGAAGCAACTTAAAATAATTTTTTCCTTTTCAAGTAATTTTTTAGATTCTTTTATTGCGATATCTATTAATTTCCTCCCAACACCTTCATCTCTATATTTTTCTTGAACGATGATTCCTAAATTTCCGACATGAAGCGCAGCATCCCATTCAACGTTCGAAATTTCGCACTGTCCGATTATATTGAATGGTCTTTTCAAACTTTTATTCTCTGCGACGATACATATCTCATTAGCTTTTTGAAGATTATCATACCAATTTTGCTTTTCAAAATGACTTTTAACTGGGAAAAACACGGGAAGATATATGCCCTCTTCTACAACTTGGTTAAAATTATTCCATACTCCCTCAACATCTGACCTCTTTACATGGCGAAAAATAACTGTGTCTCCATTCTCAAGGGTATAATCTTCTTTCATTATGTAAATATAAGTTTTTAAATAATAAAATTGTTTATAATGTAATTATGGGAGATGATGAGAAAAAGGAAAAAATGAGATCCTATTTTGCAGAGACTGCTAAAGGAAAAGAAAAAAAAGTTGCGAAAGATTTGGTAGAATTGAGTCATGTGAATACGCAAAAGCAAAAACCTAGTGAGGAAACAATTAATCTTGCTCAATCGTTGAGAGACGAGGTGATAACTCACGATAGCTTTGAGAAATTAACTAATAATGAAATAACGATAATAGAAAGTATACAAGATAAAAGGATGTTTTTAAATAGGATTGCGATAATTGCTAACCAGAGTAGGATACCCATGGGCAAAGAACCTTTTAAAAAAGCAGATTTAGAAGAAATTTTAGATACTCTCATTTCGAAAGGATACGTGAAAACAGAAATCGTGGGGCCAAATAGAGTTTATTATCTTTCTGAAAAAGGACGATATAAAATTCAATAAAATAGAATAAATTGAATTATAATTAATCTTTCTTTAGAATAAGCTTATTGATTGGGATATCTTGAATTTCATTTGAGCTAGGGTGCTCTCTTCTTATTGTTAATGGAAGAATTCTAGATTTAAGCTCTACTTGGGCGATTTTTATCGGATCAATTAAGTCTTTAGATTTTTCTACTAATATAGGCGCTCCAAAGCTGATTTGCAAAGCTCTTGCCCCCACGATTCTTGCCTTCTCATATCTAGTAAGAAATATCGGTCCTATGTGTACATATTCTTTAACTTTCTTATACTTTTTACGTAACTCGCGAGATTCTATAAAGCTGGACAAGGTGAATTAACTCAGAAAAAGGTAATTATTTCTTTAAATATAGCATTTCATTTAATTTTTATGATTTTTATTGCGAATTTATTTGTTAATAAGATATTGAAGGATGAAATCAGAATGAACATATTTTATAGAATGATTTTTATCTAGAGAGTGTAAGAAAGAATGCGCGGAGAGGGAATTCCACGCAGTATCTAAACGATTTAATGAGCCAGGGGAGGATTGAACTCCCGATTTTTGCGATGTGAACGCAATGTCATTCCACTAGACCACTGGCTCTCATGTATATCTTATTAATGGTAGAAAATTTTAATACTTTTCCGATAAATGGTATATGAATTCGATTATATATTCTTTCTCAAATTCAAAATTCTAAAAATCATCTAATTCATCGTCTTCATCGAATTCTGCTTCTTCGGCTCGACATGCTAAAAATGACCATGCTTTAAGGGTTCCGATGTTTGCTTTTCTGGTGTCAATAAGAGGAAGTTCAATATAGATTTTTAGAGGGTGATGGGATCGTGCGAAGAAATGGATTGGATCGTTTTGGGTTAATAGTGAAGTAAGTTTGGAAAAAATATCAAGAAATTTGTAGGAAAATGCGCTTGTTGCGTGTAAGGTGTCTCCTTGTTCCTTTGAATTTTCTTTAGATTCTTTTTCTGCTTGCGCTCTTTCTTCTGTATATTTTGTATAAGTGAGATATTTAATATCTTTCTCTTGAAAGGGGATGGTGCGTGATCCGATCTGTCCCGAATTATAAAACTCAATATGGGAAGAATCTACTTTAATATTTACGATCTCTGATAAGACATCTAATTCATTGAGGATATAGTCAAATTGCCCTCGTGAAATGGCAAACGAAATTTCAATTAAATTTTCTTATTTTTTCATTGATCTAAATTCAAATTAAGATTTTTTATTTTTTTTTAGTAGTTAAAAAGCAAATCTTATATAAGATTTAAAAAATAATTAAAGTAAGAATAAGGTTTGATTTGATATTAAGACAAATAAAAGGTAAATTTATGGCGTATATATCTTGGAAATTTTGGATTAAATATTTTTTATATTTTTTTACTGCTCTTGTACTTGGACCTGTGTTGTTAGGGACTATCTTTTTTGTGTTGTTCGGTTGGGTCGATATTGTCGGGGCTAGTATATTATATATTATTTCATTTTTAATTTTTTCACCTATTCTAAAAATAGATAAAATATATAATTATTTTAAACAAAGAAAAAAGAATGTACAGGGAACTACAAAAAAAAGTAATAAAGAATGGTTAGAAAAAAATTATGAATCCTTAAAATATCAGTATCATAATTTTTATATTGCAGTTTATAAACGCAAAGTTATTGATTCTGATAATAATCTTGATAATTTGATGAAGAAATTGAAGATTAATTTGCAAAATGTAAAAGATGCTTATATACACTATATTTCTTAAAAAAATAAAAAAGGGATCAAGCTTGATATTCCAAGAGAATTTTTTCGATTTTATCTAATAATTCAGTAGTTCTTTTTCTATAATCTTCTTTTTGTTCCCCTTTTAATTTATAGGGAGAAATTCTTATATTCAGCTTTTCTTTCTTAGTTTTACTTCCTTTTTGGTATTCAATATCGGCTCTGTAATTTATGCTTGATTTTTTCCTTTTAAGTTTATAAGCCCCAAATATCGGATAATAATATCCAACATGCATAAGGTTTCTTGAACTCGCCTCTCCACTCAAAGACTTTTCAATTCTTGAACCTTTTTTCAAATGCTTTAATTCTTTTCTCAATTCAAGAAGACTTCTAGGACCTCCAAATGTAGATTTTGATGTTGAACTTCTAGACCCACTTATCATCATTCGATAGTTAGTTAAAAAGATCTTACCGGAAGTGCTAAAATTTTTATCGCTTATATTACCCTCAAAAATCTCAACTATTTCTTCTCCATTCGCTAATCCATAATTCTTAAGTAAATATTCATCGATCTCTGTCATTTCAGGAATCCCGACATGTAACATTGTATAAACATTACCATTATAGAATTCTTCGTTATATTCAGATATTTCTCTAAGAAAATCACCATAATCTTCTATTCGACTTTCTTCATTCATAGATTTATATACTTTGTCGAGTAATTTCCATGTTTTGATTCTTTTTTTCCTCTCAAACAAATCCTTTAATTCAGATTTAACTTCAGTTATGTTTAAACTCATTAAATCATCTCCTTTTTTAAATATATTTTTTCAATTTTATCTAATGGTTTTAATACAAATTATTAATACATAATTGGTATAAAAATTCTTTGTTTTGTTATTTTTATCTTAAAAAGAATAAATAGATTTTATTAAAAAGATATTAAATGTATTTAAGTTAATCACTAGACTCTATCATTTTATATAACTGGAAGCATTCAGTATTCACGACTAGTCAAAATATAATTTTAATCATTTTGGTTAATATGGCTTCAGAAAAGGAAGAATTTATCTCTCATCCCTTAATTCAAGAAAATTTAGTTCTTAGACGATCATATCAAGAAAATATTTTTATCAGTTGTCTCAACCAAAATTCTTTAGTAGTGATCCCTACAGGATTGGGAAAAACAATTATCGGATTAATGTTGGCAGTACATAGATTAACTGAAATCCCAAATTCTAAAGTAATATTTCTTGCTCCTACAAAACCATTAGTAAATCAGCATTATCATTCCTTTCTTGATTTAACAGTTTTAGAGCAAGATTCATTAAAGCCGATAACTGGAACCACGCCCCCAGAGGAGAGGAAAGAATTATGGGGCGAACTGAAAATTGCGTTTATGACGCCACAAGTGCTTCAAAATGATATTATCTCAAATCAATATTCCTTGAAAGATGTCTCATTAATTATTTTTGATGAATGTCATAGAGCAGTGGGGGATTATGCGTACTGTTTTATAGCAAAAAAGTATGTAGAAAGTTCGCAGAATGCACATATTTTAGGGCTAACTGCCAGTCCAGGCTCTGAGGAGGAAAAAATAAAAGAGATCAAACAGAATTTATTTATTGACCATATTGAAATACGAACAGAAAATGATTCAGATGTAAAGCCTTATATTCATAAGGTTGATAATGAATGGATAAAAGTAAAATTGCCAAACGAATTCTCAGAAATCCTAAACATTCTAAACGAGAAATTAAAAATGATTTATAAACATCTAAAGAAAACTGATTTATTAGACTCATATGATATAAATAAAGTCACCAGAAAAGATCTCTTAAAGTTAAATAAAAAGATTAATCGAAAAATATCCTCAGCCAAGTCGGAAGATGAGAAATTTGCATTATTTTATGCGAAAAAATTGCAAGCAAATGCAATCAGGATATCTCATATGACGGAACTCATAGAAACTCAAGGCATTAATGCATTTAAGGAATACATAGATAAAAATAAGGAAAAAATTAAACAAAATAAGGCAAATAAATCGTTAAAGGAATTATTCCGTGATAATGATTTTAAACGAGTGATTAATCTTACAAATCAAATTCAAGCAAAAGGGATAGTCCATCCCAAAATAGAAAAATTAAGAACTATTCTACATGATCAGCTTACTAAGAATTCATTATCTCGTATTTTAGTTTTTTGCCATTACCGTGACTCTGTTAATAATATCGTTGATTACTTTAATGAAGATTCAATTGTAGAAGCTCATAAGTTTGTTGGACAGGCAAATAAAGGATCAGATAAGGGATTAACTCAGAAACGTCAAATTGAACTTTTAGAAGAGTTTAAGAATGGCATTTATAATACTTTAATTGGCACGAGTGTTGCGGAAGAGGGGTTAGACATTGCTGAGTGTGATTTAGTAGTCTTTTATGATGTGGTCCCTAGTGCGATTAGATCGATTCAAAGAAGGGGAAGAACCGGGCGAAAAAAGGAAGGGAAAGTATTTATTTTAATGGCGGAAGGGACTCGAGATGAAGGATATTATTGGGCTGAAAAGGCTAAAGAATCAAATATGCGGAGGAATTTAAAAAAGATAAAAAATTTCCAGCAAACATCAGATTCAAATGAGCAAAAAAGTCTCATGAGTTATATTTCAGAAGATAAAAATATAGATGAAGGAAAGGGAGTTCATAGCGTAAGCGAAAGAATTGATGGAGCTGAAAGATTTAAAGTCGTTTGTGATAATAGAGAGACTGCATCTCCTATTGTAAGAAAGCTCTCATTAATGGGAGTGAATTTGGAATTAGAACAACTTGATGTGGCTGATTATATAATATCAAATCGTGTAGGTATTGAAAGGAAAAGTGGTCAAGATTTTAATGATTCTATTAAAGATGGGAGATTATTTAAAGAATTAATTGATTTGAATAATAATTTCGAACTCGCAATTTTGATATTAGAAGGTGATCCTTTTGAAAATACTAATATCAATGAGAATGCACTATATGGAGCTATTTCGTCAATCATTCTAAATTTAGGAATTACAGTCTATAGAACTAAAAACGTTGAGGAAACGGTTAATTTCATATATCATATTGCAAAAAAAGAACAAACTAATGAAAAAGCTCCCACTAAACTTAGATTTGAAAAAGCCCCACTCGACATATCATATTTATTGGAATATGTTATCGCGGGAATCCCTGGAGTAAATAGTTCACGAGCAAAAAATCTATTAAGCAAAATGGAAACACTTCAAACGATTTTTAATGCGGATATTGGGGATTTAATGAAAATTGATAATATCGGTAAAAAGATTGCTCAAGAAATTTATAAGATTAGTCGTTTTAAATACAATAACGACAAGGCGCCTTAGACTATCTACTTTGTGTTATTGAAATATTAAGAATAATTTTTTAAAAAAATGGTTTAATTTTACTAAAATACAATCTTTGAAAATCATTACCTCAATTTAAAGATCTTAACCATATGAATCTTAAAACTTATAATCTATATACCTAACAATTAAAAGGCTAATTGAATTTATTCAATATGAACTCAATCAGATTGGAGGTGAATAAGTCACCAAAGTATCGGTGGAGTTCAAGGGAGGGAAGTATTAATAAAGTACTTCCTTCCTTATATCTTATTAATTTTGATAATTCTTATTTTGAAATATTCTGATAAATATCATTTTAAAGGGAGGATATAACTTTAAAGGATACAGTTCCTCCATTAGTATAAGGTTTGCCAGAATCTAAACACTGAAAAAACCCAGGTCCTTTTTTCTGAGTAGAAAGTCCGAGAGCAACGGCTGGGATTCCTTCCCGTAATGCCATAATAAATGGTCCAAGACAAAATAATGTGTGGATACAGATAGCATCGGAATTTTCCATATCAATAGTTAGTCCTTTTATAACTATTTTATCTCCTATTTCATATACGGGACATTCTCCTTCTATTTTAATAGCTTCAATAATTAATGTATGTTCTATAAATATCAATTATTGGTAAAATCTTATACAAAAAAAAATTATTAATCAATAAAGTTAATTATATTATATATATTAAAAATGGGTTAGAAATGTCCGAAAATTCTAGAAGATTGGTGAAGTTTAAAGTTATTGTTGCTGGTGCTAAAAATGTTGGGAAAACTAGTTTGATCAGAAAATATTCTACGGGGAAATTCCATTCTGATCTGCTTTCTACTATTGGAGTTGATTTTGAGACCAAAAAAGTTGAAGTGGATGACACAGACATACTTTTAAACATATGGGATTTCGCAGGAGAGAAAAAATTTCGCATTCTATTACCTTCTTATGTATCGGGAGCATCGGGTGCACTTATACTCTATGATATCACCAATAATGAATCTCTTATAGATTTGCATGATTGGATGAAAGTAATTACTTCAGTACCAAATAGTCCTAAAACAAAATTACTACTTGAAGCGAAATCTGATTTGGAAAATCTAAGAGAAGTATCAAAAAAGGAAGGAAAAAGATTATTTGATAAATATAATTTTCAAGGTGAAATAATAAGTACTTCCGCCAAAACCGGAGAGAACGTGGAAAAAGCCTTTCAAATACTCGCAAGAGAAATATTGAATAATAGTTTAAAAAAATGTCCTAATTGTGGAAGTTTTTACCCCATTGAACAGAAATTCTGTCAATATTGTGGCAGAAAAACTCAATGAATTCTATATATAATTCTTTTCGTTAGAAAAGTAATATTTTCTATTTTAGATTAATAAGCCAATTTAATAGTATTCTTTTTTATTCTCTGCTTTTCTATGAGAATATGGTAACCTTTAAACTTCATTCCATATAAGAAGATAATAATAGATCCAGGAAAAAACTAGTTTTAAAAATTTTAGAAGGAACTAACTAAAAAAGATAATATAGAATTAAATATTTTTTAGAATTGAATAAAATATGAGCTATGATATAGAAAAAGATATCAATGATGTAATTAGAAGATTAGAGAACGATAATGTTTCATTCAAAGACCTTACAATCTTAGTGACTGGAGGTGCAGGATTTTTAGGATCCTGGGTTTGTGATGTGTTAGTTAGACAAGGTGCATATTGTATCTGTTTAGATAATTTCGCATCTGGCAAATTTGAGAATATTGAACATCTGAGGAATCATCCAAATTTTAGGTTTATTAATCATGATATTTCTAAACCCATTTATTTTGGTTTAAGTAATCATCCTGAAGGGATATGCATTGGAAATATTAAAAAACTTGATATTGTTATGCATATGGCAAGCAGAGCCTCTCCCTTTGAATTTCGTCAGTACCCTATTCCTATTTTAAAAAGTAACACTTTAGGAACGATGAATGCATTAGGAATTGCTAAAGCGCATAATGCTTTGTTTTTCTATACTAGTACATCAGAGGTTTATGGAAATCCTCCAGATGAGGCAGTTCCAACCTCTGAGAAATATTTCGGTCATGTTAATCCAGTAGGTCCACGAAGTTGCTACGATGAGTCTAAAAGAGCGGGGGAGGCTTTTATTAAAGCATATGAACTTCAACATAATATGCGTGCGAAAATAGTTCGTATTTTCAATACTTCAGGTCCAAGAATCCGATATGGTCCAGAATTTGGTCGCGTTATCCCAAATTTCATCCATCAAGCATTAAATGATTTAGAGATCACCGTTTTTGGAGATGGTTCGCAAACTCGTTCGTTTACATATGTCACCGATGAAATTGAGGGAATTTTAAAAATGGTTCGGAAAGACGAAGCCATTGGTGAAGTTATTAATTTGGGAAATGACAAAGAATATACTATATTAGAACTGGCGAAGATTATTGTGGAATTAAGTGATTCTAATTCAGAAATAGTTTTTAAACCACTTCCAATAGATGATCCTGAAAGAAGATGTCCTGATTTGACAAAAGCTAAAAAATTATTGAATTGGAAGCCTATAACGCCCCTAAGAGAAGGGTTAAAAAAAACAATCGCGTGGTTTAGGGATATAGAAAATGAGTGATAATGATAATAATAATTATAGTAGAAAATTAAAGGAAAGTTTTGAGCATTTCGATAAGATAATAACTATCTGCTTAATTGCCGGAATCCTCATAATTTCGGGTTTTATTATATACTACGTTGTTAATCCAGAGCCTCCTTTCACTACGTTTTTAATTTTAAATGAAGAAAAAAAAATGGAAAATTATCCTACAAATGCAACTATCGGAGAGAATATTTCCTTTTATGTTGGAATAGGTAATTATTTAGAAAGAGACGTCACTTTTAACGTAAATATTTCGAAAGGAGATAATAATACAATATTAGGGCCGAATGGAGCGGTGAATGCTGAATTGAATTTCTCAATTTCAAATATTACTCTAAAGCATAATGAAGATTGGATCTCTGAGAAATTAAATATTTCATTTTATACAGGGGGAAATAGAACTATAATAGCTCAATTATTTGAAAATACTGTTTCCGGAGAATTATTTATAGATATCATATATTTAAGAATAGAAGTATTATAGATTGGACTTTTGAAAACTATTTTTTTAGAATTATGCCGAACCTATAATTTGTATATTCTCTATTTTAACAAAGGGTGCCCAATAGGATCCATATTTTCTATATTCTTTTGAAACAGCAGATATTTTGTTAAAAAGATCTATTAAATTTATTCCAAACATAGTTTCATTTAGAGAGTGTGTAATTTCTCCATTTCTTATTAAATTACCATGCAAAATTAATCCAGAAAAGTCTCCAGTTGAAATATTAGGTGAATCACCTGTATAATCAAAAAGGATGCCGTTTTTAACTTCTTTTATAATTTCATCTTTAGATCTATCACCAGTTTTCATTATAAAATTAGTTGAACTTATGGATGGGGTTGAGCTATACGATGAGCGGACTGCATTTCCCGTACTTTCAATTCCTTCTTTAGCTGCTGTATAACTATTATGCAATAAACCATCTTCGAGAAACTTTCCTTTTTCAATAATTTTCTTATTTTTACATGGTACCCCTTCATCATCAAATATAGCAGAGCCAGACGCGCCATCGATTAATGCATTATCCTCGATATTCAGTAATTCAGATCCAATATTATTTCCCTTCTTTCCCACTAAAAAACTTCGTTTATATTGAAATGTTTCAGCATTGATTGCCGAAGATAAAGGCCTTAAAATTAAATTAATTACCCCTTTAGGAGTTAAAATGACCGGGACACTCATATTTTTAATTTTCTTTCTGTTTAAATTCTGCTTTGCATCCTTTAATGCATTTGAAGCAGTTTCTATAGCGTTAAGTTCATTTAAATTTCTAACTGATTGTGTTTCAAACCCCGAAGATGTTTCATTAGTTTCTTCATCTTTTGCAATAATTGTTGATGTGATTGAAGCAATAGTTTTTCTACCAGAAATCTCTAACCCATTGGAATTAAATATATAAGTTTCAGAATAATTTGCTTTTAAATTTGCAGATTGTGAAATTGCCATCTCATCATCTTCACAAACCTTAATTAAATCCTTAATATAATCAGTAGATTCTTCTATGCTCAATTCTTTTATATTTTCATTATAAAGTGCTTGTACTTTAGGATAATTTTTATATTCCAATGGTATATTTTTAAAATCAGGATCTGGAGTACCCACTTCCATCATTTTTAA
>Ga0209918_1000594_pt1 | contig 23264 bp, 33 predicted proteins | sample SalPonD_shore_MG_FD_185712 | JGI IMG/M metagenome (GOLD analysis project Ga0209918, IMG submission 185712) | Salt pond soil microbial communities from South San Francisco under conditions of wetland restoration - Salt Pond MetaG... | ecosystem: Environmental > Aquatic > Marine > Intertidal zone...
TATTTCCTGCCCATCCGGTTCATCCTGTACGGTTGCACATTATTTGCGACAAGTTTGCACATTATTTGCGACACGATTTCTGCGCTTTTTTACCTGCTCTCCTGACATTCTGGCGCATATAATTATGTTTTACGATATAATTATATGCCTTTTAATTCCGGTTTAAAACTAAAAAACGGCGCGGTATTCCCACGCCGTTTTGTTGGTTTAATTCTTACTGTTTATTTAATTATTGTGCCCGTTTAATACGCTGCCCGTTTAATACCTCCACAACCGGGTGTTTCCACTTGATCGAGCACTCCTGATATGCTTCATTTTTCACCTCGATATCAATTTCAGTTGATCGCATTGTCGGGCTTAGTCCGTCATCGTCTAATATATTAGTGATATTCCATCCAAGCGTAACGAGCACCCAGTCTGTTGCTGTGCCCGGCACAGTGCCCCATTCACTGTAGGTTAATGTGTCCGGGTGCGCCATTCGGATACCAGTAACCGCCGACGTAGGCCCAACTACATCAAGTTTAGCCAGCACTGACAGCCGTAAATACTTATCCTGAACCACGCGCTGATTCCAGACAAAACGGCGCTTGACTTCGGCAGCAGCGGCATTGTTTTCAAAGGTTGGCAGGGCTGGCGCTGTGTCTCCGGTAGCCCCGGTTGGTGCTACTGCAACATCATTATAAATAATACGGCTCAATGTCTTTTCCGCAATGGCACTCGACGATATCTGTTTTTTAGCTATCTCAAGATCAAGCTGTCTAATCAGGTCGAATATACTGGGATCAGTTAGTATATCCAGATAGTTGGTACCGTTGGTGTTGATCGTTCCTATTTTTGACAGCAGATCGCCCAGCGCGCCCCATACCTTGCTACTAGTAGGAAAATCGGTCTGATTGGCAGGCAAATTGATATTATTGGCATCATTACTGGTCATGTTAAAAAGGTTCGTAAGTTGTGAACTGATTGAAGTAGAAAGAGAGTTAAGATCTGAGGTTTTCGCATAAGTCTCCTGGAGTTTGTCCGGAGTTACTGCGCCGTCCTGGATCAGTTCTGCGATGATCGCCGCCAGCGCTATCTTCTGGGAAGTCACTGCGCGGTCTTTCAAATAATCCGTATCAATGCTTCCCTTGACAAAGGTGACTTTCTCGCCGTCCCACTTCAGAAAGGTCGTATCCAGTTGCCCGCGATGGATGTTGCGAATCGTAGGGATATAGACGCCTTTGCGCTCATCCTGAGCGACGCCGTTAATGAGGACGGCATACACACCGGGATTCAGGTCTAATTCCTCCATATTCCAACGATATGTGCCGTCGCCGTTATCTGTGATTGTGCCATCGTCGGTGGTGGCGAGGATAGAACCGGTCAATTGATTATTCGCATCAACCGCCTGCAGTTCGACCTTGGCGTTCGGCTGGAAGCCATAGACAATGTTTCCGTCGTCATCAATATACGGTTGTGTTTGTAGGACTATACTATCATTCGATACTGCCATTGTTCTCTCCTCACGTCATCGACACATCATCAATTCACAATAAAAGACCGGACTCCACCGACTCGGTAAAATTCTTGCGGACCTATTTTCCTGGCATACAATTTTTTCGATACCAGCCGCACCCAGTACCCGTCCAACCTTCGATAATCTTCCACGTAATATTCCCGTTCATCATCGACATCCATATTGAAACGCGGCCCCGCCATTCCCCACGGCGCAAACCAGCACTCACCGGCGTTGGATAACTGAGTAAATATTTCTCCGATTTTCGGCGGGAACTGACGCCATTCCATCCCGTCCGTGCGCCGAAAGCCATATCGCAAGACCTTGCGGTCCCGCTTAATGTTTTTCCAGACGTTTTTTTCTTCCGTCCACGGATCGGGATCGTGCTTGTACGGTTGCGGGAGCGTATATTGCACGCCCTTAATCCAGACAACCGGATTGCCTATGCCCCATTGACTCATTGCGCCGCTCCGGTGGCTTCGATGTTGATGGTCTGATTCCGATAATAGGTGATGCGATTGACCAGACCGACCTCCTGTGTTCCGGAGCGTATCCAGCGACCTGGACGCAACGCCTCTCCCAGATTGGCGTAATAATGTATCCGGTGGTACGCGGTTTTTTCGCCGTAGATCGCGTCCATATTATCCACAATCGCCGCTCTCAATCCGGTATTGATCTTTAGGCTGTCGCTGGGATAATAATCCTGTTTCTTGCGCTTTTGGATGGTGGTTTTCCAGTCCAGGATATCGTCAGGGTTCAGGTTGACCATTTCGCTGAGGTCTGGCTTGATCCGGCTATCCATAATAATTTCGCCGCGCTCGGCATACCACATTCCAGAGATCATCTTGGCGACATCGTTCCAGACTTCGGAAGCGGAAGGATTGCTATAATCCGCACGGACATAGTGGTTCAGAAAGTTTGTTGAGTACCACAAGCGATATTTCATTCCGGCGGAAACCGGCAGCCAGGAAGGGCCACCATCGCCGCCACTTACTCTTATGGATTGCGTCTCCATATATTGTATCATACCCCAGAATGGACCAGTGCCGTCATCATAATTGTAATGATAACTTTTCACCTGTGTGCGCTCTATTTTGGTCTGTGAGCCGTCCGGGTTTTCAACGATTACCGAATCTGTATCTGGCACCTGATCTTGAATTGCCGGGTCGTCATACCAGTCTTCGGCATTATTCCAATCCTGCTGCTCTATGTGGTCAATATTTTCAGGATGCCTCCATTGGCCAACCAGGCGCATCGAGCCTTCTCTGGAGAGATAATAGAACTCCTTGTTTTTTGTAGTGGTATGTTCTGCGCCTCGGGAATCATAATATGTATTCGTTCGATAGACATGTAGATACAGCCCGGCATTGAGGATCACTGAACTATCATCATCATCCGTGGCGGTGATCTGTCCGTCGAGGGTGTATTGCCGCAAAAATAGGGTGTCTCCTTTAGCGAGATCGCTCCAGAACGCCAGCGAATTTTCTTCCAGCGTGACCGGTTCGGTCAATACGACATCCTGTTTGGTTTTATACGGCGTCTCGAAGTTAAAATAATCGAACAGATAGCCCTCTCTGCCGTTGTCGCCAAAACGAGAAAACGACGGCAGCAGGAGTTCCTGTACCAGGTCTGATATGTGATCAACCGAGATGTGATAATCGGTGTCCTCATATTTTCCAAAGTTGATACGCCCGCATTGAAAGTCTTTTAAACGCTTTGTAATTGGGCTTAATGTTAGTTTTTTCACCAGCGTTTTTTGATCTTCCTCGATGCTCTCCACGAAGAACGAATACGGGAGCGGCATTCCGTATGCGGAGAGTTCAAATTCATCGTCAATATCAAGATTCTGCACCCGCTCGGAGATATTTTTTAAGGAGATCTCGACGGACTTCGCCTCATATTGGTGCGGCGCGTCCCGTTCGAATCCCACCATAATGGAATCCAGGTCGTCGGCGATCAACTCATCTGTAAAGATGTCCAGTTTCACAGCAATTCTTTCTGTTTGTCCTCCAGCGCCCGATATGTGCCTTCCGGGTCTTGGATTACCGTGATATCTTTCTGCATCCGGCTCAGTTGCCGCTCCATTGAGCGCAGGGTATCCAGCATCTGTGTTGCCGTTTTCCCGTTGCCTATACCGCTTTTCCGCTCAACATTGGTCATCCACTGCTGGAGCATTGGCTCCATTTTGTGCTGTGGCGCCACGATTTCCGCTGAGCGTCCTTCGCCGACGATCATCTGCGTGGGCTGAGTTACTGCCGTACCCTCAGCAGCGCCCGGCAGCGAGAATCCGGAGCCGAGCGCATTAAACATAAATTTCCCGAAGGACATTGTTTCCCCAAAGACGCCGCCGGTGAACAGGTTGAGCAAGAGAAATATTCCGGCGTTTTTCACCATCGTCGCAATCAGAGACAGGAACGCGGATTCCATCGCCTTAAAGCCATTTTGTCCCTGCAAGGTGGCTTGTGTCCAGGCGCTTTGTAATTGTTCGGTAACCGCCAGCGTAGTTTTTTGTTGGTTATCAAGTGAATTCACCGCCGCCGTGAGCGCGTCAACCCGGTTCACATCTTTCTGTTCAACCAATTTAATGGGATCAACTATATATCCCATTCGCATTTTAGCGTCAATAACACCCTGATATTTTTGGGCCAATTCCTCTAATGCTTCATTATAATTTTTCGTGCTATTGGCTGCATCGTCTACACCCTTACCAAGATTACTGGCATTTTTAAACGCTTTATCATAATTCTCTTGCGCATCGTTCATCGACTGAATATGCCTGTCAATTTCTTTGTTAAGGTTTTCAATGGTTTGTTTTACTTTTTCAGGATCTGCCAGTAGTCCCTCTTGAAACAACGGCACTTCGCCTTGATCCTGTAATTCTTTGCGAATTTGTTTGTCGCGCTCCAGGGCAAGGGAAAGTCCTGTTACTTGCTGTGTAAGGTCAGCAACTTTTTTTCGTTCTTTTTCCTGTATTTGCTGGAAGGCCTTTAGTCTCATTTGCTCCTTAAAGGCCGTATTTGCATCATTTATTGCCGTTTCGAGTTTGTTATATCCGGCTTTTTCCAGATCGATATTTCCCAGATAATCAGAATACTTGCTCTGTAGTATGCCAATGATACGATTGCGCTCCTCGGCAGTTGTATTGCTATTCTGCAGCGTCCGCATCAACGATATAAATTCAATTCGCTGCTGCCGAATTTCATCTACAGGAGAAATCTTAATGTAATCTGTAATAGTTTGTATCGTATCTGCATACGAGCCTTTGAGTTGTGCAAGTACAGGTAATAACCTTACTCCAACGGCCACCTGTAAATCCTTGGTTGCCGCCTGAGCGCCCTTGGATGTATTGGCGTATTGATCGGCTGTTCTCGCGGCGTCTCCGATGGCATCTTTAGAGCCTTTCATAATTAAATTCAATCGCGCCTGAACTTTTTCAGTCGAGGTCAGTTCTCGCTCGCTCTCAATTATGCCGCTATTAAGGGCTTCCTGTTTGAGTTGCGCCTCTGTTAATACGATTCCATATTTTCGCACGGTCTCGTGATTGCCAACCAAGGCGCTCTGGAAGTCCCGCATTACATCGACATCCTGCGCGTCGTTAAAACTGGCGACATCCACAGCGAGTTCAGTGAGTCGTTTGGAAAGTTTTGTGGCTTCATCGCGGGCAAAACCGAGCGGGACAAAAGTATCCTGCACCGTGGATGCCATCTTGATGAGATCATAGCGGGAGCGATTGATTTTCGCGCTCAGGTTATCTGACCATTGATTGACAGAATCCATATTATCGCCAAAGACCACACTCGCCTTACTCAGGCTCTCATTCACGGCGCTGGTTGTATTAATAATCGCCGTCAGCGGCTTCAGCACAGTATAGTATACGGCGGTGAGTCCCCCTGCGATTCCCACCAGTTTCTGCATAGACAGACCCTGCTTATCTGCCGCGTGACTATATTTCTGTGTTTTTTCTTCAACGTCATCGACCTCAACGCCGATATCCCGCAGCTGTTTCTTGGCGTCTTTTCCCGCCACAATCACCGCAATTTTCAGATCGCCGAGTTTGGTTGCCATTATTTGATATCTTTATCGCGTTTTGCTAAGGTGTGAAGCCAGAACTGTTTGATGATATCCAGCCAGGTCATTTTTCGGACGTCGTCAATCGGTGTATTATAGACCATACTAACAAGATAGATGATTTGAGCCGGCGTGCGAGGCGACGCATCACTGGCATCGCGTAGGGCTGAATCTGGAATCCGATGCGCGCGAATAAAGTCAACAAAATCCTGCTGGTTTTGGGATAGAATAAAAAAAAATCCTCAAACCAGATCTGCGCGAAGACCTCCGCAGGAATCGGTTCGCAATCCCGCTGATCCACGCCGTCAAGAATACAGGTCGTGGCTTTGGCTGCCTGCTCGGAGGCGATTGCCTTGCCCACCAGTTCAAGCACGTTGCCGCTAAAGATCTCACTCACATCGGTTTCGCCTTTGATTCCGATGATATTGAACAATTTTTCGATGTCTTTGCCAGTCAGGTCGGTTTTCAGTTGCGCAAAAACCCGCTTGCCGTTGGCTGTCCAGGTATAAGTTGGTTGCATATTACTCCAGTGCCAGTGCGCCGTTGACGGTTACGGTCTGATTTTCGGGGATGACACCATCATCCGCCAGAGAGGTGATCGCGGCAGTATAGTGGCTGTCTGCTGTAATCCGGCGGATGCGCCAATACCAATCTTGATTGGCGAGTGCATCGAAAACCGGATCATTATTGTCGATCAGGATGCCTTGGCTTCCGTCGATTCCCGCTGCCGGAAAAGCAACGCTATCCGCTGACCAATTGGATTGATCGGCGGAGGAATTGACCGAGGCATTAATGCCGCTAAAATCGCTGACATCATCCAGTTCGATGATGAAATGCGTGCCCACCGGTCGGGGAAGCGCAGTATTCAGAAATTGAAAATCAAGATACGGATCGCGATTGTTCGGGCGCTTCACCACGGTGATATTATCTGGCGTGAAATCCACTGCGCCAATCACATAGGTTTCAGTCGCGGTTTCGCGTCCGGACTGATTCGCCCGGTCATATAAGGAAAGGCGAACTCGCACTTCCGCAAAATCACCATACCAGAGATCGTCGATCGCACTCCAGATCAATGTGAAACGAGTGACTTTCCCGGGGATTGCAAACGTATCCGGATCAAATGAAATATCGTTGGAAATATCAGCGGCATTCCAGGTCGTTCCGGCGTCGGTGCTATATTGAAAATCGGCGATGGAGCCGGGATGTGAATAGGGATTCGCGGCCGTGAAGACAATATTGATATTGCCCGCAGCATCCAGCGCGTGACTCACTATCTCAAGCGCAATTTCCGAGGGTGTCTTGGTGAGCCGGCTCATACGTCAATTTCTCCCAGCGTCACATCCGCCAATTCGCCCAGCGTCCAGCCTGTAACAGTACCTACCTGCATCGGGACGGGCAGCACACCGTAATTGAGTGCTTCCGGTGTTCCGTAACTGCCATCACTGTTCTGCACAACCGTGTACAGGATAATCCGGCTGTCTGCATACGCGCTCAAATCCACGTTCGGAAAACTATATTCGAAGCCCGGAAAAGTCGTGGTGGAACCCAGCAGCGTATCCGTCACCGGATCAGGCGTTGCGCCATCTTGCCGAAATAATTTCACAGTCTGCGGCTGAGACATCAGACCTCCTCAAGCGCCTGCCGGGCGGCGGACTTGCATTGCTTCACATAGTCCTCGAATGCGATACGATCAAGATCATCTGGCGCCTTATCCCGGAGGTTGAACTCATCGTTCACATCGTACTTCGCCCGGATCTGCGCATCGACCAACTTCTTGCAGGTGATATCACCTGCGATTTCCACGTAATCGTACTTGTAGAAGGTCTCCGTTTCGCCCTCAAACTCCTTCGTAACTTCCCGGATGTTGAAGCGGAACTGGGTGACGCTGCCGCGTTCGACAAAGGTCTCTGGATAATCTTTTGATGTGCCTGTTTTCATAGTATCCTCAACTCAGTGTGTAATACCGATTAATCTTTTTTATTGCTGTTTCAGCATCTCTGCAATCTTGGGTAAATATATGTCCGGATTTTTGTCTACCATCTGTACTTCGTGATAATGCGTTTTTTTTCGCCGGGCGTTTTGATGCGCCAGGTGAATATTCTCTATGGCACAGACATCCTGGTATAAGTTGCCGTAGCGCTTCATGTGCTTATACCTCCCCGGAAGCGTTCGAGTCCAAACAGACCTACTAACATCGTATGGGGCTTACGTGATTTTTTGGCAAGAGCCAAGGATACTCTGCTATGCCGGATTTTTTTAAGGTACAAGCGCAGCTGAGCACCGATATTGGCATTGTCATTCGCGGAATCGTTATTCGTATTCAGCGTGAACGCGCCAGATTGGGAACTGTTATTCGCATTCCCGCCTACCAGCGCGATCTGCCAACGTGAGCAGAGCACCCTCAAAAATTTTGCCCGTGTTGCGTGTTTACGTTTCATTCGTGTTCCATGTTAAGCACTTCTATAGCACAGCCGAGCACCAATACCGGCATTGCCAATCGCGGAAGCGCTAGTCGCATGCAGCGCGAACGCGCCAGATTGGGAACCGTTACCCGCATGCCCGCCCACCCGCGCGACCCGCCAGTCATCAAAGGCCGGAGTGAGGTTACCAAAGTAGGTGTAATAGTAATCTGTTATCCACGTAGAGGAAGAACTTCCAATCGATGATGGTAAAAACAATCCGAAGGTGTCAATCAGTAGTTTTTGATACCCAGCGACCTCCACCAGATCGCCCGCACTCTCATAGTCCGTGTCGGTATCATCCGCGTAATTGGCGGGGTTGTTCGCCACATACGCCCGGCTATAACTCGTACCGCCATCATCGTCAAAGTTGTGGATATTCAGCCCGTCGATGAACTTCCAGACGTTGCCGTACCAGTTTTCAATACCCCGGTACGACATATACTCTGTATTCGTGGAGCCATCGTTCGGGTCAGTGATCGTCAGTCCACCCTCGGCGGTGTCGGAGGCGTTCGTTCTGTTGCCGTCAGCATTGGAATAACCAGTATCGCCAACATCGTTGTCATAATCCCACGCATCGTAGGAGGTGTTGCCGTTGCCGATCACGTCCTGCGTATTGAAAGTCGCATACTCAATCAGAATCAGCAGGTCGATGGCATCCCGAATATATTTATCTTCGAGTTGCCAGCCGCTCCCGACGTTCCCGGCGATGGATCGAAACTCCGCGCGGGTTTCATCTGTCAGGGGTTTGTATCCGGAGACAGAGCCAAGTTTGTCATTGGCTGTATCAATCGCCCCGCCGTTGAAGTTACTCGCCGCAGCACCAGTGCCATCATTATACGCCCCAGCCCCGGCATCATACGCGACGCCTTCGTATGCTCCAATAAATATTCTATCGAGAATTGTCCCCTTGGGATTGAACACCGGATACGGCACAAATCCAGGCAATGGACCCGGTGCGATATCATGTTGTACCCAATCACCACTTGTGGAGTAGCGGTAGAAAAATACCGGGCGATCCACAACTACCTGTCCGTCAGTCCCGTCAATATTCGCGGCATCGCCATTCACTTTTTTTGTGGAGTCGGCCGCATCCAGATAATATTGTATCTCTCCAGAGGCATTCACAACACAGCGCTGCTGTGCCGCCTGCATAGGTAAGAACGTATTACCAGGGGACTGGCCCACCGTAAATCCCTTCAAGGCACCGGTGCGCTGAATTTCGCCGGTCACCTGATTAATTTTCACGCCGTAACTGTAGACGCCGGTGGCTAATGCCGCAATTGCATCCCGGACCGTATCTCCGGATTGTGTGCCGGCAGTTCCAATATCTATCATACTCATGCGTACACCTCGTCATTATTCGTGCGATTCAATTCCAGTTCGCCGCAATGGCCCTCGATAATATCAAGAAAAGAATGCCAGGCGCTTTTTCGGATAGTCAAACATCCGGCGGATCCACGCCAGGTCTCCGACCAGGCGGAGTGGATATCCACGTGATCGGCAAAGAGTTTTCCGCCTTGATTGGGATTCGGGGCGATCGTATCAATCGGTTGATTGTTGTTGATGTTAATCGCCGGTTCGCCGTTATGGGCTTGATCGCCATATTTCCAGGCATACACACCGCTTCGAACGCAGCCGTAAGCGTCAATAGTGCGAATATTCGCATCTTTCGGCTTGTGTGGATTGGGATAGGTACTCCCGGCGCAGGTATAAATCGGTACGCCGGCATCGTCGAAAACAGACACAACCGCCCGGAATGAGCGGTCGCCCTGGTCTTCCCAATTACCATATTCGCGGAAAATAATTTTCATCGATTATCGCTCCGCAGGCCACGGACAAACTCCTGTATTCCCGTGACGATTACGTTGTCGATAAAGTCGATAATCCACGCCTCAATCACTTTTTCCCACGCTTTTTTTAGCCAGCCGATGGAGCTGGTTTTGAGCGTCAGTTTCACGCCAAGGCTGTACATCCAACTGCCCCAGCGCGCTTTAATTTTGTGGTTGGGAATCTTCTTGAAAATCCAACCGATGATAAAGACCGCGATGCCTCCGGCAGTCCATTGGATGGCCTGCATTCCCAAATGTGCTGTGATCCATTCTAACATTATTTCCTCCCATAGTTTTCGAGCAAATCATTGAAGCGCTGGTTCATCGTCTGCACCGCGCCCAGTGTCTTTTCGCCGTTGGTTTTGATCGCGGACATATCCGCGCGGATATCGCTGATATCCTTATCGTGCTGTTTCAGCCGGCGTTCGTGTTCACCGATCACAATTTTATTTTCCTTGCTGACTGTGCCGTCATAAAGCCATTTAACAATGAAGCCCATAGAGCCTCCGAACAAAGTGCTAAAAAGCGTAATCAGCCAGAGGGGAAGTTCGACAGTAAGATTCATTCGCATTTATCATTCGGGGAGTTCCCAGTTGAGTTCTTTGCAGATCATTCGCTGCATCGGCTTCTTGTTCATCCGATCCGGATCCAGATCCAGATGGGGCAGATTACGGGCAGCCCAGTCGTTTAGTTCGTCCTTCGTCATCGCCAGCACGTCATCCCGTAAGTCATCAACAACGACAGACCACCCGTATAGTTTATGTTGCTGGATCTGAGAGACCGGCGCTTGCACCGCCCGTCCATACCCAGCCATTTTCACTGTGAGTTCGTTCATAATATTGCCCTCTTCGGGTCCGCTTAAACCCGCTTTCAGCGGTCTTTAAGCGGGGCTTAAGCGGGGTTCATTTTCAGGTTATGCGTTATCTTCGAGCGTATACATCGAGCCAAGCAGGGTTGTCAGATCAGAGCCGGTTACCACCTTCTTGATCTCGACCTGCGTTCCCCAGCCGTCAGCCGGCAGCGCCCGGACGTGATCGAGCGTATCGAATGTGATCGTCTTGCCGGTGCCGTTTGCGCCTCCCTTGTTGGTAGCGACCTTCACGACCTCGGCGGAGTCGTTTAGACTATCGATGTCCGTCTGATCGAGTTCTTCCAGATTGTATGTCACCATACCGCGCAGTCCGACGATATCGGAGAGTTCAGAGGCGTCGCCCAGATCGGTGTCCACGGTTTTCAGTTCCATATTCAGCGAGAGATTGTCCCCGTTCGCCACGTAGACACTCAAGAGTTCCGCTGCAGATCCATCCTCGAAAGTGATCGTAAACGGGGGTCTCGCCAGCATTTTGGTTTTATCGATTGTTCGTGCAGCCATTACAGCCTCCTCATCCTCATCGTCGTCTTAGAATATGTCTTCGGTTTCCCATACGATCCGTATTCCGACCTGCTCGTGCGTGCCAACCTGCCAAATGACCGGTCCCTGCATTCTTGCCGGAGCGAATGTATAGAGTGCATTGTTGTATTCCACCGGATTCAGCGCATCCCGCAACTCACGGTAGAGTGTGTCGATATGATCCCGCGCTGCTTTCCGGCTCTGATATTTCGAAATCTTGTCTACTAACAGGCAGGATATTTGGCGCGTCTGCCCGACCATCCCGCTGAATCCGGATGAATCATATAGGTCTTCCACTTCATCGAACACGTGCGCCGGATATTGCTCATCATTTTCCGTAAACGGCTCGTCAAACCAGAAGCAGTTGCTGTCCAGATGCTCCGTCGCATACTGCATAATCGCCAGCGTCCCGTTGAGTGTTTCGGTGTCTACCATTACGCCAGCCCAATGCGGTGAATTAACAGGTCAATAATTTTTGGTTTGTAAGCCTTGTATACGGAGAGCATAAATGGCTTGCCCTCAGTGCCGTCGTGCGCAATTTTCCATTGGACCTGAAACGCCACTTTTTCCGCTTCCTTGCCGGTGAAGCCTAATTTCTTGACCACCCAGACCCGGATCGGATCGATGGGCGCCCAGTGCGGGCGAGTGCCTTCGTGACGATAGATCGCATAGTGCACATTCGGACCGATTCGCATCGTCAACTGTCCGACCATCTGTTGGACTTCCGCGTGCAGTGATTTCTTGATGCCGCCATCGACATTGATCTCCTCGTCATCGAGATACTGGCGCACCGCCGCGACCATATCATTGCCGACCCATTGTAGCGCAGATTCCAGCCGCTGCCAGAGATCCTTTTCGAATCCCGGAATATCAATCGTATTTGAAATTTGAACTGGCATCTCGCGCGTTCTATTATATAAGGTTAGTTGCGGGGGCAGGAATCGAACCTGCATAAGAAGGATATGAGCCTTCTGAATAGTCCACTTTTCTACCCCGCCGTAATTTTATGCTTTGGTGTTTCATCAGAATCAACAGAACCCCGTTTAAATTCGTTTAAATTCATAGGCATATCGTTTTCGCGACTCAGTATGTGCTAAATCCATCTAAATGGATTCTGCGGTGTCTCATTAGATCGCCACCATCGTCAGGCTGCCCGCATCAAGAATGTCGTCAGCGGTCTCATCCTCTGAGATATCCGGTTCCGGGATATACGCGGCGATCAGATCGACCGCCTCGCTGTAAAATCCGCTGCGAATGGACTCAACTTGTCCCTCGGACATAAACGACTGCCGGCTATTTTCCCAGCCGGTGGAGGCGACAATGCCACCGCCCTCAATAATTTTGAGATTGAGTTGTCGCAATCCGAACGAGAGCGTGAGCAATCCTTCCGCGCGCTGGCATTCCTTCAGTTGCCGGGCGTCAGACTCATTTGTCCCGCCAAAGCCATCGACGGTCATCGGATCGTAGACGGCATCACTCAGAAGAGAGCGCATTCGCTTTTCGGCGGACGCTAAGGGACCATCCAGACGTTTATCTTCTGCGTTCGCAAACTCAGAAGGCAATCCGAAGTGATCGATCAAATAATATTTATTAATGAGCGCCATTTACTTTGCCGTGCTCTGCGCGATTGTGGGCGCTGAGTCCGCGCTGTGATCGTGCGCGATAGTCGCAGGACTCAAACCGGCACCGAAATGGTGCGGGACCCATCAGCGCCGCTATTCTTTTTTTTTCAGTTTGGATTCAGCGGATTTCGCTTCCGCCCAGGAACCTTTGTGTTCGCTGCCATCGGAGAGCTCCCACGTGCCATCACCGGCTTTCTGAGGAAACACATTCTCATCGTGGACTTCACCGAGTTCGGCTTTCAGTATCGTATTTTCCTCTGCGAGCGATTGACGTTCCTCCTCGATTGCAGCCACCCGTTCCTGCAGGGAAGCCACCTGTTCGCGGAGCGCGTTCACGCCCTGGTTAGCGGTCACCGCTTCAGACTCTTTGCAGTCCTGTTGCAAAGATTTTGGCAGCGCCTTCACCTCGTCTTCGGTCAGGCGATCGCCGCGATGGACCTCAAGGCCCTCTTTCTTGTTAACATATGTTCCACCTTGATACACATATCCAGACATAGTTGACCTCATGTTAGTAATGAAACCGGGACACCCCACAAAACAGAGAGTAGAAAACGGAGCGCCCCGGTGGATTAGTTAGGATCAGGTTACGGCGTAAGCCACGACCAGCGCGTCATCCACAGCAATCTTGGCATCCACTGAGGTGCGCATTGTCACCTCAATGCGTCCGGCCCGGTTATATACATCCCGGCCGACTTCCATTTCACGTCCCCAGCCGATCGCCAGATTTTTCATTGGCGTCAGGTACAGGTACCCGTCTACCTGTCCGAAAACAGGAATCACAGGAATGCCGTTAAAGGTAATGGGTTGACTACCGATCAGTGCGTTATCACCAGCAGATGTGGCGCGTTCGCCGATCTGATCGCGATAATGCCAGTAACGTGCAAACGAGACCAGATACACCAGGTTTTCTGGATCCTGGTAATCGGTCGGCACGGCGTCCCGCATATCGGGGAACACTTCGCCCAGCAAATCAGTGCTGTCGGTTTCGCCGGTCAGATCTACTTTATGCACATCCGAACTGGCAGCGGCCTGTACGTTGAACCCGTTGAAAGCCCGGAGGGCTTTGTTGGTCCGGGTCGTATCGGCCAGTGTCGTATCGCCGCGAAACGCCATCATCACTACATCCTTGCCGTGGCGTTTCGAGAATACCCGGTTGAGGGTGGTGTTGATGTTCTGTCCCTCGATATTCTCGCGGATGGTGTCGAACGTGACATCATAATCCACGCGGACTTTGACAGGTGTCAAGGTCTTGGGATTAAACGTCGGCGCGATAATTTCAGCCGCGGCCGGGTCGGTGTTTTCCGTGTCTTCGTGAGTCACCGGCTCGCCCAGTTCGATGTTGTCAAGTTTGCGTCCGGTGACAATCCCGGTTTCCACGCGCAGTTTTTGCAGTATCGACAGTTGTTCTTTCGACAGGTCGATGAACTCCCGCGCGTCCTCGGCACTGACTGTCGTCGCTACCGAGGTCGTGATGGCCGCTTTTTCCAGCAAAGCCATAATTTCTTGGTTCGTCATTAGTCTATCCTCCTCGTCATCTTCCTCATCATCTGCGACCCCACCGATGTCACTTAGACAAATTTGATACCCTTCGACTTTTCGACATCGTCATCGTCCTGGCCATCGGGCTGTGCCGAGCCATTGGTGCCTTTCTCCAGCGCCTCGATGCGAGACTGCAACGCCTCGAAGTCCTCTTTCGTGAACTCGTCGGCTGCCGCATCGTCGTCATCAGAAGCGTCAGCGTCGTCGGTCTGGGCTTTCTCCAGTTTCTCCAGGGATGCCTGGATGGGTTTGAGTTTCTCGTCCAGCCGTGTATCCACGACTTCCTGGACTTCTTCGTTCGTCATCGTCTCCTCCTCGTCGTCATCGGATTTCAGCACCAACGTTTCACCGTCCAGTGCCGCCAAAAATTGGTCGAAATTGGTTTGTAATTGCGCCTTGCGTTGGTCGCCGGTCAAATTCTTGTCGTAAATCGCATCCCAGATTGACGCCCAGAGCGCATCCACCGCGTCGTAAATCACTTCCCAGCGATATTCGCTGTTGAAATCTTTTTCCATATTGGGGGTAAAAAGGTCTTTTAAACGGCTGAAAAACCCTTTTTCAACGGGACTGCGATTTGCGGATCCCGCCATACTCAAACCGTTGTATTCGCCGGACTTTACCAGCGCCCAAGTCTCATCGTTTTCGACCTTGATGCCTACCGCCCAGGAGCCGGTTGGCTCGTCGGGGAAAATGGAATCGTTTTCCTTGGTCAGCCACGTTTCACCGACAAAACCCACGTCCGGATCGTAGTCGTGATCATCATCAACCTTATCGATTCGCGCGTTTTTCATAAAAGCATAGGCCGCCTTTTCAATCTCTTCGGCGGTCGCCATATCGCCCTGGCTGTCCACTTCGCCGGGAGAATACACAATGCCATACACAACGTGCTTCTCTTCGTCGATTTTCTTGATATCAAAGCGTTTCAGTTCCGGGGTATCGGTGTCAGCGTCGGCAGACTTCCAGATGATTTCCTTGCCGTTGGCGCCTTTTTTCACGATGGAGATAAAATTGACATCGATGTTGCTCAGTTGATTGACAGTTGCCATAGATGTGTGGCTCCCTATCCTGCGATACCATATATATGTGGTTTTCTAAATGTCGCATTTAATATGCAAACTCAGAGTGCTCTTTGGTTAGAGCAGGATTTTATGGGATTCGGGACTATTCGGTATACTGGTCGGTGGTGGTGCGGCAATCAAAGTGATAAGGCGGTAACGCGATATCTGAGGGGACATCCACACCGTCCATCGTGCTGAGATTTTTCCAAGCGCCATCGATATTAATTTCGATAGTTTCGCCGTCAGCGGCTTCTCTGGCGCGATACCAGGGGGCGATATGCTTGACATCTTCCGGGTCCGTGGCGTTGAGCAGTTTATCCCGCTGATCAACAAACCGCTTGATGGTAAAGACTTTGCCGTTCATTCCGCGACAAATCTCGCTGGTGCGTCGGTCGATAATCGCGTTGATGACAATTTTCAGCGTCCCGGCTTTTTCATACGCGGAAACGCTGGAGATTTCCCGGGAGCGGGTGACAGCGTGGTTGGCGTAGCCTTCCCAGTATCGGGTGCCGTATTGCTGGTAGGTTTCCGCCAGTTCCTTTTCAAAGAGCTGCCCGGCTTCGTGGCGGGACAAGCCCTCACGCATCACCTGTTCGCCCAGTTGCTGGACCTTCTCGGAGAGGTTGTTGTCGTAATAGTTGCGCACCCAGTACAGATTATGCTCGTGCAGGACATCAATGGCTTTTTCGTCGATCAGATTGAAAGAGAAGTCCGTACCGAGGATCCGGCTCTGCCCCAGATCATAGGCGGCAAGGTGCGCTTCATAGAGCGGGCTTTTCATCGCCTCCAGAATGCCGGGTCCCAGCCGGTCTCGCAGATCACTCAGGACTTTGTTGATTTCGGTGTCGGTCAGGGTGCCAACGCCGTTCACCAGTTCCCGGATGGCGTCGTTCAGCGCCTCTTTCGAGGCCTCGTCCCAGGTGGTCAGGAGCGCATCCTGCAGGTCGCGGATGATCTCCGTTTCCTTGTCGGCTTTTTTCAGCCCGATGCGTTCCTGCAGCCGGGCGTATTCGTTTCTTGCCAGGATGTCGTAGACGGTTTTGGCGTCGGTGTCAACGCACATAATTACTCATCGAGATACTTGTTAATACTTTTCAGTAGATGGTACAGCCCCTCGGTGCCCTGGAGCGTCAGCGTATCGCCCGCCTGCTTGATACTGCCCCTGGACTTTTGCACCGCGATGTCCAATGCTTCCTGCGCCTGCTGGATATCACCGATGCCGGTGGAGACCAAGCCAGACCACGCGCTGGCGTTCCGCGCCCAGTCGTCGATGTCCATTCGCTTGAACTCCAGACGCCATTTTGTGCCCTCGAACAGCGGACGAAAGACCTTGTGGTTCAGCCAGTATTCCAACCGCATCTGATCCGGTTCAATGTGGATTTCCTTGAATACCTGCATCTGTCCCTCGACCTCACCGGTACCGCCCAACTGCGCGGCGCTCATTACTCCGGCGAGCCGTGGCGGGACTTTGTGCATTGTCAGGATACCGTCGCGGGCATCCGTCCGGCCGTCGTGGAATGAGAGGTCTTTGTTCTTGGCGATTTCCTGCCAGAGGTGTGTGATATCCACCTTGGCGCCTTCTTGCTGAATTTCCAGCAGCAGGGTCCGCCCGGCATTTTTAATGCCTTTGAGATTGTTGCTGGCAAATTTCCGGATATTTTTCCGGGTCTGTTCGCCAAATTCTCCGCCGGTGACCGTCATAATGATTTTGCCGGTCATTTCATTCTGGAACATATTAATGTTGAACTCCACGGCGGAGCGATCCAGGGCGATCTCCCCGATAGCCGCCACCCAGTACGGTACTCCGTAGTATGTGGAGAGTGGGTCGTAGGTCATATAATGATACATCTCGTTGTGGTCTGGGTCTCCTTCACCGGGATAGCGAAAATCTTTGGTGGCGTTGCCGCGTATCTGTCGGTAGCCGCCATACTTGGCGTACTGATTCACTTTCTTTGGGAGCGTCCGGCGGATGGTATAGCCCGGCGCATGATAGAATTCGCCCAAATACTCCGAAGAGCGAGAGAGCGCCCGCTCCAAATAGCTGTTGCCGATGTTGAGATGATCGAAATAGAAGCGGTCCATCACCTCCTGAAAGCCGTAGTCCGGAAAGCCTTCATCCATAAAAAAGGCATTAATCCGCTTGTAGTCGTCGTCTGGCTCTTTGCTCTCGTCGTCGGTGACCAGATCCCAGCCCAGCCCCACGGTGACGGCTTTTTTGATGTCGATACAGGTGCGATGCCAGATGTTCAGTTCGGAGTAGGAGAGCAGGGTGCTGAAATCATAGCGCGGCGTAATAGCATACTCCCCGTATGCGTTTTCCGCAATTTGCTGGCTGCTGTCTGCCTTGGCAATCGGCACGTCTGATGTAAAATCAACGTCTATTACTTCACTTTGGACAAGATTACTCATAAATCACCTCAATAAAGTTCGGATTCGACCACGCGTGATTGGTCGTTTTCGTGCATTTTAATCGCGCCTTCCAGCGCATCGGCGCCGTCGTTGCCGTCCGGCCAGTCCGGGGTGTCGATGAGCTGCTGTATCAATCGATCCTGATCAGAGTGTCCCTTGCGAAACCGGATTTCTCCGCGCTCGATAAACGGTCCCAGCCGCGAGATGCGATCCTCTTTGTTCAGCGCCTGATTCACAAGTTTCCAGGGCAGTTTGTAATTGCGTTCCTTGGCGACCATATCCAGTGCGTTGGTGAGATAGCGTCCGGCCACGTTCTTTTCGAGTCCCGGCTTGGAGACCGGATAGAGTTCGTGCTGGTTGTACATCTGCCGGATCATCCCGAGGGAGCTGCTTTTGCGGATATAGGCATAGAGCACATAATACACCAGGGTGTCCGGATGCACGCCCACCACAATCACGGCATCGTCTGAGCCGGTGCCGCCCACCTTATCCGACTTCCGGGGATCGCCGTAGATATATGTATGCAGAGTCACTCCGGCGATTTCACCGGGATGATAGTATTTAATCCATTCCTCCAGGATGACGCCGCTGTCGGACTCCGGCCGCTGCATCATCTCCTTGGCGAAGGAACGGGATCCCAGTTTTTTCAGGATCTGGCGCACCACCGGCATCGGGAACTTCTCCGGCCACCGGGAGCGCGTATTCTCGGTAATGGGAAATTCGGTGAGCAGGGTGTAAATGTGATGCTTGAATTCGTCTCCCTGCACAATATTATGGGTTACGGACGGCTTGCGGGTATAATTGCCCACATAGATCGCCGTAAAGTTCGTGAGTTCCGCCGCACCCAGAAAGTCATCGGTGATGGCTTTGGTCTTGCGCTTGATAATACTGGGCGAATCTCCGGCGCGGGGGTTTTCGATATCTTCGAAAATGATGTGATCGGGACGATGGGGGCCGTTGCGCAGGGAGCGGGGAGACTGTCGCCACGAGATGGCTTTAATCCGGACACCGGTCGAGGTGAGAAAATCGTCCCACTCCCAGCGACCGTGGGTCGTCAGGTCGCCAAAGTCCTGCACGATACGCGGATTGTTTTCCAGCTGTACCCGGATCGGCCCGGTGAATTCTTCTTTAGCTTTGTCGGTGGTCTCCGAGACGAATAGTTCGAACCATTTTTTCTTGAACAGGATTTTATGAGTCGCATCGATCAGACTGATATCCACGGACTTCCCGAGGCCGCGATAACCGAGAAACGCCTGCGGCGCCTGGGTATTGTCCGCTAAAGTGAACATTTCTTTGTGGTCCCTGGAGAACCCGACACTCACATAATCCGGGAAGTAGGTCTTGGCGAAGTAGAGTTTATCGCGCTCCGCCTGTTTGACGCGCTTGTCTTTCCCGGCTTCCGGCAAAGGATTGAGATCGCCCACGCGCTGCGCCAGCGATGCCATCTCCTTTTCGAACTGTTTTTTAGTGAGCCGTGTCGTCATAAATTAGTGTTCGAGTGTTCGAGTGTTCGAGTGTTCAAGTACTTCCCAGGTGAATGTTTTTTTTACGCATCACGTATCACGCATCAATATTCGTATTTCTCCGCCATTGCCTGACCAAACGGTCCCACGTACGGCAACAGGCTTTGGTGCAGGTCGGGATCCGCGACCGCCAGGAACTCCAGTAGTTCATTGATTGCGGTCAGTATCGAACCGTACATTTGCTTGTTGGGCGTCATTTTCTGGATGCTGGAGACCAGTTTGACCAGGCGATCCACATCTTTGGAATCGATGCCGCCGGGCTTGTGATCCAGTCGGGTCAACTCGATGTCGAGGATATCCCACAACTTCGCGGCGATCCGCTCCGGACTCCGCTGGGCGCGATCCCGCTGTTCTTCCCAGCCGTAGTCGGTGATCCACCGTGAGACCGTGCTGGGATGCACATCCACGCGCTTGGCAATTTCCTTGCGGGTGGTAATGCCCTGATTCACAAACAGTTCGCGGGCGTGCCGCTGATCATCTGTGAGAAAGGTCAGCTGCTTTTCATCGCGGATATGGATATCCGGATTGCTCTCCCGGAGTTTTTCGGCTTCCTGATGTATTTGCTCTCGTGATTTTCCCATAGTGCTTTTCCTGCACATTTATCCCATTATTGCACAATATCTGCGATATTTGGGGATATTGGTTAGAGCAGGAATAAAATGGATATAAAAAAACCCCCGGTGGTTGCCGGGGGTTTATTGCACATCAAAAAGCCATCTGTTTTTATGGAGAATCCATTCGATTGACTTCGTTGATGGTATCGGTGAGGTCTTCGTAACAGAAGTGCAGTCCGTCCAGAAGCCGGTTGTTCGTGACTTCCGTGCAGGCGCCTTCAATGACCGCACCGAGGATGCTGACTTTGCGGTTCAACTGGTCCAGTAGGTCCGCGTGTACTGTGCGTTTCGACATGCTTTCACTCCGTTTGACTGTAGGATTCACAAGAAAGCCCGACCTCTGACGTGCACGCTAAGCGACACCCCGAGCCTCACGGTCTTCGGGAAGGTCGGGCCTTCGAAATCCCGAGCCCCGAGACAGCGGGGTGCTGCTTAGCGTTGTGTCAATCTATTGTATAAAAACCTGATTCGGCATACAATAAAAAAGCCCCCGACGGGTCGGGGGCTTTGAGCCGTATCACTTTAACGGGGTAATGTTACCAGGGGAGTATTTTTATCTGATGTATTTTAAAATACTCGATGCCGGATTCATCAATCAGATCACCATCTTTCAAATAAAACGTCACATGCTGAGACGTGCTGGGATTCAATGAAACAGATTTTTGTTCATCAGATATAATATAATAGTCTAAATTATATTCACCTCCGTTGGCAATGACTTTCATATTTTCTGTTGCTAAGTCGATCTTAATGGGTTTTTTACCTTCATTAATAAAAAGCGCGGGGACCCACAGTTGCTTACCGACACCCTCTTTTGACGTATAAATACCAATCGTCAGGCTGTCTGACTGAAATAAATAATCCGCGCCAGACAGATCTTCCGGGGTCATTGTCGGCGCGTTATAACAACCAGATAATGCAACAAATAAACCAATCAACAGAATCATTAATAATTTCTTCATCTCAACCTCCAGGTTGTGACGAGGCGCTAATGCGCCTCGTCGGTGTACGATGTACTGGTATTATTGACGGCCGAGACGGTATCAGTCAACTCCTGATAGCCGAAGCGCAGGCCGTCGGTGACCGTCTCGTCGCTTAGTTCGCTGCAGGCGCCCTCGATAGTGGCGCCCAGAATACTGACCTTCCGGTTTAACTGGTCCAGCAGGTCCAGATCTATTTCCCGCGCGGCCATCTTAATTGGCCTCCGAAACCGGAAACTCTTTGTATTCCACTTCGTCCGGCTGGGGATCCCCAAACAGCTGAAAAAACAGACTGACTTCACGTTCGTGAATACCGGCGGCTCTGGATGCGTCCATCAATGAAACGCCCAGCGAGCGAAGCCGATAGGCTTTTTTCAACGCCTTGTGTTTTTCCGGCGCGATCTGCTGAAACGCCAGTGTGCGCCAGTCCCCGGACTGCACCGAGGCCAACACGTGCTTGGCCCACTGCCGGAAGTCCTTCGCCAGCGGCTGCTTGCTGAACATGCCGATGAGCACCACGCCGGTCTGGAAAAAGATTGTTGTTTCCTGCGTTCCACCAGGTGTGGTCAATTTGACTCCACCTTTATAATCCACACCTTCTTCGAATTCTTCTTTGTTGCGGTTGAATAATCTGACAACCTGCCTCCTTGGCTCTGCGTATTCTAACGCATAGCCAATGGTCTCTGATGTGAAACCTTTTTTACCATCAATCTCAACAACTTGTAAATGATGATTCTGAAACCGAACGACTTGTGATTGAGCACCCATTTGGTACCTCCGTTGATTTTAGACATGAAGAAAGCCCGACTCTGTCTACGCCTCAACGGAAGCGTCCCGCGCCTCGCGGCTTTGGGAAAGTCGGGCCTTCATTTACGTGTATTTTCCCGCAAATAAAAAAGCCGCTTTGACGGCGCGGTTGCCGCCGTTGAGTATAGACAACTTTATTATACCGGGAAAATCTCAGTTTGTCAAGAAACTTTACTGTGGCCATCGACAGGTTTCTGCGATGTGTCGATGGCTTCGACAGGTTTTTTCAGTGGATCCGGCGCTTCGGGCACGGCCGCGGTCGTAAAAGCGGGCAGCGGCTCGCCGCGCATACGCGCCTCCCAATCTTCCTGTTTCATTCGGCCTCGTTTTCGATGTTGACGATACACATACTAATGCCCTCGGCGATATATTTCCATTTGCTGGCGCTGGGATAGTCGCTGTGCTCTGCAAAATGCCGCTCGGTATGCTTGGCGCGGTTCCGCATATGGTACAATCGCGCCACGGTCACCTGTTTTTCAATGAGATGCACCTGTTCGTCCTCCGGCATCGGTCAACCCTCCTGGGTTAATGTCTGCGTTGTCAACCGTGAATAGTTACGGCAATCATAACACGCCGCAAAGTATTCGCCGTTGCGCTCCCACAGTACGGTGCGGTGTTCCAGGTCATTTTCACACCGCTTCCCAGTGATGGGGATGCCGTCCCGCTTGGTCTCCGTGAACCCGTTCTCGTGCATCACGCTCCGGTACGGCTTCGCGTTTTCATCGTCCGCGATTGCTCCGGAGCGATACTGTTCCATCGGCTCAATCTGCGAGGCGAACATCCCGACGCTGGGATTTTTCGCGGCGAACTTCGAGACGCTGAGCCACGTCCGGAAAAAATACTTCAGCAGTTCCGTCCCGCGCTCAACCCCCAGGGACTCCGCGACCTCCCGCATTTTTGGTTTGTCGCGGGCGATCCGCAGAAACGGATCGCGGTTTAACCGGCGTTCAAAGAGTATTTGATAGCGGTTTAAAAGCGTCTGTGCTGGGTCCATATATTGTTGTGCCTCTCCATTCTGCGGCGTCAACTGCTGCAAGACCGCCTGAATATGCGTGATATCCACCGGCTCCAGCGACCAGGCGTCGATGATATCCATCTTCAGCACCACCGCAATTAATACCTCCACAGATGCGCCACGCGACCTGTCCCAATTTTTCAGCACCGCCACCGTGTCCGCATTGGTGAGTTCGGCGATATCCATCCGCATAAGATCAGTCCAGGCGAATTGATCCGCTTCCCCGGCATCCACCAACTCGGCGGGGTTATAGACCTCGTATCCCTGCGACCGCAGGTTATTCGCCACCGTGTTGAATGCGGGATGGTTGTATTGCGGCAGACCGGTCATCGGTCCGCTTAGGTAGATAGTATTTTCTCGATTCAACTCAATTCCTCTCGATGCCGTATAAGATTACATATAAGATTGGTCACGTCAGATAGTCTGGTGTAATTGCTTGGGTTAAGTGGCGTT
>Ga0209918_1000596_pt1 | contig 23182 bp, 19 predicted proteins | sample SalPonD_shore_MG_FD_185712 | JGI IMG/M metagenome (GOLD analysis project Ga0209918, IMG submission 185712) | Salt pond soil microbial communities from South San Francisco under conditions of wetland restoration - Salt Pond MetaG... | ecosystem: Environmental > Aquatic > Marine > Intertidal zone...
AATCGATGCGTTTCGGAAGAGTGCTGAGAATTAAAAAATTTGGGGATAGTCTAAAAAGTCCAAACCGGGGAATGGACGCCTTAATAATTAAGGTAATATCAATATCCCTAAATCCCTCTTCTCCAAGAGGGACTTTAAAAGTGTCCTTATGGCATCCTGAGTGAGATCATAATCCAAGAGTTCCTCCTTGGAGAAGAGCCTGTCCGACCGCCGGCGGAAGGTCAGGAGGATTGACATTTATGTTTTATCTGCAGCCTAAAATATTACGGTTTTCAACTTATTATTGTGACTTTTTGGACAGCCTCAATTCTATTGATTAAATCAGATATTATTCTTCCATCTTATTAAAAATTATTACTACTTTACCCTAAATATTTTTACAGGCGATTATTATGGGGCAAAAAACAGAAAAAATTTTTGAACGAGCCAAGTTTAATCTTGAAAAGGAAAACCATGAGAATGCCCTTCGCCTTTTAAATGAGGTGCTAAATCGGGAGCCAAGCCACAAACGGGCGCTCAGAAGTAAAGCTATGATTAAAATTTTAAATGATGGAAAGCAAAAGGCCGAAGAGTTTTTAAAGTTTGCGATAAAACAACAGCCCGAAGACGACCAGCTATATCAAATGCTGGGAACGCTCTATCACAATAACAAACAGCCTGCAGAAGCGCGAAAACAATTTTTAAAAGCGGTCGAATACAATCCATCGAATGCCCTGGCCTATCGCGGACTTGCCATAATTTATGCCAATCACTATTCCGATCATAACAAAGCCATCAACTATTTCACTAAAGCTATTAGTTTAAATAAAGATGACGCCGACTTATACTTCAGTCGCGGATGTAGTCACCTAATCCTAGATCACAGAGAAGAAGCCAAAATTGACTTACAAAAAGCCAGCGAATTGGATCATCTGAAGGCACAAGAAATGCTCAAGGAATACTTTGGGTAACGAAGGGGAAGTATTAATGATAGAGGGTTTTGCAGAACTCCTTTCATTTCATACTGGATCTGTTTCAGTATCTGCCCCCCCTTAAATGCTAGTAACCGACTTTTAGCAAATAAATCCTGAAATAAATCAAGATTACACGGGCTTATACAAAGCCCTTTGATAATAATTTCTGCTAACCGTTTGACAAAGATTGAAATGTCTTTTTAAGAAATGGTAATAAGGACGTTACCCGGGCTCCTTTTTCCCTATTACTCTCTCCAATTTCAAAAGCTTTCTTCCATTGTCGCATTAATACTTGCTGAGCATCCCAGAACGTATAGGCAGCATCATAAATATTTGTAGATTCGGAAGTAACCCCATTAACCTCAATAATTTTGATATTCTCTCCCTTATCCAACTGTTGTGGTGAAGGGACCTTTATATCAAAACGCCCGTAGTAAAACCCATCCGCAACTTTAGAAATATCATTAAACTTATCTGTCAGCGCTCGGGTAATATGTTTATTTCCGTCCCGGAAAGAAGCTCCCCTGGCATGCGTTCCTAATTCAACTATACATATTTTCTCTCCCTTGTCAGGTACTTCAAAGAGGTGTTCTTCATTTTGTTCCAAATGGAATTTAGCACGATTTATGGCGCGCTTATCTTCCAGAATCAATTCTTGTAACGTCCTTTTGCCATCTCCCTCTACACTCAATAAATCTTTGCTGGTGATAGAAAAAATATTTCCTGAATTGTTATCCGGATATCTGTAATAAAAAACGCCAAATTCCCTGCCCCATATATATTCTTGGATAATCGTATCTTTTCGGGCGTTTGCCAGATAAGCGTTCATCTGGTTACGATTACGGATGATTTTCACTCCTTTACCGCGCTCACCGACATCAGGCTTGAGTACAATTGGATAGGATAAATTATTCTTACTCATAAATGTCAAGGCTCTTTGCATCTTAGCCTTTTTGCTCAGAGAGGATGGGATACAATCGTATTGAGCGACATATCCGTTTGAATTAAAAAGGCGGAGTATCTGTGTTTTGGATTCCCCTACAAAACCTCCTTCCGGGATTGCAGGATTCGCTGCCGTAAAAAGAGTCATGCATCTATACTTAATGCCTAAATAAATTACATAGAAAAAAACCGGCAGATATAAAATAATTGGTGACCAATATTCCCAATGGGTCAACTGGCGGTATCGTGATAATAAGAGCCGACGTCCTTTATAGCTAAAAAGAGGAATCACAATTTTGAGGATGAATACTATGCACAGAATAGCACCAATAAATCCCCAGATCGCATAATCTTTATATATAGTGAAGTAACGAATAAGCTGATTGCCTAAAATTTTAGAAATTCCAACCAGCATGGGAGTCCAAACCATCGCTGCCAGCAAAAAGTACGAGGCGAACATCCAGAAGCTGGCCCGGATTACCCCGGCCGTAAAATAGGTTGGTAACCGGCTACCGGGCAAAAATCGTGTGATAAAGATGATTGCAGGTCCCCTGACATCAAACCATTGGGCACTTTTCTTTAAATCGCTCTTCGAAATAACCCACTTGAAAGGAGCTCTCCGAATAGCAGAACGGCCCATTACGCGTCCCGCTAAATAAAGGCCAAGGTCTCCCAAGAATATACCAACGAAACAGGCTAATGTGGCCGGCCAGAAGCCAATTAATCCCCTGGCAGCCAACAGGCCAGATCCTATACAAGTCAGATCCTCACTTATCAGCGTGCCCAATACTATTATAAACATGAGAAGATACAATGAGCTTCCATGAATATTGGAAAATTCTACACTTGAAAATGGTTTTTGTGCCTCGGTTAGGCGTTGAGGTGAAGCCGTAGTTGCTATAGTAGCTTTACCACCTTCCACGGTTGAAATAAAATCTCTGATGGCAGTGGCAACTGAATCGCTGTGGGTTTCAATCAAATCATGATCAGCATCATAAATTTGCAATTTACTCTGTGGTACAATACGATGATGTTCTTTGGCCATGGCTATCGGTGCGAGAGCATCGTTACGGCCATGCAAAATAAGCATTGGCTTTTGGTATTGTTTCAAATACGTTCGTAATGGACGCTGATCAGAATCATAATAGCTTTTGGCATAAGGCACATTAACATCCAATAGATTGAATAGACCAAAGTGTGGAATTACATTATGCAGAAACCATACGATTCCCAATTGCACGCCATATACCGCATGATTTAGCTTGTAACTGCCGAGTAAAGACAGCTCTTGTACCCCGATCGAAGACACCAAGCTTAAAGATTGCACGTGCTGAGGATAATCGTGAGCCAGATATATAGAGCTTGCGCCTCCTAATCCATAACCTACCACATTCACTTTTTTAATATGAAGCTGATCAAGTAAGCGACTGGCATAGCCGCTGAGTGCTTCAAAAGAGTAATCCGGTAACTGTTCTTGCATCTCTCCATTGCCCGGAAGATGCGGAATAATCAATCGATACCGGGATGATAATTTTGGAGTTAACCCATTGAATACCCTGGCACCTTCCGGTCCCCCCGGAAAAAATAATAATACACTCGGCCTAGATGCACTACCTGTATAAATATCATCATAACGAATAAAAACGGTTGTAGTGTCGGTGGGGTGAACAGCTACTCGCTGTACTGTTTTACTCTTTTTTAACGTTTTCTTTTGGGTGTATCCCTCAAAGGCCCATGTTACCAAGTGGGATAGCGCCAACAGCACCAAATAAATACCAACGAACTTTTTCCATCCCCTTAATTTTGGCAGAGTAAATTTTGACATCTAATTATTTTTATAGTCCTTCCTTCAATTTTATAAGTGAGGATTTTTAATAATTCATATTACTTGCTCTTCGATAACGGGATTAAATTTTTCGGATACTGCCTTATGAAGTTTCTGTGCCAGGTACTTACGATCTGTGGCAGTGATCGTTTCATCCCCAAAAACCAAAGTCGCATGAAAACCGGGCATTTTCAACAAGTCCCAAAAATGACTAAAAAACGGCATGTCTCCCCACCAGCAAACATCGAGATGAGTTTGCCATGGTTCGGGGGCTTGATACGAAATTGCACAAAAATGAACCGGCAATTGAGTATCTGACGGATATTTTAGCAGTGGTGGATTAAAAGACTTAACCTCATCTCCCTTGGTGCTTGTACCTTCAGGGAATAAAATCACTCCTTGTTCTTCAGAAATGGTTGCCGAAATTCGCTGATTTATCCGATGGACATCTCGCCTCAATTCCCTGTTAATAAATAGAACACCTAACATTTGGGTAGCCCAACCAAAAAACGGCCACGATTTAATTTCACTCTTAGCCACAAAAGTAGCATCGATATTGTACCAAAAAAGTAATGGATCGATATAACTTAAATGATTAGAAACCAAAAAGAACGGAGGGACCGGCGGATTACCTTTGGTCGTTATTTTTATCCCCAGTATAAGACTGATAATGCGCGACCATCCTTTGATAATTTTATTCTTCCAGGTGACTTTCCAACGGCCGTCAAGAGGTAAAAGAATAAAATTACCAACAGCCAACAATATCATTCCAAATACTGAAATGGCGAAAAATGCGATAAGTCGAACAATTGCACGTATATATAAAATCATGGGAATAAGATAGGAATCCCTCACTTAAAAAAAAGAGCCCTGGAACGCTCGTCCAGTTTCTTAACATCAACTAGGATAAGAAAGTCGATGGTTTTAAACTCTTTGTCAAGTGCCGGTTTGGAAAGTATTTTTGCCCCCAAATCAATGTATAATCGGAACAATTGAGGCAAGGTAATATCTTTCCAATCATCCTCGTCAACCTCGATCTCAGGGCAATTATACCCCGGTTTGGTATCAATATCATATTCGTCATGTACAAGTCCTTTCCGATGCAGGAACGCCATATGCGCCCATCCTTCTTTAGGGTCTGTGCTTGTGATCGAACAGCAACCAAAAAGATAGCGACTCTCAGTAAATTGCATATACTCGGCTATTCCCCGCCAAAGCAAATATAATACCCGTCCATTACGGTGATCTTTGTGAATACAAGCCCGACCAACTTCAACCGATTTATTAAAAATGTCATCCGGTAAAACTGAAAGTTTAAATTCGTCTCCCGTATAAAAACCTTTATGCTTTTTTGCGGTTTTATAGGTTTGCAGCCGGTAAGTGCCAATAACCTGATTGGTATCCCTCTCCACAACCAACAAGTGGTCGCATTGGGAATCATATTGATCAATATCCAATTCATTTTCTTGTGATCGCTGCAACCCCTCTCCCAATTCAAGATTAAAAACACGATAACGGAGTGATTGCGCTCGACGTATATCGTCCTCAGTCTCTGCTAAACGGACTAGATATCTATTGCTTGTAACTAAACGTTTAGGTAGATCTTTCTTCACGAATTATTTTTAAATCCTTAAAATTGTAAGCTGTTTTATCTCATTCTTCAGCTAAAAGGTATCTGGTTTGAACATCAGATACTAAATATAAATTCAGTTCAAAGATATTGAAATCATACGTAATGTTGTAAATAAATAGAAGAGGCCTTTGCAAAACCCCTCCATGTCATGCTGAACTTGTTTCAGCATCTATTGCTTTAACCCTTTAACGCTTTTAACTGGTCTTTAGCAAAAGACCCTGAAATAAATTCAGGGTGACACCGGGTTTTGCAAAGCCCTCTAGAAAAGAATAAGTTAAGAAACTATTGAAAGAATGGAATAAAACGGACAAATGCCTTACAAATATACTTTTCTCTCAGAAGCAACTCTCTCGATTACAATTTTAAATCAAAAAGACCGTCAGCCATTTTCGGTGATCCATTTTTTTAAAGCCTTACCTACAAGCTCTGAATAATACATATCACGATCATTCGCAATAGACTTGACCTGAGAAATTAAGACGACATCCAGATTATAACTTACTATTTTCTTTTTCGGCTTTTTAGACTTCCGAATGCTATCGCGACTGTTAATCACATTATGCTCACGGTTATTCCCATTTCCGTGAGAAGTATTGGTATTATCCTGTGATTGTGAGACTCCTAAGTCCGGTATAAAGCCTAACGTAGAATTTTCGGAATGAAAACCTATAGGACTGCTGCCTAAACTCTTTTTCTTTGACATAATAATATAAATCCTTACCCCTGCCCATTTCTAATTTCTTTGGCTAACGCATCATAATCCTCGGCACCATAACTATTCGGCGCATATTCGAAAATTGTTTTATGATGACTGGGGGCTTCTGCCAAAGCTACGTTATCTCTTATGATCGTATCAAAAACCTTATTTCCAAAATAATCCTGGATATGATCCACTACTTCTTTATTAAGATTTTTTCTTTTATCAAATAACGTGCAGATGATACCCGTAATCTCGATATCGGGATTTAATCGCTCCTTCACAATTTTAATAACATCCATCAGCTTAGACAAACCATGGAGAGCCAAATATTCTGACTGTAGTACAATAAATATTTCTTTTACCGCTGTAAACGCATTAAGGGTCAACAGCCCAAGGTTGGGAGGACAATCCACCAGCACATAGTCATAACCGTCAGCCACTTTACCTAGTTTATGTTTCAGCAACGTTTCGCGGGCAGGTTCATTGGCGAACTCCATTTCAGCCCCGGACAGATCGATAGACGAAGGCATGATATCAAATCCATTATGATTTATGATTGCCTCTTCAGGCTCAATACGTCCCTTAAGCACATCATAAACACTATTTTCCATTCTATTTGAACTCATTCGCAGAGAATAAGTCAAATTTGCCTGGGGATCCAAATCTACCAATAGCACCTTTTTACCTTGTCGGCACAGGCCTGCGCCAACATTCACCGTCGAAGTTGTCTTTCCAACACCACCTTTTTGATTGGTAAAAGCAATAGTCTTCATAAGTTTTCCCGAGAACCAAATTATTAATTATTAATTAAAGCAAGGAAACTGATATCCTCTTTATTAACTAGAGAGATCAACTATTGCTTTGTTACAAATTTTATTAAAAAATTTTAATAATTAATAAAACAGCTGTAAAAAGGATAAAAATGAAGTTATAAATTATCTATGCTAATCGTCGAATAGACTCATCAGCAGACAGTAATAATTAAATACCTCATATGTTAGGGAAGAAAAAATTGATGATAAATTTGAGAGCATAAATAGAAGCAATCAAACCAACCGCGAAAAGCATTACTGTAATTGCAATCGCCTGGCCCTCAGAGATTTTCTTGTTGTGAACCTTTTCTTTTTTCTTTTTAGTCATTTTACACCCTCCTTTATTACTCTCAATCTACATGAGAGAAACCAAATTCGCAACTCTGTTTTTTTATATAACAGATTCCAATAATGGACTTTTTATCGTTTTAAATTTCCTTATACTAGGAAGGCTTGATAACTACATCCTCTGGCGGGATTACTTTGAAGATAAAATATAGCTTTTTATCTCATTTTAAGTATGGCCGATTCAATTACAATCACAGAACGGAATCAACCTTTTATTAAAGTTGGAACCCTGCTGACTGCTATTCTTACGGTGGTTAGCTTTGTTATTTTTTGGGAGATCTCGGACCCTCTCTGGATCAGTATATTTCGATTTAGCTCCTTTATATTTTTTGCAATTACGGTTTTTGGCTACCTAAGACTGATGAACAAACCTTTAACTATAATCCTGGAAAGCTCCGATGATCGTTTGAAAATTTTCTATCAAAAAAAGGATGAAATAATACAGGAAGAAGAATTCGATCGTACTAAAGTAAAACAAGTATGTCCGGTTTCGCCCAATACCTATTTCTTTTCTTCATTCTTTCAATCAGATTCTCAAACATTAGAAATCCATTTTACCGATACTTCAAACAAACTCAATCTCTTTGAGTTTGGCGGGCGCCCCCTTTTTTTCGATCCCAATACCATACAAGAAGTAACTAATTTTCTGCAGGAGAAAAACATTAAAGTATAGGCAGCCAAATTATCCCGCCGAAAATATTAAACATCCGGATTATTATAACTGAAGACATCAATCACGTGCCGGTAGCGGATAAACGGCCGGGCTTGTATTTCCATATTTATCTACCGAACGTACGCCAAATAAATAGTTGTCCTTTGAAACGCCCTTTACAGTATAGCGAGTCGTATCTCCGACAAATTTAGAATGCTGCCAATATGGAAGGTGCGTACTTCGCCAGACAATCTCGTACCCTTTTAAATCAGGTTCATTGTTTTCAGCCCATCCTAAGGTCGTATTATTGGTCAGCTTTGAAACCACAATTCTGACATCCTGCGGACGGGCCGGCGCATTTGCAAGAACGGCAAGTGAAACCCCATTAAGTTTCGTCACTTTAGCAGCATAATCGTAATCTACAAATTTGGGTAAATCGCCATACTGCATCCCATCTTCTTCGCGTACATCCTGGTGTTGATGATTGTAATTTTCATGCGGTTCAGTAAAACGAATTGCCGGATATCCTTCATCAAGAAAGGCGGAATGATCTCCTCTCCTGAGATACCGATCCTTACGATAAATCAAGTTGACATTAAAATCCGGGACATAATTTTTTGCCACACGATGGATAAATCTTCCCAGTTCTCGAGTCGGGGTATCATTTTCTCCGCCGGTATATAGCAGCATTCGATCATAACGAGATAATTCCTTCTTGGGAGGAATGCCTTGGGCAAAAACACGGACCACATCGTCATGAACCGACCCATCGGTATTCTTTACGCTATTACCAATAATATCATTAGTAAACATTCCAGCTATATTCATATTTCGCTTCTTAGCCATTTGGGCAAAATGGGTCGATCCCAACAAACCCTGTTCCTCCCCGGCCACTGTTAAAAATATGATAGTGGCATCAAATTTATGTTGTGACATTACACGAGCCAGCTCCAAAACCGCTGCCGTACCCGATGCATCATCATCAGCACCCGGGGCATAGCTGCTATCGTTCATCACGTCAGAAACGCGCGAATCATAATGTCCGCTTACCACGTATATCCGATCTTTGCTCTCCAGCTGGGTTCCCGGCAAGACGCCATAAACATTTACAATCTCAGTGGGTTTATCAATTCGTTTATTCTCAGTCTCTACGTACCGATCGTATTTAACCTTAAGACGGTTACCCGAAGCTTCCCGATAACGCTGAAACGTGTGATATATCCATCTTCGGGCAGCCCCGATGCCTGTCGAGTCGCTGGTTGTATCAGACATCGTATGCCGCGTTCGAAAAGATACCAGCTTCTTTATATCCGACTTTATTGAATCGGTAGATACTGCCTTAATTACCTGGCTGACTTCGTTATCCAGCTTTTCCTTGGAATTGCTTTTTTCTGATTTACAAGCCGTCAAAGCAGTGATTATCCCTACAACAAATATAAAAACAGTGAGGCGCATTATGTTTTTCATTTTCATAATAATAAGTGGAAGAGTTCCTAAAGGATTTGTTTAAGGATAAAAGACTCTCAATCAAAATGTTGTAAAATAATTTATAATATTTGCAATGAAATTTTTATTTGATCAATCTATTATCACAATTTTTAAACAGATATTGGTAATTGGATAGACCCAGATAATATAAACCGTAAAAACAGTTATTAGCAGAAAATATCATTATGGAAAGCCGAGTCACTGAACCAACTCTTTTGCTAAATGAAAATATTTGTAAATCCAATATTAAAAGGATGGCCCAAAAAGCCCGGGAAAAGGGTCTCCTGTTTAAACCTCATATGAAAACACATCAATCGGCTGAGATTGCACGATGGTTCCAAGAAGAAAAGGTTAAAGCCATTACCGTATCCTCTGTTAAAATGGCCCGATATTTTGCCAATCATGGGTGGAATGATATCACTATCGCATTTCCGGCCAATATCAGACAGGCATCTGAAATCGATAATCTCGCCTCGAGGATATCACTAACGCTGCTGGCCTCCAATAATCAAACTATTGATTTATTGGAGAATAACCTCAACCATGAGGTAAATATATACATCGAACTTGATACCGGAGGAAATAGATCCGGGCTGAAGATTGAGGAGGTAGAAAAGATTAGAAGTCTTATTAAAAGCTTACAAAAAACGAACAAATTGCATTGGCAAGGATTCTATTCCCATCCGGGACATTCGTATAAGGCTCGTTCAAAAGACGAAATTATGGAGATCCATCAATCTGTTCTTCACCAAATCAGACAACTCAAAAATAATTTGAAGACCAGCGATAAAGAGTATGAAATATGTATTGGAGACACCCCTTGCTGTTCAATAAGTGAAAATTTTGAGGATGTCGATGCTATCAGTCCCGGCAACTTCGTTTTTTATGACCTCATGCAGGCTCAAATCGGCAGTTGCCAGATTAAAGATATTGCTGTTGCTATGGTTTGTCCGGTGGTTGATAAATACCCCACCCGGAACGAAGTTGTAATTTATGGTGGGGCCATTCACTTTTCAAAAGAATTCCTTGAGGATCCGCATATTCATTATGGACGCGCAGCCACAAAAATGGAAAACCAATGGCAATTGCTGGATGATGAAACACATCTCAAATCCTTATCGCAGGAACACGGCATTGTCCATTGCTCTCCAGATAATCTTAACAACTATAAGGTGGGGGATACAATAACCATTTTACCGGTACATTCTTGTTTGACTGCAAACCTGATGGGCACATATATGCCGACAGAAGGTAAAAAAATAACCCAGTTCTAAAAAGCTATAAAAAACAAAAAGGAGATAGTTGAAGCTATCTCCTTTTGCCAATTGCCCTAAAGAAAATGCCGGTTATTCCTTAGATACATATAACCAGGCATTAGCATTTTGGTGTTGTTGAATTTCAGAAATAGCCGTTTTGGCGCTATCCAGATTTTGATATTTCTGATAAGCAACAAACATATAATTGCCTTTTTTAAGGATCATAGAGTTGAATCCTTCTTTTCTGAGTTTTCCTTTAAAATCTTCGGCATTTTGTTTCTCCTTAAAAGAACCGCCTATAATGTAATACTCCTTTGAAGTATCCTTTTTATTTTGAGCGTTTGAGGCCAACGATTTATTGCCGGAAACAGATTTATTCTGTTCTTGCTGTTGTTGGTCACCGAGATCCAATTTAATTTTAGGAGGATGAATTTCCGGATCCGAAACCACCGGCTTAGGTTCCTTCTTAGCTGATTGCTTCTTCTTGGTCTGTTTCTTGGTCGTCGATGCCGATTCCTTGGATTGCTCAGATTCCTTGTTCTTTTCCTGCATCTTGGAATTTTGATCTGAGTTCTCCCCGGACTTCATCACTTTTTCCCCGGGCTTGCCATTAAGTATTTGTTGGCCACGATCTGCCTCCTTCTCCATACGCTGTCTTTCATTGTGGAGAATCTCATACTTGTCTTTAAAATCGCCTTCTTTGGCTACACGTTCAGGTATCGTAGGTTCTAATGAGGCCTGGATTAAAATAACAAGCTCGCGAGTTTGATAATCTTTAGAGTTATATCCGAATAAATATCGCAGGCCGAAAAACCACGGTGGCAAATCTTTAAGAATGGGAATACCTTTTCTAACTTCTGTACTCTCTGTATTATAAAGCCCGGCGATTACGGTAGATTCACCCGGTAAGAGGATCGCCTGGGTCTGAGCCTGTTGCTTGTTAATCACTGTACTTACTGGGTCGGGTTGCGCGTTAGAGCGCTGTGCATTAATATCCAAATGAATAAAAGTAGTATCGTTCTGCACAATTACGTTTGGAGTCACTTCCAGGATTGTACCAACACTGAAGAATTTATCAATAACATTTCCCGAAAAGTCACGCTGTTTTATGGAGAAATCCTGACCGACCTGGATGCGACCTTGTTGTCCATCCATAACTTTAATATTGGGAGAAGCTAAAATCTGACCCAGATTATCGGCCTCAAAAGCACTAAATAAGGCCTGCACCCTGATGCCCGAGTTGCCGACCTCTCCGAAGTTTATGAGCGAGTTAAACACATCCTGCGAAACACTTTGAGCACCTTTGGAATTAACCTGCACAAAAGGTCCATTGAAACTTGAATTAGGTATCTGGGTACCCTGCTGGCCTCCTCCGGATTGGCCGCCCCCCTGCCCACTACCACCGCTCAATATAGCATCCGGTACATTCTCGGAAATCGTGGACCAATCAACCCCAATCTCTTTCAAGGCACGACGATTACCTTCAAAAAATATCGCTTTAATTCGTACTTCTTTTGAATGAGTGGTTGCTATTGGTCCTTTTTCATTTCCGCTGCCTCCGGTATTAGTCCCTTTATTACTTTGCTGCTGCGGCTGCAGTGATTGGGGCGTTACAATCTCATAATAATCTTTACGCTCAACCAGTCGCAATTTTTTAACATTCAAGATCAATTTTAGCGCATCCATCCAGTGCATAGGTGGAACCGAAATACCAATATTTCCTTCCGTATCGGTACGATCAATGATCATCTTATTGCGATACTTCTGGGCAAACTTGTTAATCACATCGATAGCACGAGAGAAAGGTGTGGTACGGTCAAAGGTAACCACTTCATCAGGGTTGGTATATTCCCTTACGGGCAGTTGATCTTGATTTTGGGCCCACCCTGAAAGATGTACGCCCAAAATAAATACGAAGAAAAAAGGTATGATTTTTCTGAGTCTGTAGAATTCCATATTAATTACTGCTTTGATTTCCATCGTTATTAACCTGCAAGGTTACATGATCTATAATGCCACCCTTGTTGAGTGTAAATGAAGCCGCTCCTTTTTTGAGGTTAATTGAAGTCAGTGTGCCAAGATAAACCTCATCTCCCTTGGTTAATGTCTGCATTTTCCCATCCTGATCCAGTAAAAACGCCTGGTTTCCACTTACTGCTAATAACTGGCTCTTCTCAATATTAATTAAATCATCTTCATTATTTTTAACAGAACGTATCAATGGGAAAAACGGATTATATACCGAGGCCAAAACATCTTTTTTGATAGAAAGATCAGGTTCCCCTAACATTTTCGCCCGGTCATAATAGCTTTTTATCATAAAATTGAAGTTGACTTTTCCATAAGAATCCAGCTTATCGATAGGGCTGACAGAAAGATTTTCTATCTTATTTAATGGCTTACTTAATTCAATTTGTCGTACAAAATTGATAAAATTTCGATAATATCCACTCCCGGCGATATTCATCTGCATCGTACCGAATTTATCTTTGCTGGTAGAATCCTGAAAATTAAATGTGAAATCTACATAGGCCGGTCCGCCGCTTATATTATTTAGAAAATCATACACATTATCTTCGTCACTGGAACCATATAAGGCTTTGTCGTAATTGTTGAAAAACTTGGTCGCCTCCTTATATCGATTTAATAAGGTAGGATACTGATCGGCAACTTGTTGTTTGCTTTGCAAATCTTTGCGTGTCTTCTCAACTTGTTTTTGCAAATTCTCGACCTTAGGCTGCTGATAAAAATACAGGTAACTCCATCCGCCTGCGACAAAAACCACCAGGACAACCAATAGAATAATGGTATTTCGTAAACCGTATGACATATATTATCCAGTTGGTGTTTACTTTTTAATTAACTTTTGGACTTCCTCTGGCGTAGAAGGAGAATAAATGGAATCGGATTGAGCGAATTTTTCTACTAGAATAGAAAACTTGTAAACGGTATTATCTCGCATTTCTTCGTCATCTACGCTTAAAAGAGTCGCCTCATCAAAAATATTCACAATTTTGGGAATTCTATTTCTATATAACGTATATCCCTGTACAAATGTACCCTTATTGGATTCCGACAATGAGGATATCCAACTACTCTTAACCTGCTTAATACCACGATCCAGCATGTTGAATTTTACCGTCCATTCTTTACTTCCCCGTGACAGCGTATCCAGCATCGTCAATTTCTTTTTCAGGATAGACAAGTTCTGACTGAGCTCATTTGTCTTATTTACCGTTGGAGTTATCCGCTGAATCTGATCTTTCATTCTATTCAGATTATTCGACAACGAGGAAATTTTTCTGGCATTTTGGTTATAGAAATAGTTAAAGGTTATGGGGGTCAGAAAGATCAAAAATAAGATCAGCATGCCGTGCCATTGCAGTTGAAATATCTTCTGCCGGTCAACGACGTATTTCGGAATGAAGGAAAGATCAGGAAAATAGTCTTCTTTGGTTTTTGAGGCAGCCAAAGCAGTACCAATAGCCGTAGTAAACGATGGTAAACTACCTTCATCCACATTTTCCGAATCAATGAAATCTTCTCTCAGTCTAAGATTCTCGACATGGATGTCCGGAAAGTTATCCCGGAAAAAAGTAACTGCCTTTTCACCGGTGGTGTTATTAGCCAGTAGAATACGATCCAGATTGGGGACTTCCCCGGTATCGAGTTGGAAAAGAATTTTACTGAAAACCGTATTTAAAAAGGATTTCTTTTCGGTCCCCTCATTTATAATTGGAGAAACCAACCACACCTCTTCCCCTTTCATGAAAACAACCCTGCAACTCTGCTTGCCAAACTGGATAATGCCCGTAATCTCATCGGGATGCAGTTCATAATTTGCCCTGACCAAACCTGCCAGGCTCATCTCATCAGGGATAATCTCTTCAACAGTGATTTTGCCATTATAAAACTCCCGGGCACCGTTCACTAATTGCAGCGTAACCGACTCATCATCCACTGACCCTAACAACAAGGAACCATCTTCCCGGATTTCATAAGAATAGTTATCTGTGGATTTAGCCATGCCATAAATCGACTCCAGCTTCTCTTCTAAATCCTGAACCAGATCTTTCTTCTTAATTTCATTAAAATCAGTATCCCGAATAACCTGAAAAATGGTATTTCCAGCCGGGATATTTAGCCCAATATGAACTTTTTTAGGATCGATACCGGAAAGGATATTATACATCAAAAGCTCATTTGACTGGGCAGACTCGGTCTCTTCAACCATGTCCAGCGATAAGTCATCGGATTCCTCATCCAAATCATCTAAATCGTCAAAATTAATCTCCTCTTCTTCGGCCTCTTGGGCCCCTTCTTCAAGACCAAAAATAGAATCGGCGTCCTCATCTTCGAAAGACACCTCCTGGTCATTGTCTTCCAGCGCCTCAGACTGGTAATCAGTCTTAATTTTTTCAACCAAAGAAAACCGATCCAGCTTGACAAGCTTTAGTTTTTTTCCGTCAATCCGCATCCGTGCCACACGAATGATATCGTCCTGGAGTGCGAGGCCTATATATTCTTTATTTCCAAACATCCGGTAAAATTTATCCGTCGTAGATTAATATTCGGTTTCAGAGATAAGATCTTTCAAGCGTTTCTTATTATTGGCATTGTTGATTGCCTCTTCCTTGGAAATCTTTCCTTCGTCGTAGAGTCGTTTCAAATCCTGTTCCATCGTATTCATCCCTTTTTCACTACCCTCCATCAACATCTGGTAGATTTCATTGACGTTATCGTTTCTGATGGCGGCTTTAATCGAGCTTGTTACCAGCAATACCTCTTTTGCGAGCACTCGTTTACCATCGAGACTGGGGATCAATTTCTGACTGATAACACATGTCAACACATCAGCCAAACGGGCCCTGACCCGGTTTTGCTCATTTACCGGCACCTCACCAAGAATACGTTCGATACTTTCCATCGCTGAACTTGTGTGCAAGGTGCCAAAAGTTTTGTGCCCTGAATCAGTAATTTCAAGTGCTGTCATTATTGTTTCAGGATCACGAAGCTCTCCAATAACAATAATATCAGGATCCTGCCGCAAGGCCTCCACAGCTCCATCTTTAAAGGAGTTAACATCCCTGCCCACTTCGCGATGGCGTACTACCGATTTATGAGGCTTATGTACCAATTCAACAGGAGATGCAATAATTACAATGTGCGAATCAACCGTCCGATTATTGGCATCGATAACCGTATCGAGCGTAGAAGATTTTCCCGAGCCGGTGATACCTGTAACCAGCGTAAGTCCATACTTAAAATATTTGAGACTCAATGCTTTAGCTACTTCCGGATGCAGTTTCAAGCCTTTAAAAGGACGGATCTCGTTATCGATCTTACGCATATTCAAGGCCAGATGCTCCAAATCAAAATATATATCGGCACGAAATCTTTTGGCATTGGCAACAGTATCTGCAGAGCCCAGCGAGTATGAAAAATCAAGATTCCGATTTTCCAACAGGTGCTTTCGCTGACTCGGCATCAACAAATTGTGAAGCAAAAAGTCCGTTTCGGAAAGAGAAAATTCGGGACTTTTTTTATAGGGAGATTTATCTCCGTGAATGCGATACCAAATCTTGTTATCACAGCCGGGCCCGCCCATATCAATATCGGAGGCCTCATTCTCATACATTTTGTCAAGAAAAGACTCTACTACCCCACGAAGCTCGCTGCGAACCTCCTGCGGCTGTTCCTCAATAATGGCACCTATTTCGCGGTGCCGTTCAATACCCTTGGAACTGGATCTTATCTGCTTCTCCAGCGGGTGAATAATTTCTTTTACTTTATTTTCGGCGACCCCTACTTCCATCTGTAGATCAACTTTTTCTTCTTTTCTTAATTACATTATCCGATTAAAAGAACAATCCATACCCCATTTGTTACGAATTTTTTGAAATAAATAGTCCTTTAATCAACTATTTACCTAAATACGAACTGGAATTATGTGATATTCAACCACAATAACATTAAAATTTTATAATATTACCAATATTTTATAACGGTTATTTGCACTGCCCCAAACCTTTTCAGAAAATCTAAAACAAGAAAAAGAACTGCCCAAATATGTAGATATTTATCCCTATTTACCAATTTATATCATCAAGAAGGCGTTTTTTCAACTGTAAAAGTTGCATATTCATATTGCCAATCTTCTTCTGTTGAATCTCAATAATATTGCGAGTAAAGATATTAAATAATTTTTCGGGTTTTTTACGGAAGAAATTGAGCGCATCATATCGTTCAAATTTCAAAAGCTTCGTATCTCCTTCCGACACAACCTTCGCCATTCGGTTATTTTTACTGAAGAGAAATGTTTCGCCTAAGAAATTACCCTTCGAAAGGCTGGTCAATTGAATATTATCTTTCCAAATAGAAACCTTGCCACTGGCAATCAAAAAAGCAGAATTGACGTATTCAGCCTCATTAATTATAACATCATCCTGAACAAACCGCTCTTCTTTACCCAGGTTTAGAAACTCCATTATATCTTCATAGTGAAAGTTTCTCAGTAATAAAGGCGGTTCTTTCAAAAATTGCCTGATATATTCAGGTGTTGCATCTTTTTCTGCTTGATTTTCAGTCACCATAACCAATTCTCCAAATTTAAACTTGAGCTAACCCCATTGAACACGTTAATAATTTTATATTTATACCCATACAATTAGTCTTCAATTGTAATTGCTACAATCTCTTCAATTGTTGTTAAACCGCTTTTAATCCGTTCTCTGCCGGATCCACGCAAACTCAACATCCCTTGCTTCATAGCATATTCTTTAATTGCAACCTCATCAATTTCCTTTCCGGATTCAAGGATCATTTTGCGTATCTTTTTATCAAAATAAAGGGCCTCCATGATAGCCGTTCGGCCTTTATATCCATTAGAACATTTTTCGCAGCCGACCGCCCGGTAAAAAGTCGTCTCTTCGATTTCTTCTTCTGTAAAGCCAATTCCTTTTGCTGTTTCGGGATGTGGCTCATACGTTTCCTTACAATTTTCACAAAGGGTCCGAACCAAACGCTGAGCCATAATTAAATTAACCGCATTCGCAATAAGAAAAGGTTCAACCCCCATTTTATAGAGCCGGGAAACAGCACTCGGGGCATCATTAGTGTGCAAAGTGGAAAAGGTAAGGTGCCCCGTATTCGCCAGCTTGATCGCGATTTCGGCTGTCTTAAGATCCCGAATCTCACCCACCAGTACAATATCCGGGTCATGCCGCAAGATTCCGCGCATAGCCTCATCAAAACTCATATGGTTGCTGAGCTTTAACTGACGTGCTCCATCAATAAGATATTCAACGGGTTCCTCAACAGTAAGCACATTTACGGTAGGATCGATCACATAATAAAGTGCTGCCACAAGTGTAGTGGATTTTCCACTACCTGTAGGACCGGTAATGATGACAATACCCGAGGGTTTTTCAATAGCTTTCACGAAATCTGCCTTGGCCTTTTCCTGCAAACCAAGCACGTTAAGATCAGTGATCACCTTCCGATCATCCAGTACACGAATGACAATAGATTCGAACTTGCGATCGAACTGCTTCCCAACCATCGGCATAATCGATACGCGGTACCGGATACTATGGCCGTCAACCTGGCGCTGTATAAATCCGTCCTGAGAAGCGTCACGCTCAAAGCGATCTACATTCCGCGTCTTATCTTTTACGACGGCCGAAATAGCCTCTGGCTTAACATTATTCTGTTGATGCCAAAGTTCTAATTTACCATCAATTCGAAAACGAATATCCGTTGAGGTCGGTCCAGACGGAACAATATGAACATCGCTCACCCCTTTTCGGACCGCTTCCACCAGAAATCCCTCAACCAGCGAGTTGAGCATACTCTGGTTGATTTCTGCATCAATCTCCTCCTCATCAATCTCTTCGGCCTCTTCCTGGAGATCCGGCTCTTCATATTCTATCTCTTCAAGAAGGTCCAGGAATTCGTTTTTCTGCTCGTAAACCTGGGTGAGAATCTGCTCAACCAGTTCATACCTGCAATAAACGATCTGATGCTGCTTGAAGTTGAACTTGGAAATGATATTAGACAAGGTCGGATCCGAAGGGTCGGCCGCAGCAACCGTTAAAGAACTTTGATCCATTTTTAACGGCACGGCCTTTTGATGCACCAGCTCGTCGATTATTTCGGTGGGCAGCTCATCGATATGCGATTTTATATTCTCGATGAGTTCGCCATTAACTGAATCGCGGGTTCTAAAAACCTCATCAAAAGCATAGATTGATGCAATCTGGCTCATCACCTCATGGCGATCGACCCCTAAATCCTGGTAAAGGATTTGCCCAAGTCGCCGGTTGGATGACTCCGGTTCCTCGCGCAATATTTCCATGGCTTCTGTAAGCTGTTCCTCCGTGATAATGCCACGATCAACCAGGATACCGCCTATATGTCGTCTAGTATTTACCTTACCCATTTAAGAAAACCAACAATTTCCTGCTTTCAGCTAGAGAATACCGCTACTCTTAATGCATAATATACATGTTAAAAAGAGGAATGAAAGTTAAAAAGTTATTATAAAGTTTATTCCTCACCTGCCACCCTCACCTGTTCGCTGAACTTGCGAGCTGATGAATGAACCAGGCAAAACCTGTTCCCATCCACCGTGTGGCTGTCCAAAAAGTCCAATACGGGGAATGGGTGCCTTACTAATTAAGGTAATATCAATCTCCCTAAATCCCTCTTCTCCAAGAGGGACTTCAAAAGTGTCCCTATGGTATCCTGAGTGAGATCATAATCCAAGAGTTCCTCCTTGGAGAAGGAGGTCAGGAGGATTGATAGTTTATTTTACCTACATAAAATATTAAGGTGTTCAATATATTATTGTGACTTTTGGGACAGCCTCACCTCATCCGGCGGGCCCAACCCTCACCCGTACGCTGTTTTCGCGACCGGGTGAATCTACCAGGCACCCTTTCATCCACCGGGTGACAAGTCCAGTCATCCGGTGGGCCCAACCATCACCTCCTCGCTGGTTTCGCGAGCTGGTGAATGAGCCAGGCAACCTACCGGGCCTCTTCCTTTTACATTCCAGCTTTCGGATGTATAAGCGCAGACTCAGAAGAAACAACTGTAATAGCAATCAGCGCCACCATAATAAACAAATTCACAAAGAGATTAATCATATCGATGACCGACTCCATCTTGTAGGTCGTCTGCGTCTCATAGTATTGAGCCAGCTGTTTGGCATTTTCTTTCAAAGCCCCGGATTCAGCACCCAGTTTAAACCGGCTGATCGCTGTATCGGTAAACACCTCGGTCGCCTTCAGGGCTTCTATTAGCCCCGCGCCCTCTTTCAGCATCATCTTGATAGCAACCTCTTTAATCTGTTTTTCCATGTATTTATTTCTGCAGGCTTCTGCCGCCGTTTTAATCACCTCAATATTTTGTCCGGAACCGCTATACAGGGTAAAGAAAACCCTCGAAAAAATTTCGATGCTGGTTTTATGCATTAAATCGCCTATAACCGGGACTTTAATAATATTTTTATCCAGCCATAGTTTACCCTTGGGCGTTTTTATGAAGTAAACGAAAGACGCTACAGGGATGACGATTGACAGCACAATAATCAGCCAGTGATCCTGCAACCAATAACTCATCTGCAGGGTTGACGCCGTCATAGGCGCTTGTTTTTCCAAATTAATTCCCATCTTGGCAAATACGCCAGCCGTGGCCGGGAAAATATATCCCACATAAAACAAAACCACCCCGATTACAGCCAATACCGTAATGGTAGGCATCATCAACGAACGCCGCAGATTCTTTTTAAACTCTGCGTCACGCTCTAGAAACTTGGCCGTACTTTCAAAAACCTGGGCCATATTACCACTGGTCGAAGCCACGCTTAACATATACGAAGCAAACTTTCCAAAAACATCTTCATGCTTGCCATAGACTTCACTACCTTCCTTACCGTCTTTGAGGTCTTTTTGGATTGTTTTGATGACCTCCTTCATACGTTTGTTCTTCGTATCCTCGTGCAGCAGGTTTAGAATCTCATCAAAACTGAGCTGCTGCCGTAACAAATCAGAACACAAGCGAATAAATGTTACCACCTCTTTTTGAGGCACGCCGCCTTTAAAATCAAACCATTTTTTATTTATGCTGATGACTTTATATCCCAGCTTAGTCAGCGCTTTTTCAACCTCTTCTTTAGAATAAGCCTCCTGTTCCCCCTTAACCGGTTTTTTTGCCCCCTTTTTGACCTTATACATAAAGGTCTGCTTTTTATCGACCGACTGCACTTTAAAGCCATTCTTGCGGGACAGTTTATCGACCCGGTTTTCAGCCTCTTTTTTACTATCGGCCTCAAACTCGGTCTTAATCATTTTTCCTTTTGGGGATACAGCTTTGAGTCTAAATTCAGGCATGGTGATGATATTTTGTATAACTCAATTTGGCTAGATCAGCCTTTAAGGCTAACTAATTCTAATTAATTAAATACCAATTTTCCAATTTTGATTGTCTTTTCTGTTAGAGGGCTTTGCAAACCGCCTCCATGTCATGCTGAACCTTCAGTGCTGAGCTTGTCTCAGTATCTCTTTCAGCATCTGTTGTGTTAGCCCCGTTAAGAGCTATTTACCGGCCGTTAGCAAAAGACCCTGAAATAAATTCAGGGTGACACTGGGTTTTGCAAATCCCTCTGTTAATAATGATCAATAACAGTCGGTTTTGTTACAAATTAAAGACATCCTTTTTAAGCGACTTCGGGAAAATATGCCCTATTTAGTGCATATACATATGCTTAAGGCTACATAGAATAAAAAAGCCCCCTAGGTAAAACCAGGGGGCTTAGATTTTTCATAAAATTTGCTTATCTATTGCCAAGCAATACTATCTGCTCGTACAATGGCAGTCAATGAGGAAACGTCTGAACCAGAATCACAACTACCGTGAAAACCATTACCACTATAACAACTTGCGGGATACACGTCAAGTGTGAAATTATCACCTGTAGCCGCAGAAATATCATATGACCCATTATCGTTATATGCTTGTGTAGTAGTAGATGCTGTTGTAACAGCTACACCACTAATTTTAGTGAAATCAATATTTGTAAAGTCCTGATTTCCTCCACCTAGTGCTTGTGGCTTCATATAATATTGCTGAGCAGCTGCTGCAATAGAAAGCGCATCCTGACGGGCAGCATCCACATTAGCGGAGTTAGCAGCGCTTGAGAAGGTGTTAATAGCTACGACCGTCGCTATACCCACGATAATCGTTACGAGTATGATAAGAAGTAATTGTTGTTGTCCCATAGTTGTTACCTATTTATTAGATGATTGATTATTGGTTACATCGATTTATCGAAAAGCTCGAGAACCCCGAAAACTTTCCCATCTATGTACATTGTTAAGAGTATTTGAAAGAAGCAATGTTACAAATTTTCTGTGTAATAAAGAATTTCTTGGAACCAACAGCCTCCGAGGCAAGCCTGCGGAGTATTTTGTCGTTTCCATCTTGACCCGACAGTCAAAACCTGAAATTCTGTTATGTGTATTCCGAAATAGATGCTGAGGCTAGCTCAGCACATTAGTTCGGAATAACCTGTTTTTGGCTCCCCGACGCAAAGCATCGGGGCATTCTATTGATTCAACGTTAACCGATTGTGAACAATCTCACAAGTTAATTTTTTTTAAACTGCTCTTTTAAACCTCAATTGCAAATATGATGGGTCTTTCAGGAAAATGCAAGCGTAATATTAAAATTTTCTAATATTTCTAATAACTTCCCCCCTCACCTGCTCGCTGGGCTCGCGAGCTGGTGAATATTCCAGGCAACCTTCCCATTCACCGGGTGACAAGCCCAGTCAACCGGTGAGCTCCAACCCTCACCCGTTCGCTGGTTCTGCGACCGGGTGAATCCATCCGGATCCTTTCATTCACCGCACCGACCGATGTCGGGAAATTATCGCTTATTAACAGTCAACTAAAAATTTTGTAAGGGATCTGCTTCCCAGGGGTCTTACTTATAAAACATTGCAGTCTAGCTATCGATGAAATTCTTTCCAACCAAATGTTACCATGTCTATAATCAAGGTAATAACCAAAAACGCCTATTTCGGGATGTGGATAATTACCTACTCTTTCTTAAAAAAATGCGGAAACATCTTTCTCATTATAGCCATATCATGGCTTACTGCCTCATGCCAAATCACTTTCATTGGCTCATTTACATTAAAAAAGATACAAAGGCTAAGATAATACCACAGGGAAGCAATCATCCCATCATCAAAGAGATAGCAATTATGCTTAGATCATATACCCGAGCTTTTAACAATCGTTACGATAAGACAGGTTCATTATTTCGACAAAGAACCAAATCCAAAGAGATTGATACTCTAAATTATGGGCACACCTGCCTTCATTATATCCACCAAAATCCCATTCAATCAGGCTTAGTTAAAGAAATGGGGGAATGGCCCTTTTCTTCATTTCCTGATTACATTGGTAAAAGAAACGGAACATTAGTTAACAAAAATTTTGCTTTTAATTGTCTGGATATCAATCCTTTAACCTTCCAAGACCATGCAATGTAGGCCTTGGATTC
>Ga0209918_1000598_pt1 | contig 23164 bp, 17 predicted proteins | sample SalPonD_shore_MG_FD_185712 | JGI IMG/M metagenome (GOLD analysis project Ga0209918, IMG submission 185712) | Salt pond soil microbial communities from South San Francisco under conditions of wetland restoration - Salt Pond MetaG... | ecosystem: Environmental > Aquatic > Marine > Intertidal zone...
AAGGTATTTCAAGTTGGTCCATTACAACACAGCTGGTGGTCTTATATACCCTGTCCGCTGCGGTAATCCTGTCCCTAACTACGGGATTTCTGTACTGGATATTGGAGAACAACATTGAAAATGCCGATCAACGCTTCTTAAATGATAAAATAGAAGTCCTCAAATCCATATCTGATGAAACGCATCCCGGCTTCGAGCGCCTGAAAGAAGAAGTACAGTGGGAAGTGGAAGCCTACCAATTCAACCGGTATTACGCCCGTGTGTTGAGTTCGGACGGAGAAATCCTAATAGAGACTCCTAACATGTTATCGATCCTACCGGTTAGCATATTTTCAAGAACAAATGATGGGATGCAATCAGCTGGTGACACAAGAGAATGGAAATCAGCGGATGGACAACAATATATATTGATGAGTGACCAAGTTGCCCCCTCAAGAGGAGGTAACGGCCCCCGCTTTGTCCAAGTGGCATTAAATGTCAGTTCTCAACAGCAAATTCTAGCGGAGTATTTTCATGCACTACTAGTAGTCTTAGGCATTGCCATTCTGTTTTCAGCCGCCGCCGGTGCGTTTGTAGCACGAAAAGGCATGAAGCCACTGGCAGAGATTACCAAGACCGTCAAACTTATATCAGCTTCAAAGCTTCAGAAACGCACCCAACCAGATCGATGGCCTTCAGAGCTTACCACCCTGGCCAGGGCGTTTGATGAGATGCTTGACCGGCTGGAGTCTTCCTTTAAACGACTTCGTCAGTTTTCGGCCGACCTTGCCCATGAGTTGCGCACGCCCATCAACAATCTTATGGGTGAAACCGAAGTGGCTTTATCAAAAACGCGAAGTGCAGAAGAATACAGGGAGGTGCTGGAGTCGAACCTGGAAGAGTACAACCGGCTTTCTATGCTGATCAAAAACTTGCTATTCCTGGCAGAGACGGACAACAACAGACGGAAGCTTTCAAAAACGGTATTGTCGGGCCTGAATGTGTTGGAGGATATTGCCGAATTTTATGATATGCTGGCAGCCGAGCGTAATATTCGTATTCAGTTACATGGGCAAGTAGACATTTCTGCAGATCCGAGTTTGTTTCGCCGGGCCATCAGTAATATCCTATCCAATGCCATTCAATATGCTCCTAATGATTCGACCATTAATATCACTATGTTCCGGAATAATGGAAGAACACACATTAAAATCACAGATCAAGGACCTGGTATTCCCACAGAACATATTCCAAAATTGTTCGATCGGTTTTACCGTGTGGACAATTCTCGTTCTACAAAACTTGGGGGTACCGGCTTAGGGTTGTCTATCGTTAAATCTATTATGGATTTGCATGGGGGAGAGATAACAATATCCAGTCAAACCAAAGAGGGGACCACGGTGCAGCTAATCTTTCCTGCCTTATAGTTCTAATCAGATTACAGAATTGTAATCGGGCTATAACTCTACAATCTATTATATTCAAAACCAAATTTAGTACAGACCGTTAATTCATAGCTTGGAAAAATGCTCGTATTACCATTGAGATTCTACTCGGGATATTTGAGGCTCCTGTTACTTTTAGCAGGTTTAATAGCCCTCCCGTTGGTAGCTTTCAGTCAAAATAAAAGTATTCCTGACAGCCTGTCTCTTGGCGAAGCTACGCGCCTGTTTGTTCGCTTCAATCCCAATTTGATACATTCAAAGGCAACAGCTGACAGGATGGCCAGCCAGGCATACAGTTTAACCCTTTGGCCCAATCCCACACTGAATATCGACCAGGAACAAGAAGATGCCGGGGCATCCCAAACCTTGCTTCTTGATCAACCTATTGTAAATCCCGTGGAATTTGGAGCGCGTAAAAAATCCGCAAATGCACAAAAAAAAGGAACTCAATCTGTCTATAAGGAAGATGCTTCCCAACTTTATTTTCAGCTAAGACAAAAATATGTAGAAGCCCTCTCCGCCCGGTTGCGTATGCTGGTATTGCACGATATAACCGATGCCGTCCGCCATGTGATCAAAATACTCAATGTACGCCGGCAAGAAGGAGCTGCCGGGTCGTTCGAAGTGAAGCGGTTAAGCACGGCACTGGCTGATTACGAAAACCGTTTGGCCCAGGCAAGAGTTGAAAACCGTACCACCCGTCAGGATTTGATCTTATTTATAAAGCCGGAGGCAGAGATGGGATCCACTGAAATAGACTCTACACTGGTACTGACCGATTCCCTAAGATATCAACCGATCAATAAAACCTATAAAGAATTGCTACATACCGCTTTTCTGCAAAGAGGGCTACTCGCTTCACAACAGGCATTTGAACATGCAGGACAACTTAATCTACGGGCCGAAAAAGCCGCTCGATTCCCGGATTTGTCTATAACCGGATCGCTAAACCGAAAACCTGGGCTTCAACCACAGTATTACCCCTTCCTGGGGCTAAGTGTTGAAATCCCCATTCTCAATAATAATGGACCTCAAATTCGTGCGGCCCGGGCACAATATCATGCCTATCAGGCGGGAGTAGTAATAGCCAGACGACGAGTTGAACTTCAGGTGCGTTCGGCTTTTAATCAGGTACAAAGTTACCAACAGAGAATTGAGAACATTAGTAAAAATATACTGCAAAAAAATGAAGGGATGTTAAAAGATGCCCTCTATCTTTATTCCGAGGGACAACTATCTCTTGTGGAACTATTAGATGCAGCATCAGCGGCGCTTGACCGTCGAATGTTGCATATTGACTTGCTTACTCAATACAATTTGAGCCGTTACCGACTGGAAAAGAGCATAGGAAAGGTGCCTGCTGGTCTGGATACCGCGGATCATTAACCCGAATTATTCACATAAGGTGTAAAAGTGATACATATACTGTTGTTATTAAACTAGTTAATTGAATTCAGTTTATCCCCAATTCGGAGGATGAATAACAAAGGCTGCGAAATTTTCCCGACCGCCGTCGGGAGACGTTGGAGGAAAAATGCCTCGATCGAGGTATTCAGGATACCTTTCACTCCTCATTTTCCCTTCGCCTTGCCAACAACCCCGAGGATTCGGGGGTGAATAATCCGGGTTAAGTCTAATAAATATTGAAACCACTTGAATTATATCCAATAACTCGACGATGTCTACTCTAAAACTGATTATGTCAACTAAAAATCTTCAAGCAAATATCGCTTATTTCCTTCGTCACTACGTGTTTTATGTAAGTTATCTACTTGTTTTAATAGTAAACGGTTGCAACAAGCCCAGTTCGGATTCTTCCAGCGAGGTTCAGCAGTCTGAGCAGGAAGGTCCCAAAACAACAATTACACTTACCTCCAGTCAGGTTTCCAGCATTGGCGTCAAAACGGTACCGGTTGCTGTGCATAATGTTGGTACGCTCCTGGAGTTGCCCGGAAAAGTCGTGCCTCAACCCGACCAGGAAGCGTATGTCACCTCTCTGATTTCCGGTAGGATTGAAAAGGTTATGGTCAATGAGGGAGATCACGTAACAAAGGGAGAACCTCTGGTAACGATTTCCGGTTCAAAGCTGGGAACGCTTATCGCCGATCTGCAAAATGCGCGGCTTGAATTTGACCGGCAGAAACGCCTGATGGATCATGGGGTAGGTATAAAGAAGCAACTGCAAGATGCCCGGATCGCTTATTCTTCGGCTCGACAGCAATTGCGTGCAATAGGCTTTAGTGCCAGTGATATAAAAAAGCTGGCAACCGGCCAGCAGATCCTGGATGCCATGCCCATTCGTTCCCCTATCGATGGAGTGGTCTTAGATCGAATGGCTGTAACCGGGGGACCTGTATCAAGTGGAGAAAAGCTTTTTTATGTCGTGAATCTGAAACCGGTATGGGTGCAGGCTAACGCCTACGAGCAGGATCTGGAAAAGATAAAGACCGGACAATCTGCCGAGATACATGCCACCGTTTCTCCAGGCAAAAAGTATTCCGGTAAAATTCGGAATATTGTGCCTAAAATAAATTCGGATGACCGCACCGCTTCGGTAATCATAGAGCTGCCCAATAAAACCGAAGCATTAAAACCAGGCATGTATACTACCGTCAATATACTAACCGGTGCCAGGCGAAAACCGGCTATCCCTGCTCAAGCCGTGCAGGTGGAAGGCGAATCGACATTTGTGATCGTGGCAGAAAATGATACCACCTTCCACAAGGTAACGGTTTCTGCCCCGGCGGATGGGGTTGGCTATGTTGCGGTCCCCAATATTGAAACGGGCACAAAAGTTATAACCGAAGGTGCCTTCCAGATTATCAGTGCTATGCAAGGTATCCAGGCCGATGAGGATTGATAGGTGATCTGCAAATCGTTGACTATTAATATTATTTGATCGTAGAATTATGATTGACTGGTTGTTAGAAAAAGTCGTTAAAAATCGATTCCTGATTTTAATCTTTTTAATTGTGCTGGCCGTGTGGGGGGGATATAGTTATTATAGCATCCCGATTGATGCTTTTCCCGAAGTAACAAACCAGCAAGTGCAAATCCTTACTAAAGTTCCGGGAATGTCTCCGGTGGAAGTAGAACAGTTGGTCACCCATCCTGTTGAACTCAGTATGGCCAGCCTTCCAAATGTAACCGAGCGTCGCTCGATCAGTCAATTCGGCCTGAGTGCTATTACCATTGTATTTGAAGACCAGGTGGATTTGTATTTTGCCCGGCAGCTCATTTCGCAGCGACTCAATGAAGTCAAAGGCGATTTGCCGGATGAGGCGGAAACAGAGATGGGGCCAATGAGTACGGGATTGGGACTTATTTATGAATTTCTTGTCAAAGATGACACCACCGACGCCCGAACCTACAGCCCGATGGAGCTGCGCACGATTTTGGACTGGGATGTTGTTCCAGAGCTGCGCGGGGTATCCGGCGTCGTGGAAGTTAATGCCCAGGGCGGTTTTGTAAAGCAGTACCAGGCAGTCATCGATCAGGATGCCTTGCAAAATTATGACGTGAGTCTGGATCAAGTATATAATGCAATTGCCAACAGCAATGGAAATACGGGGGGACAATATATCGAGCGACAGGATAAGCAACTCATTGTTCGAGGCATTGGCCGCCTGGGGGCCACAAATTCTGTCATAAGTGACCTCAAAAACACCGTAATCACTAGTCGTGGGGGCACGCCTATAACGCTGCGAACCATTGCTGATGTAAAAGTAGGGCATGCAACCCGCTACGGAGCAGCAGTCGCAAATGGAAAGGGCGAAGTCGTCAATGGAACCATCATGATGCGAAAGGGCGCTGATGCCCGAAAAGTATTGGATCGCGTGAAAAAAAAGATGGAAACGATAAAATCGGCGCTACCCGCGGGGGTAAAAATCGAGCCCTATTATGATCGTATCAATCTGGTACAAAAAGCCATAGGTACGGTTACCAGCAGCCTTCTTATTGGGGGCTTTTTGGTCATTTTTATACTTACTTTGTTTATAGGGGACTGGAGATCGGCCCTGATCGTTAGTCTTGTTTTGCCATTTACGGCTCTATTCACCTTTATTCTTATGAATATCTTTGGATTTGGTGCCAATTTAATGTCCCTGGGCGGTCTGGCTATCGGTATTGGTATGTTTGTGGATGGGGCTATCGTGATGGTGGAAAATGTGTATCGACTGCGACAGGAGGAGCCCGAACTACCGCTCAAACGCGTAGTCATCAGAGCCGGCAAAGAAGTGGGGCGTCCAATAGCTTTTGCGATAGGTGTTGTTATTACCGTATTCTTGCCGCTCTTCACCCTGCAGGGATTCGAAGGACGAATGTTCCGCCCCTTGGCCTTTACCATAAGCTTTGCTTTATTCGCCGCTCTGCTGTTAGCCCTGATACTGGCCCCTGCTTTAAGCAGCTATTTAATTCGAACTTCTCCCCAACAAGATGATTCAAGCCCATTAGAAGAAGGGAATGCCATAGTACGTTTTTGCAAACGCCTCTATAATCCGGCATTGAACTGGGCCGTGCAGCATCGGGTTGCTACAACCTCCTTAGCGGTCCTTTGTATTGCTGGAAGCGTACTCATATTCCGAAGTATTGGTTCTGAGTTTGTACCTCAGTTGGAAGAAGGGTCCATTTCTCTCGAAGTTGCGCGCGATCCCTCTATTTCACTGGATGCCAGTGTCAAAATAGAGAGTAAAGTTCAAAGGATTGTAAAACAATTTCCAGAGGTGACTAATATTGTAAGTAAAGTCGGACGTGCTGTAGTTGCTACCGATCCCAATCCACAAAGTCTTTCGGATGTTTATGTTGGTCTAAAACCAATGGATCAGTGGAGATATGAAAATAAAGAAGCATTGATTAGCGCCATGCGAGATAGTCTGGAACAAATCCCGGGAATCGCTGTCAGTTTTAGCCAGCCCATACAACAGCGGGTCGATGAGCTCATCAGCGGGGTGAAGAGCCAGGTTGCCGTAAAGATTTTTGGTCCTGATTTAAATAAGCTTAAGAATCTGGGCGATCAATTTGCTTCGGTATTGCAGGATATACCCGGAGCAGTTGGCGTTAAAACCAGCAAGGTCAGTGGGTTGGGCTATCTGCAAATCACCGTGGATCGAAAAAAAGCTGCCCGGTACGGTATTTCCGTATCGCAAGTGCAGCGTATTATCGAGTCTGCTATTGGCGGTGCCAGAGTCACAACCGTCAAACAGGGTGAACGCCGGTTTAATGTGCTACTTCGCTACGAAAAACAGGACCGAGATACGCCCCATGCTATACGAGCTATCCCCGTGCATACTCCAGGTGGACAAAAAATACGATTGGGGGATATCAGTACGGTTAAAATCGTCGAAGGCCCGGCTGAAGTCCGACGCGAAAACGGGAAACGTGAAATGATCGTGCAGCTTAATGTTACCGGCCGGGATTTAGTTGGTTTTGTCAATCAAGCAAAACAAGCCATACAACAAAAAGTGCCGCTGCCTGCCGGGTATTACACGAGCTGGGGGGGACAGTTTGAAAGCCAACAACGCGCCTCGAAACGACTAAGTATTATTATTCCCATTACGTTGTTGATCATCTTTTTGATATTGTATATCACCTTTAGTTCGATCAGGCAAGCAACACTTGTGTTATTAAATATTCCGTTCTCCATCGTTGGTGGAATCCTGTTACTCTGGGTTTTAGGAGAGTATATGAGTGTCCCGGCGTCTGTAGGTTTTATAGCCGTAATGGGTATGGCCGTACAAAACGGTGTTGTTATGATTACATTTATTAATGATTTGCGCGAGCAGGGCCGGGATATCGGCAAGGCGGTTCTGGATGGCGCCATGTTACGATTGCGGCCTATCCTTATGACCAGTGCGACCACCCTGCTAGGACTCATTCCACTATTGGTCGCCACTGGAATCGGTTCGGATGTACAACGGCCCTTGGCTGCTGTGGTGGTAGGTGGTATATTTACTTCCTTAGCCTCTACCTTGCTATTACTTCCGGCCCTTTACAAGTGGTTTGCAGTGAGCGAAAATTAACAAACATATTTTCAATACATCCTCTTGGCTTTTAAAAAGTTTTGGAGGGTCGAAAAAGGTTTAAAATCATGAAACAAATCAAAGTTTTTATCCGCCATAATATGATTGATGGGGTTATTGATGCACTGGAAACCCTGGATTATCAACCAGGTATTACACTGAGTAACGTCAGAGGATATGGACATCCGCAAGAAAATAAACCCTACAAGCTTATTGAGCGGGTGAAATTGGAAACGGTGATCCCGGATCATGAGGTTGATCTTGTACTCAAAACAATTACGGAGAAAGCCCGGACGGGCCGAAAAGGTGATGGAAAAATATTTATATCTCCCGTCGAAACCGCTGTTCGCATCCGCACCGGCGAAGAGGATAATGAGGCCCTGCAATTTCGTGAATGACTAGAGCCCACAGGTTATCTTTAAGGTGAAACAGTCATTTAAAAAAATACAACGTCGTATAAAGAGTGATATCAACGTTTATCGGCAAGCGATGAGTCATCCCCGAACCCCGCGTTCGGCCCGGTGGCTACTTTGGCTGGCGCTGGGATATTTGGCCCTGCCCTTCGATCTTATTCCGGATTTCATCCCTGTATTAGGCGTACTGGATGATCTTTTTATTGTACCGGGACTTATTTACCTGGCCTTAAAGCAAATCCCCGATGAGGTGATACGCGAAATCAGGGAAAGTGAAGCAGATACAGGGAATAAGTCAACATAAGTTTTTATCTTTTGGCAAGAGAAAATGAATGACAGACTACCATGGGCGACTCGGATAAAAGCTTGATTCACACCATAATGGGTACCTTGGGTAAGTTGATGCCCGGAGATCCGTCCGGAGAAAATCCCCGGGCCGTCCACATGTTTGGTCGACTGCTGCGCTTCCGGGAGCTGATCACCGGCATACTGATCCCTAAATGGGTTACCGCTAAAAGCTGGCCGGTCACTTCGGGCTCCTACATCGTAGGCGACAAGTCGGCAACCATCGCCGTCTGCACACTGATGTCCCCGGATCTTATGCAACCGTTGAGTACGATGGGCGGGGTAACCATAGCTGGAGAGTTGGTGACCGTTAACCTAGGAATCGAGAAAATCATCCGGAATACGATTTCCAATACCAATACCCGTTTTATGCTGATCTGCGGCAACGAATCCCCGGTTTTTCATCCCGCACAGGCTTTGCAGTGCTTGTTCCGGAAAGGCATCGACGACCAGCAGCGGATCATTGAAGCGGAAGGACATTACCCGGTGCTAAATAATATTGAACCCTCGCAAGTTGAACGATTTCGACGGCAGGTAGAGCTGATCGATTGTACCGGTGAACGGGATCAGGAAGCATTGCAGGAGCAAATTTACTAGCTTGCTTCCCAGAAGAAACCACCATTTGAGGAACCGGCCGGTTCTATCCATGGTTATCGGAATAGGCCCCCGGAAAGACCATTCAAGAAAATCCGACCGGGTGGGACACGAGGCACTCCAACGTATTATCCCAACGGATTTTTCGTCATAACTGTCGATCATGCGGCCGGTGAAATCATATTACAATATTATCTTCCTGACAACACTCCTGCCCATGAAATGCGGGGACGCCGGGCCGAATCCATGATGCGGGGATTGGTACGGGAAGGATTAATTTCGCAATTAAGCCATGCGGGATATCTGCGTGGAACTGGGGAAAGCGGAAACCGCCCTGCGGCTGGGCCTGAATTACGAGCAGGATCATCCGATTGAGAAGCCCTCCTAATCAGCAAATGAAAAAGCTCTCCAGAGAAAGGGAATGGCCAATAGCTGGGCCGCAAAAAGAAATATCACCATTCCACCGATATTGATTTCGTAGAGCCAGCCGGCGGCTGCACTTCCGGCAAACCAGGCAAAGCCGAACACCCCGTTGTAGAGACCATACGCCCACCTGCGCTGGTCAAAGGGTATCAGCTGCGCAACCGAAACCCGAAGTGTTCGCCGGTCTAACGCTTGGATCCATCCTGGGCCTGATCGGAGTGTTGCGTATAACGGCCTGGAGCCTGTTTGTAAATATTTAGGGGCCGCACTGGCTGTTGGTGGTATTGACGTTGGAACTACCTTGGTAGGCGTGGTCTTGTGGGGTACGCTCTCCGGTTCAATGTTGCCTATCATTCTTAAAAAGCCGGGCTTTGACCCTGCCGCCTCTTCGGCTCCATTTGTTGCTACCTTGGTTGATGTAACCGGACTTGTGATCTACTTTTAAGTCTAAAATATAAAGTCATGTAAGATTCATTAGCATCAATTTTCTTTCGGGTATTGTGATACAAATCACGTTCAATAAATTATTATTAATTGTTAAATTTATGAAACCGAAGTTAATTTTAAGTATGCAATCTGCATAGAAAAGTTAGTCTATAAATTAAATTATTGAAAAATGAGTCGTTTGTTGCCCGGGCTATTGTTGCTCTCTTTTATATTGATCGGATTGATTTCCTGCAGCGAGGAGAACAGCACTACTTACGAGGAATCAACATCCATTTCAAAAAAAGAAAAGGGCGTGGCAGTGCAACAGACTGATTCAGTGAAGTTTATTACTATGACTCGCAAGGTAAGTTAGTACAGAAATTCCTGGAAAAACCTCAAATAGTGTCACCTCTGTCATCAATTTCGTTTGTTGTGGAAGAAGAAGATTTGCGGGGTGGCGTAGGGGCTAATTTCTTGGTTCTGTGGGAGTCAGGGAAATCCGTTAAATTCCCAATTATTGAAGCTGTGATGATTAGCACCTCTCAGCAACAGGGTATTTCATTTATCAGCAAAGGAAGAACAATAGACAGTTTGCATAGGATAAAAGAATAAGCGTACCTATTTTATGCTATTTCTCTTTAATTTTAGTTTTAAAAATGGTTTTAGCGGTTGAACTATCTTTTTTAAATGAACTTGTTGCGCTATTCCTTGTCAGCGTTGTCATTGCCTACTTGTGTTATCGGTTAAAGCTGGTGCCCATTGTTGGCTTTTTGATTGCCGGTGTCATCATTGGTCCGAATGCCCTGGCACTTGTTCGCGACCAGGAACTCGTAGATATATTGGCTGAAATTGGGGTTATCCTGCTGCTGTTTACGATCGGTATAGAATTTAGCCTGGAAAAGTTGAATCGCATCAGAAAAGCGATCCTGGTTGGCGGGGGATTGCAGGTGACAATAACTACTTTTGCCGTAGTAGGTTTTCTCGCTGCTTTTGGGGTGTCACTAAATACGGCTATCTATACAGGCTTTTTAGTAGCACTCAGCAGTACAGCTATCGTATTGGGCTTATTTACGCAACGAAGCGAAACAGACACTCCAGTTGGACAACTGTCGCTGGCTGTACTCATTTTTCAGGATCTGGCTATTATTGTGATGGTACTGCTGGTTCCTATCCTGGCCGGTCAGTCGGAATCTGCCATTGAGATAGTTTGGATACTGGGCAAGGCGATCTTGCTGATTGCTCTCGTCATTATCCTAGCCCGACGCATTGTACCGTGGATATTGGAGAAGGTGGCCCAAACCCGCAGGCAGGAGTTGTTCCTTCTTACAGTAGTAGCGATCTGCTTTGGGACGGCTGCTCTTACCAGCATGGCCAATGTGAGTCTTGCATTAGGGGCCTTTATGGGCGGATTGGTCGTTAGTGAGAGTCACTTCAGCGAGCAAGCATTAAGTGAAATTTTACCACTCCGCACGATATTTAATGCCGTATTTTTTGTTTCGGTCGGGATGCTGTTGGATCTACAGTATGTCATTGAACACCCTTTGTTCTTATTGGCTACAGCCGCGGGGGTAATTCTACTTAAGGTGTTTATCACCTCCACCAGTTTGATTACGCTCGGTTATCCGGTTCGTATTGCCGCTGCTGCGGGACTTGGTCTGGCACAAATAGGTGAATTTTCCTTTGTATTGGAGCGGGCCGGACGAATGGCGGGCATCACTCCTGCAGGAATGGGAGAAATTGGATCCCAAACGTTTATAGCCGTTTCGGTTTTGCTGATGATCTTAACACCTTTTTTATTGGAGTCGGGACCTTGGCTTGGCAGCCTGTTGGCTAAGACCCCGCTAATAAAACTGGGACAAGATTCAGGTGAGTTTGAGGCTGATAAGGAGACTGACTTTGAGGATCATGTCATTATCGTAGGGTATGGTCCCGCCGGCCGGCACCTGGAGCAAGTACTGCACAATACCGGTATTCCGTATGTCATTATCGAGATGAATCCCGAATCAGTGAAAGAGATGCATCAAAATGATATACCTGCCATTTACGGAGATGCCAGTCGTGGCCATATACTTGATCTGGCTGGAATATCAAAAGCGAAGTTATGCGTTATTGCTACGAACGATCCGTCCGCCAGTCCGCATATTATCAAGGTAGCCCGGCACAAAAATCCCACGCTGCAAATTATCGTACGTACTCGCTATCTCTCGGAAGCAAACCGACTTGAGGAAATGGGCGCCGATATCGTCATCCCCGAAGAGATGGAAACTACGGTTCGTATTTTTTCGCATGTGTTGGGCGCTTATATGATCTCCCGGGATGAAATTGAGGAACACATACGCACCCTGCGTGCTCACGATTATGAAATATTGCGGGGCAGTGTCCAAGAGGCGCACTTGATGGTATTACAGGGATTAGATGAGGAGGGATTGCATACCCGGGCGGTGGTTGTTCGCGAAGGCGCTCCCGTAGCTGGCAAAACACTTCAGGAACTGCAACTGCGAAATAAATATAATTTAACGGTCTTGGCTGTACGCAGGAACGATCAAACGATTGGGAATCCGGCGGGAGATTTTAAAGTACAATCCGGAGATCGTTTGGTAATGGTAGGTTTGGCGGACAGATTTGCCCAGTGTTCAGATCTATTTCGCGCTTCCCTGGAAAATTATTAGCGGTAATTGTGGCGCCGGGCCGAATCCATGATGCAGGGATTGGTACGGGAAGGATTAATTTCGCAATTAAGCCATGCGGGATATCTTGGCGTGGAACTGGGGAAAGCGGAAACCGCCCTGCGGCTGGGCCTGAATTACGAGCAGGATCATCCGATTGAGAAGCCCTCCTAATCAGCAAATGAAAAAGCGCTCCAGAGAAAGGGAATGGCCAATAGCTGGGCCGCAAGAAGAAATATCACCATTCCGCCGATGTTGATTTCGTAGAGCCAGCCGGCGGCCGCACTGCCGACAAACCAGGCAAAACCGAACACCCCGTTATAGAGACCATACGCCCAGCCGCGCCGGTTGGAGGGAATCAGTTGTGCTACCGAAGCACGAAGTACCGACTCTACTATGCCCATGCCGACCCCCCATAAAATAACTCCGGCAATCGCAGTAATTTTACCGCCCAGAAAAGCCAGCGGGGCAAAGCCGGCTGTGATGAGTATGCCACCTACCAGAACCGGTCGTTTCCAGTAGTCAAAGAGCGTACCCAGTCCCAGTCCGGCAACAGCATCTACCCCCATAGCCAGGGCGTATGCCAGTGGGATCCACTGATCAGAAAACAGGTTAGTAGCCTTAAAGTGGTAGGCCAGCAACGGGAAGTCGGCAAATCCAAGGGCAATCAGGGCTATACCGATCAGATACCAGGTGAAATATTGCGTGGAAATGGTTCCGGGATGCTCCTCTTCTTGCTCGTTAAATTGGTGGGGATCCGGGTAGGTCAACCGCGCAGCTACCAGTACAATGAGCGAAAGCAGAGCCGGAATCGCCAGCACGGCAAAAGCCAACCGGTAGCTTCCCTCTCCCCAAAAGACTCCCGACAGGATGAGCGGGCCAATTACAGCCCCCATCTGATCCATGGCCTCGTGAATGCCAAAACCCTTTCCGTGGCCGGTCACCGCGGTGGCCTGTGAGAGTACGGCGTCTCGTGCCGGCGTTCGAATGGCCTTGCCCAGACGTTCTGTAATGATTAAGGCGGCGGCCACCTGCCACGTTTTAGCCAAACCGATAAAGGGCACGACCAGCAAGTTCACACTGTACCCGGCAATGATGAACAGCCAGTACCGGCCGAAACGGTCAGCCAGCCAACCGGTAACCAGACGCAGCCCGTAGCCGATGAGTTCGCCAAAACCGATGACTACGCCGACTACGGCAGCGCTGGTTCCCAGCAATTCCAGGAAAGGGCCGGTGATACTGCGGGCTCCTTCGTAAGTGACATCGGCAAACAGGCTGACCGCCCCGAAAAACAGAATGAAACGCAGGGCTTTTTTATGGTGATTTCCGGTTGTAATGAAGTTACTCATAAACGAATGTTTGACAGGAGCCTGATTGGACTTAGCTTAAATCTACTGCAATTTTTTTTCTCAGCAAAGCGAAGTTAAAATAGTGACGGAATCGTAAAAATATACATTGAGTAAACCCTTTTAACTTCAATGCAGCTGAGAGAAAAATTTCGCAGCGTTCTACACCGTGTATTTAATTTTTCAACCTTATAAATAGATATAAGAGGGCTTTGAAAAACCCAGGGCCTTTGGATAAACGCAGATATTGAGCAAAAGAACGCTTTTATAAAGTTCTCTATAAGTATATGTTCATCAATAATTTAATCATTATAATATAATTTTCTGTGAAATATCCGGGCTAAGTGCTACAGACTCCTTGGTAGTTTGATTTAAAATGTACTGTTTTTTGCCATAGCTATTCCCTCCATTTAGCCCAGCTTATTCATGAATAGATACGAAATTATAAATTATAAATAATTGCTATTATTGAACGTTGCATAAATTAAATCACAGCTCAAATTTTGAATTACCTAAGGGGCTACGAAATTTGGTGGTGATTAATCCGGGTAAATTTTGTGCAAAATTATGTTATCATACAACACCCCCTGAAATATATTCACTGATAGTAAGCTGAATAATTAATTTTGTATGTATGTCCGGGAAAATGCGCTCCGGATGGTTTAGTGATGAACCCTGGCCGGTAATCTCCGGTAACTATGTGGTTGGGGACCCGGAAGCATCCATTGCTGTTTGTACGCTGACCTCTCCCGAACTAATGGAGCCCTTGAGTAAAATAAAAGGAGTCGCCATAGCCGGTCGACTTAACACGGTCAATCTTGGTATTGAACGTATCATCCTGAATACAATCTCCAATCCCAATATTCGATTCTTATTACTCTGTGGGAAAGAGTCTCCCGTTTTCCAACCTGCTCAAGGCATTCGAAGTCTATTTGAATTTGGCGTGGACGATCAAAACCGGATAAAAAAGGCCGAAGGGCATTATCCTGTTTTAACCAACATTGAAGCCCGGCATATTGATATTTTTCGCAAACAAGTGCAATTGGTAGATTACATCAACGAAATGAATTTGGAAGATCTTCAGACTCGCATTACAAGGCTGAGTTCCGAGCGTAAAAATCAATTTTCAAATCAGAAAACCGAAATCAAATCCCAAAAAATGCCTGCTCCGGAAAAATCCTTCAAGAAAATCCGTCCGGGTGGACGACGGGGTACCGATGAATATGATCCATTGGGCTTTTTTGTGATTCAGGTCGATCATCAGGCCGGAGAAATGGTGTTGAAGCATTATCATGCTGATCACACGCCGGCCCACGAAATGCGCGGCCGCCGCGCTGAATCGATGATGCGCGGGCTCGTCCGCGAAGGATTGATTTCACAACTGAGTCACGCCGGTTACCTGGGAGTTGAACTGGGTAAAGCCGAAACCGCGTTGCGTCTGGGAATCCCCTATGAACAGGACCATCCCATCAAGAAAAAATAGTATTAACTTGACTGAAAAGTGAAGGGTCAAAAGTGAAATGTAAGATTTTGTCTTTCTTTACTTGTACCTCTCGCTTTTCACATATCATCTGGTATTCACTGACGGCTGATGGCATAAAACCAGGAGCCTGTCGAACTTAGCTAAATCTACTGCAAATTTCCTAACCCGGATTATTCACCAAGAAATTTGTTGGTGGCCAACCCCGAAGGGATTCGGGACAAGGGTTGGAATAGCAACTGAGACGTATTAGCATACGTTGAAGGCGCTATTTCAACTTTAACGCAGTTCCGAACACGTTCGGAAAAATTTCGCAGCGCATTCATCTATATCTAACTTTGGGGTATCGATAGGTTCACACAAACAAAATATTTTTCAATTATTTGAAACTTCATTTTTCATCTATTCGTGAATAATCCGGGCTAAGTCCAACAGACTCCTAGGATTCATAATCACAATCAATATTCTATACGCCATATAACCCGGTCAATCCAACCGAACGATGCGCTATGGAAGTATTAATCAAACTCACGTTATTTCATTATTTCATTGACGCAAACCATGCAGTTCCACAATGTTTAAAACGCGTTTTGCGGTTTAATTTTAGGATGAGAGAATGGTTAGAAGCTCATGATGGGTAATCCCCTCTTGAGCCTGTCCCGAACGCTTTCGGGGGAGGGTGGTTTTGAGCGTAACGAACGTGAAGCGAAAAAGCGGGGTGTATCTAACAGGTCGAAATATAGCTAATTCATAAGGTGTAAGTTTCACTACGCTACGTTGAACACACCCCGAATTTCAGTCAAGCTGAAATTCTGCCCCTCTCCAGAGGGGATTTTATATATTTTATTTTCAACTAATTCTAAGACCTAATGATAGTTGATTAATATTCAAGTGTTAAATAGATGTTTTTTTGCTTTAATCAGAATGGCTAGCCAGGATCTTAAATAAATTTTGTAACCGCAAAACGCGTTGTTTAAATTTTCTTTTACAAGTTGAATTCACCCGATTCAGGGCATCCCTTCTACCCGAAATCGGAACCAATTACCCAACAATTCTTCATTTTTTTTCGAACCGTAAATAAAAATATTTTTCCAAAAAAAGATTTCAAACGGTGTAACCGCTTTTTTGGCCAATCAAGTCCTACCTCTTAACGGGATGTAGATTTTTTCCCGTAAAAGAGAAAAAATCGAAAAAATATTACAATAACAGGGTTATCGGTCACGTATAAGAAGTGCTCACATATAGATAATACCCCTATATCTTTTGTGTAGCGTCTCTCTTGATGAATAGTCAGGGCATCACACCTGATACGTGTGATGTCCTATTTTTTTATCTATTAGTTAATAGGCCTCCCACAACCCACCACTAGAATTCTTAGATAACACGCGCAAAATTATTTTCATGAATCCACGATGTTTAGGGTGTCAATCTTCGAAGTTAATTTTTTCAATGCATCTTCAATGGATCGTCCCTCTACGGGTAAAACGCCGTAATGATTAAAACCTGCACATACCTGATAAAAATCATTTCTTTTCGTAGCCCGGATAATATTATATCCCTTGTAATTCCAATTCATAAGTGCGTCGGTAACGCTGTTATAACTTTTTACCGGTCGGTTGGCTGGTTTGGTTTTATAGGTTGTTTTCATATTTAGATACCCGATTTAATAATTATTTTTGACTTATCCTCTTGTTCTTTAAGTCTGTTGTTCAACCTATCATTATCAGGTATCAGATGAACACCGGAAATGTATATAATGGATGCGGGTAAATACCTTACATGACTGTAGTGCTCATCCCGACTCCAGGGTGTCTAAATTACACCTATAATAGCCCTTCGGGAAATTTCAAATCCCAATTATCAAATTACAAATTGACGTTATGATGTATTTACAGGGTAATATAACCCGTCTCATCCATTTGTCGCCTTTATCACGCCTTGCGAAGCAGACCTTCGCCCAAGGTGGGTTCCTTCCTGGAAACGCAACTTAAATCCTATCTGATTTCTTTTTTTATTAATCGAGATCATGGATAAACTTGTTAACTCGTAACTCGAAACATAAAACACCAGCCATGCTTCCGTCTCAGATCATTCGCTAATAAGGAGTAATTTTACTTCTTTAAGTGGAGACAAAATTTCAGATATTTACATTACATTACAAAACTATGGAACGAGATGTGAGAGAAACAACGCTTCAATAGAACCCGACCTTATCGCTGCTGATATTTGATTTTTTGCAGGGTAAGCATCTCTTCCTGTTTGTTTTTTACTGTGAGTCTGCGGGTCCAGTTTCCCTGATCATCAACTTTTTTGTATGTATAGAATAAATGATTGACCCCGTCTTTTTTCGAGAGTCGCCCCTGATCGTCGTAGGAATATTCAACCACCAGGTTCAGCGCGCCATCCGGGCCATACATACGTTTATCGATGAGTTGGCCCTCGCCATCATACACGTGCTTTTCCTTCCATTTCAAATTTCCATCCGGATCCAAAACCCGCACGGTAGCTTCATCTTTGATCCATGAATAGCTGTATTTTTTGATATGGGTAAGCTTATGTTCGTTATTATACCTTTTTTCTACTTTAGGCCTGCCATTCTCACTATAACTGTAGGTATACCGCTCCCTGAATTTACCATCAGGACCATATTTTATCTTTTCACTTACTCGTCCCTGTTCATTCAGTTTAATCGTTTGTTTTGAGATCAAATACTGCTTTTCCCAGGTCACCGAGTCGCGGTAGGCGCTATATGTGGAATCACGGATTAAGCGTGCCGAGCCTTTATAAACGGAATTATCATGATAGGCACCTGATTCGCGGCATCCTCCCAGGCCACTCATTAATAAACTAATCATCATCCCAAGAGCCAACATAACTGGGGCAGATGGATAAAAGCCAATACCTGTTTTTATATTTTTCAACTTCATTTCAATAATCAGTCGCTAAAATAGCTTGTCTGTTTGCATCACAAAAAACGAGTTTAAACGATTAAACTCAACGCTGCCGGCCCATTTTATGTTCTTTTAATTTTATTGAGAGCTTTATAAACCGCTCTTTGGTTCAATATCTGCGATATTGAAATTTTCAAATATCAAATAAATCCAATTAATTATATAGATAGAAATAATACTCAGAATAAATCTACAACTTTCCATAAGTTGTTAGTAGCAATTCACTTGGTACAGTCATGAACTTTAAGCATCAGATCGACGTATTCTGTGAGTAGTTTGGTAAAGAAGTAAATATATTTTGAAAACATGACGGGGATATTCTTTGAATCTGACTGAATTTTCTAAACGGGTATTGGTTGCCTCCGGTATTGTACTTGGGGTTATTCTGTCGGGCCTTTTTATCTGGTTTGCGTTCGATATTATCCTGATTATTTTTGCCGGTTGTCTGCTGGCTGTATTGTTTCACGGCGTTAGCAGTGGCATTGCCAAGTACACTCCATTACCCACAAGGTTTTGGCTGACGTTGCTCATCATTCTGTCGCTGGCCGGTATCATATCGGGGACCTGGTTCTATGGGCGTATGTTCTATTCCCATTTCAACCAACTCACGGAAAGCCTGACGGCAGCGGCCAACCAGCTTATGGCGCAATACGAATTTGCCCGCAAGTTTTTCAGTGAAATTACCCGGCTGATCAATCAGCTCAGTCAACTGGATATTCTGGCCAACATCCGCACCTTTTTTTCCACCACCATCGGATTTCTGTTCAATGCTTTTATTATCTATTTCCTGGGAATTTATATTGCAATAGAACCTCATACCTATGTCAACGGATTTCTTCAATTGTTTCCCGCCGGGTATCAGCCCCGCATGAAACAAGTGATCAGCCATGTCTATCATATGTTAAAATGGTGGTTGCTGGGACGTATCGTTTCCATGATCTCAATCGGCCTGTTAACCGTCATTGGTTTATGGATTTTGAATATCCCTCTGCCGCTGACGCTTGCTACCCTGGCCGCCATGCTTGAGTTTATACCTTATCTTGGGCCCATTCTTTCTGCATTTCCAGCTATTATCATCGCTCTTACCGTAAGTCCTCTTACTTCACTTTATGTAGCTATTTTATATTTCATCATTCAGCAGATAGAAGGATATGTTATTACTCCCATCATTCACGAAGAAGCCATTGCCATGCCCCCGGCCATCACGCTTGCCATACAAATTTTCTTCGGTATTCTGGCCGGAAGTATCGGGCTGATTATGGCCTCGCCGTTTTCAGCCACCCTCATCGTATTGATTCAAATGCTTTATGTTCAGGATATCCAGCATAACGATGTTAAAGTTTTGGGTGAGCATTAATTTAACCGCGATTAATTAACCACGGATTTGCGCGGGTAAAAGCGGATTATCTTAACCTGCATTATTCACAAATATTATTTTGGTTGGTTTTAAGTGCATGTAAACCAAAAAGATGCTTCAAATTAAGCTCCAATAGGTGACGCCATGCTGTTAAACGCTGCGAAATTTCCCCGACCGCCGTCGGGGCCAAATTTCTTGGTGAATAATGCAGGTTAAGTCATTTAAAATTCTAATGTCATGTAAATTTTGAATCATATTAACTGAAAATAATCCTGTCAATCCTTCCATCCTGAAAATCCTAATTCACTATACTGTTAACCCTCGCCAACCTTCCATCCAACCTTAAAAAACTTTAAGATTCAATTAAGGATAGTTTAAGATGCCCATGGTTATTATGAGATCAGAAACTAAACCCGAATTATTCACATTAAGAGTAATAGTGATACGTATACCACTGTTATTAATCTACTTAATTGAATTCAGTTTATTTACCCCCAAATTGGAGGATGTATCACAAAGGCTGCGAAATTTAGCTGTTGGCTGCGTTGAAGGGAAAATGACTCGATCAAGGTATTCAGATACCTTTCACTTCTCATTTTCCATTCGCCTTGCCAACAACAAAATTTCTTGGTAAATAATCCGGGTTAAAACATCTTTAACAAACGGAATAGAACGATGAAGAAATTAATCATGATGACGATAACGGCAATGGCCCTGCTAATGTTTTCACAAACGCAATACACCTATGCTCAAATGGGTGGTATGCAGGGAGCTATGATGCAGCAGGATTCAACCGGAACCATGCCTATGATGCGTGGTGGAATGATGGGTATGATGGCCATGATGCAGGGACGAATGCAGAAAATGATGAATAATCCCATGCATAAATCCATGATGATGGTCAACGTTTTACCAAATTTAGAAAACCTAAATCTGAATACGGCTCAAAAAGATAAACTACAAACCATTAAAAACGATTTGCTGAAAAATCGTCAATCGATGATGCAGAACCGTCAAGAAATGATGGGACAAATGCAGGGCATGATGTCTGGAACTCATGTTAATGTCGATCAAATGAAGTCCATGATGCAGCAACAGGCGCAAAAGATGGTGGATATGCGTGTATCCATGCTGGAAGCCCGCAATAAAATGATGGACGTATTGACGGATGAACAACAGAAAAAGGTTCAGTCCATGCAGCCGAGGAATTGGATGCAGGCGATGATGCAAAATATGAGCATGGCTGATATGATGCAGATGCAAGGCATGAGGTCTGGTTGCGGCATGATGGGCATGGGGGGTAACATGATGAGAAACGGTATGATGAATCAAAATTAATAATTCAATAAAATATCAATCTCCGTAAAATAATTTAAAGGAGGTTATTATGATGCATTCAATGTATAGCTTTGGAGGTGGATGGATGATGATTATCTGGTGGTTGTTGATTGTAGTTGCCGTGGTGGCACTGGTTAAATGGACGCCTTCGCTGGACCGCCCATACAAAGAAACAGATCGCAATACGGCCATGGAAGTCCTAAAGCGGCGATACGCCAATGGCGAAATTAGTCGTGAAGAATTCGAGGAACGAAAAAAGGTATTATCGGTTTAATAGAGTATACCGGTCGTTACAGAGCACTTCCTGAAACCCCAACCGGATGTGCCTTAGCTATTTATTGGGATCCACTTTCCCTAGTGGGTCCTTTTTTATTTTTAAAGAGTTTTAGATGTATTGGGATTTAACCCGGATTATTCATGAGTAGATGAAAAATAACACATTAAATTATTGAAAATATTTTGATTGTGTGAAATTATATATAGCCCAGATTTGGATATAGGTGAATAATCCGGGTTAAGTCATGTTATTTTCAGTTTGTTATGCTTTTAGTTGTACCCTCATCCTAAATCCTTCTCCCATGGGGAGAAGGACTTTTTCATTTTCAAATTATAAATGAGGATAGAATAAGGCTGTTTTTTTCTTCCTTAAATTATATACTGCTTAGAAATGGATCTTAGCTAATTAATCTCAATGAAAACGAGGGATGTTCACATAAAGTCACTAATTTAATTTACCCTGCCAAATTGTTCACTGTTCATTGTTAACTGTTCACTGCAAAAGGTTTAGCCGGAAGTATTACAATAAAAGTACTTCCCTGTCCCTTGCCCTTGCTGAAGGCTGATATTTTTCCCCCATAATGATTAATGATTGCCTTTACCAGCGGCAAGCCCAGTCCGCTACCTTGTTTTCTTTGAATTTCAGCATCATCCGACCGGTAAAACCGATCGAACATTCGGTTGTGCGTGGATTCGTCAAAACCAGCGCCGGTGTCCTGTACCTTGATAATAATATTGGAGCCGGATTGTTCGGCACACAGTTTAATACTTCCTCCTTCGGGGGTGTATTTGATCGCGTTATTTAGAAGGTTCTGAATAATTTGTTCAAGGTGCGATCCATTGATAAGGGTTTCAAGATCGGGATGTATATCATAATGCAATTGAATATTCTTTTTTTTAAGCTCGTAGTATTTGCGCTGTAAAATCGTATCCACAAAATCAGACAACCGGATAATCTGCAATTCATATTCACGAGCCCCTTCCACCCTTGAAAGCTGCAACAGCAGTTGAACCATCGTACTCATCCGCTCCATCTCCTTAAGAATACGCTGCATAGCCTCTTTGTATTCTTCATTCGACCGCGGTCGCCGTAACATGATTTCCGCTTCACTGCGCAGGGCTGCCAATGGGGTCTTCAGCTCGTGGGCCGCATCCGATGTAAACCGTTGTTCCCGGAGAAACCCCCGCTCAAGGCGATTCAGCATATCGTTAAAAGTTCGAGCCAATTTCGTCAACTCGTCATCCACCGATTTATTTACCGGCAATCGTTTATCCATTTCAGTGGATTTTATTGAACGTGCGGTTCCAATCAGCGATGATATCGGGGAGAGCGCGCGTTTGGAGAGCCAATAACCACCTCCCAGCGAAAACAACACGCTGATCAGTATAATGATGATTAAATCTTCCGCCAGCCGGTTCAGCTCTTCGTGGAGGGTCCACTCGAACCCCGTTACTTCCAGCCATCCCTGCAGAATATTGTTTTCTTTGATGGGATAATACAGGGTACGGGCCGGCAGTGATCGCCAGTCGCGGCTCATCGTTTCTACATGGTCATCGGGAGGTATTTCAATGGATAGTACAGGCTCCCCTTTTAAATTCGGACTGGTGTAGTGAATCGTTCCATCCGGGGTGAGCAAACGCACGTAGGTGCCGTTGGTGTCTTTGCTCACCAGGGCTTCGGTCCGGCTATAGCCCTGCAGGTTAATATCCAACGGTCCATCTTGTGTTTCTATATGGGGCAGCAATTGCTGGGCTTCAAATCGCAGATGCCGGTCAAAATTATGGTGGATGGATTGGTGAAAACTTTCGTATAGGAAAAAGGCAAAAATACCCAGCATGATAAACAAACTGAGCCCATACCACACCGCCAGCCGGTGAGATATGGAAAGACGTTCTATGAAGGGAATTCGGTCAGTCACAATCAGTTGGTATTCAAGACGGTCGGATCAAAACGGTACCCGACACCACGGACCGTTTCTATTACAGGATGTTCTTCGAGTTGCTCGCCCGGTAAACAGGCACCAGCGGCATCCTTCAATTTTTGCCGCAAAGTGGACACGGTCACTTCAATTACATTATCACTCACATAATAGGCTGTTCCCCAAACC